>ERZ773083.2148-NODE-2148-length-12520-cov-12.612515_pt1 | contig 12520 bp, 12 predicted proteins | sample MGYA00511465_ERZ773083 | MGnify/ENA primary metagenome ERZ773083 (study PRJEB29015, sample SAMEA2738001) | human oral metagenome | biome: human oral; feature: human-associated habitat; material: dental | place: China | collected 2060 ... | reverse complement strand
CTGCTGAGTTTGACTACGCTGGGACCCAGGCCTGCTTGTCTTTGAAAGAGGAAGGTTATGAAGTTGTCTTGGTAAACTCAAACCCTGCAACCATCATGACGGATAAGGAGATTGCGGATAAGGTCTACATCGAGCCGATTACACTTGAGTTTGTGACACGTATTCTACGTAAGGAACGTCCAGATGCCTTGCTGCCTACTCTTGGTGGTCAAACAGGGCTCAACATGGCTATGGAATTGTCTAAAAATGGTATTCTAGATGAGCTTGGTGTCGAACTTCTGGGTACTAAACTATCTGCCATTGACCAAGCTGAGGACCGTGATCTCTTTAAACAATTGATGGAAGAGCTTGAACAGCCAATTCCAGAATCTGAAATTGTCAACACAGTGGAGGAAGCTGTTGCTTTTGCGGCATCAATCGGCTATCCAGTCATTGTCCGTCCAGCCTTTACCCTAGGTGGTACTGGTGGTGGTATGTGTGCCAACGAGGAAGAACTACGTGAAATCGCTGAAAATGGGTTGAAATTGTCACCTGTTACCCAATGTTTGATTGAACGTTCGATTGCAGGCTTCAAGGAAATCGAGTACGAAGTCATGCGCGATTCAGCTGACAATGCCCTCGTTGTTTGTAACATGGAAAATTTTGACCCAGTGGGGATTCATACAGGGGATTCTATCGTATTTGCCCCTGCGCAAACCATGTCAGACTATGAAAACCAAATGCTTCGTGACGCGAGCTTGAGTATTATTCGTGCCCTCAAGATTGAAGGCGGATGTAACGTTCAGCTGGCCCTTGATCCACATAGCTTCAAGTACTATGTTATCGAAGTAAACCCTCGTGTATCGCGTTCGTCAGCCCTTGCTTCTAAGGCGACAGGTTACCCAATTGCCAAATTGGCGGCTAAGATTGCCGTCGGTTTGACCTTGGATGAGGTCATCAACCCAGTTACAGGTTCAACCTATGCCATGTTTGAACCAGCCCTTGACTACGTCGTTGCTAAGATTCCACGTTTCCCATTTGACAAGTTTGAAAAGGGTGAACGTCGTCTTGGTACCCAGATGAAAGCAACTGGTGAAGTCATGGCTATCGGTCGTAACATCGAAGAGTCACTTCTCAAGGCATGTCGCTCTCTTGAAATTGGGGTTCACCACAATGAAATGCCTGAACTTACGGCGGTTTCAGATGATGCTTTGATTGAAAAGGTTGTGAAAGCCCAAGATGACCGTCTCTTCTATGTATCAGAGGCCATTCGCCGTGGCTACACACCAGAAGAAATTGCTGAATTGACTAAGATTGATATCTTCTATCTTGATAAACTCTTGCATATCTTTGAAATCGAGCAAGAATTGGGTGCCCATCCACAAGATTTAGACGTCTTGAAAACAGCCAAACTCAATGGTTTCTCAGACCGTAAGATTGCTGAACTCTGGGAAACGACAGCTGACCAAGTTCGCCAACTACGTTTGGAAAACAAGATTGTCCCAGTTTACAAGATGGTCGATACCTGTGCGGCAGAGTTTGACTCTGAAACACCATATTTCTATTCAACCTATGGCTGGGAAAACGAGTCTATCAAGTCTGATAAGGAATCCGTCCTAGTCCTAGGTTCAGGTCCAATCCGTATCGGACAAGGGGTTGAGTTTGACTATGCAACTGTTCACTCTGTTAAGGCGATCCAAGCAGCTGGTTATGAGGCCATCATCATGAACTCAAACCCAGAGACTGTTTCAACCGACTTCTCGGTATCAGACAAACTCTACTTTGAACCATTGACATTTGAAGATGTGATGAATGTCATTGATTTGGAACAACCAAAAGGAGTCATCGTTCAGTTCGGTGGTCAAACAGCCATTAACCTTGCGGAACCTTTGGCAAAAGCAGGTGTGACCATCCTTGGCACACAGGTTGCTGACCTAGACCGTGCCGAAGACCGTGACCTCTTCGAACAAGCCCTCAAAGACTTGGATATTCCGCAACCACCAGGTCAAACAGCAACCAATGAAGAAGAAGCAGTGCTTGCTGCTCGTAAGATTGGTTTTCCAGTCCTCGTTCGCCCATCTTATGTCTTGGGTGGACGTGCCATGGAAATCGTTGAAAACGAAGAGGACCTCCGTTCTTACATGCGTACTGCTGTTAAGGCTAGTCCAGACCACCCAGTTCTTGTGGACTCTTACATCGTTGGGCAAGAGTGTGAAGTTGATGCCATTTCAGACGGAGAAAATGTTCTCATCCCTGGTATCATGGAGCACATCGAACGTGCTGGTGTCCACTCAGGTGACTCAATGGCCGTTTACCCACCACAAACCTTGTCGCAAAAGGTTCAGGAAACCATCGCAGACTACACCAAACGCCTAGCAATCGGTCTTAACTGCCTTGGCATGATGAACATCCAGTTTGTTATCAAGAATGAAAAAGTCTACGTTATTGAGGTTAATCCACGTGCCAGCCGTACAGTTCCATTCCTTTCAAAAGTAACCAATATCCCTATGGCTCAGGTAGCGACTAAGCTCATTCTTGGGCAAAGTCTTGAAGAACTTGGCTACCAAGATGGACTTTATCCTGAAAGTACTCGCGTTCATATCAAAGCACCAGTCTTCTCCTTTACGAAACTAGCTAAGGTAGATAGCTTGCTCGGTCCTGAAATGAAGTCAACAGGGGAAGTTATGGGTTCTGATACTACTTTGGAAAAAGCTCTCTACAAGGCTTTTGAAGCTTCTTACCTACACTTGCCAACCTTTGGGAATGTGGTCTTTACCATCGCTGATGATGCCAAAGATGAAGCCTTGGACTTGGCTCGTCGTTTCCAAAATATCGGTTATGGTATCCTTGCGACAGAAGGAACTGCAGCCTTCTTTGCTAGCCATGGATTGCATGCTCAGCCTGTTGGTAAGATCGGTGATGATGAGAAAGATATTCCAAGTTACGTCCGCAAAGGGAAAATTCAAGCTATCATTAATACAGTTGGTACCAAACGAACTGCTGATGAAGATGGTGAGCAAATTCGCCGTTCAGCTATTGAACACGGTGTGCCCCTCTTTACAGCCCTAGATACAGCTAATGCCATGCTCAAGGTGCTAGAAAGCCGTAGTTTTGTCACAGAAGCGATTTAGTTGATACAGAATTTTCACAGTTTTAAAGCCAGCGTTTTCTGACGCTGGCTTTTGCAATACTGATATTGTTTATTTCAACTATCATTTGTTTTCTTAGGAATCATTCTAAATTGTGATATAATAAGGGAGAATTGGAAATAGAAAACTATTTTCATCATTTTTTCAAAAACTCCATTAATAAAATAGGTAAAGACAAGATTAGAAAGTGTAAAATCCCGATGTCTTCTTACAAAAAAGTCTCTCTTTCTGAGATTAACCAATCTATTGAAACTCCGAATAACAATCATTTTTGGCAAAATCTAAAAGCTTTTTTAGGACCTGGAGCCCTTGTAGCAGTTGGTTATATGGATCCTGGAAACTGGATTACCAGTGTGGTTGGTGGTGCTTCCTACAAATATAGTCTCTTATTTGTTATTTTGATTTCATCAATCATCGCCATGCAACTACAACAGATGGCTGGAAAGCTCGGTATTGTGACTAGGATGGATCTAGCTCAGGCAACAGCTCATCATGCCCCCAAGTGGCTCCGCTATAGTCTATGGGTGATTTTAGAATTAGCTTTAATGGCGACAGACTTAGCCGAGGTTCTAGGTTCAGCGATTGCCTTAAATCTTTTATTTAAAATACCGATTATGGTAGCTATCCTCTTAACCGTTTTAGATGTATTTTTGTTACTCTTATTGATGAAATTCGGTTTCAAAAAAATTGAAGCCATTGTTACGACCCTTATTTTAACCATATTAGCCATCTTTACCTATCTGGTGGCCTTATCCAGCCCAAGTATTCAGGGTATCTTTGGTGGTTATTTACCGACTCCTACATTATTTGAAACACCATTGCCAGGTCATGAAAGCCAATTGACCTTGGCTCTAGGAATTGTAGGAGCGACAGTCATGCCCCATAATCTCTATCTTCATTCATCCCTATCCCAGACAAGGAAAATCAATCACAAAGATAAGAAGGATGTTCGAAAAGCCGTGCGTTTTATGACCTGGGATTCAAATCTTCAGTTGTCCCTAGCCTTTATTGTCAATTCCTTGCTTCTTATTTTAGGGGCTTCTCTCTTTTTTGGTCATGCATCTGAAATTTCAGCTTTTTCTCAAATGTACAATGCTTTACAGGATTCGACGATAGCAGGAGCGATAGCTAGTTCAACCTTGTCAACTTTATTTGCTTTAGCCCTTTTAGCAAGTGGTCAAAATTCGACCATTACTGGTACCTTAACAGGACAGATTGTCATGGAAGGCTTCTTACATCTGAAATTGCCTCAGTGGATAATCCGTATCGGTACCCGTATTTTTGCCTTGCTTCCTGTGATTATAGTCGCCGTCTTGTTTGGACATCAAGAAAAAACCTTGGATCAGTTATTGGTCTATTCACAGGTATTTCTGTCAATCGCTCTTCCGTTTTCAATCTTCCCCTTAATCTATCTGACCTCTAAGAAGTCACTGATGGGAGAATTCACTAATGCCAAGTGGAACACCATCCTAGGTTACGCAGTTTCAATCATCTTGACCATTCTCAATATCAAGCTTCTTTTCGATATTTTTTAACCTCGTTTGAAATCAATCATAGTGTCAGCGTGAAGGTTGACAAATAGAAAGTAGTAGTGATTGGTTCATAAAAAGAAGTACAAAAAAAGAACAGTGGTAACTGTTCTTTTTTATCATTATTTGAGACCGTATTTTACAAAGATATACTCTATAATGTTTAAATCCTTATTAAATCAATATTTCTAAAGGGGATATAGCTGTAAAATATTATATATATACCGTATTGTTAAACCAAGACGGTACCAAAAAGGTACCAAAAATTAAGGTTTCGGAGCTTATAAAATAAAGAAAGATGTCTCAGGTGTTTGAGATTTTTTTTTGGCAAGAAAAAACTCTTGAATATAATCCAAGAGTGAAACAAATAGGACCAGTGGTGGCACGGGTTCTTTACAGCCTAAAGCTGAAGGCAGTACCTCACCTGTACTTGAAACAAGTACCTTTGAGCAAACTGTTACCAGTCACCCGACAAACATCCTATCCTTAGTTACAGTTTAGGATAAATAAGAGAGAATGTCAATAATAATTTTTATTAACTTATATAATTTATCTTAAAAATCGCCGTAGCGCTTTAGTTGACTGACGTACTGAGCGATCAAGAAAGCGTAATACAGAAAATGCAAGCATCCAACCAAACAGTGTTTTTCTCATAGCGTTACCTCCTCACTAAATAGTCTACCACAGCTTATTTTTTAGCTGCGATTCCCTCGACGGTCTTCTTTTTGAAAAAATCGATTTTTTCAACCGGAGTCATATTGCGATATGTTTTGATAAAATCACGATAAATCAGGTACTTTTTTTCAGGGTCAAGTAAGTCATTAAAGAGTTTAATAACTCCAGTTTTAAAGCTATCAATATCCTCGATAACAAGAAGAATATAAGGTGATTTCTGTATTAGATGGATGTTATAGTTATCCTTGAGGCGAATTTCTAAAACATTGATAGCCAGGGCATTTGACCAAAACGATTCTCCCTGTTCATCTGAAGTAAAATAAGGCTCAATAATGCTGAGTGGATAGGCTGATGGTATATAGTTCCCAGTGATTTCTTTAAAAACTGACTGTAGGAAACCCAGTAATATTTTTCCGGAAAATGTACCGGGTTGTTTAATTTTGTGTACTAAAGGTTTGTTAATATTGTTCATCTTTTTCTCCTTGTTCATTTATTCCATGGTTCTCTTGACAACAAGTAACCTAGTCTTTTTTAGCCTTTGGCAATCGGTCGTCAGCTTTTCAGCCTGACGACTCGACTGACTTTAGTCTAAAGTCGACTAGCTTGTTATCAAGAGACTTTCACGGCATAAAGTGCTTAAAATATATTTTTTTCAATCATATTTTTAACACTTCGAGCGACTGACATAATGGTTATTCTTGGTGGACGTATTTGATTTATGACATGTAACATTCTGCTGAATTCTTTAGGATGCATGTAATTTCTTGCTGTTTTGCGCCAAAGTGCAAGTTTTTTATTTACGGCATTTAATTGCTCACCTAATCGTTTTATACTTTCATTGAGTTTTTTATTTGCGTGTTTTAGTTTATCGACTTCTGATTTTAGCGTACGATTTTCAGACAATATATGCTCACTCTTCATCAGTTCTTTAGCTAAGTTATTCTGTTTAGAAAGTGATTGCTGTAATTGATGTTCAAGTTTGCTGTTTTCGTGCCTTAGCCTATTATTATCTAGGGCATTTTGGGAGGCTGTATGAAAGAGTCTGTCATAGGTTGCTTTATCCATTTTTAGTTTTCCGTCAAATGTATGTCTGACTAATTTGTCTTTTTTCATTTCTTCAATCTGTAAAGGTTGAACAGACTCCAAAACAGCTATATCATCTAGTAAAGGATCTTTCTCTTTTTCGTGTTGCTTGATTTTTTCAGTAGCTTGCTTTTCCTGTTTTTCTAGTTGCTTTAGTTTTTCGGTTTTATAAACTATCTTTTTATCAGTATCATCTAGTAAGCGTTGCTTTTCTTTAAATTCTGCTGTTTCAAGGTGTTTCTTCTTGCTATCAGACTCTCCACGTTGCAAATTATATCCATGTTCGTTCAGGTATCTAGGAAATGCCTCCTGGATCTCTTTCAGTTGGTCACGACTGCCAAATAATGACTTAGAGCTTAACTTGCCATTTTGCATAGGCACAAGTCCTAAGTGCATATGTGGCGTACTCTCGTCAAGATGTACCATAGCATAAGCGATATTACTATTACCGTATCTTTCAGCAAAGAAATTTTTTGCTGTTTCAAAAAAATTCTTAATCTGATCTGGACTCATATTTTCAAAAAATACCTTATCTGATGTAATAATCCATTCATTACACAAAACGGCATCTTTACGTAAAGCACGTTTGGAAATTTTATTATCGTTGATGTATTGTTTAATCTGCCTATCGTATGGGATAGAGCGGTCACGGTCGGTTAATTCATAGTTTAGGTGAGTTTTTTCTGGGTCAATATCCTTGTTCGAGTGATTTTCAAAAATTCGTTCATTGTGACGATAGGCACCACCAAGATTTCCAGATTTCATTTTTTGCATCCTAGCTACTGCGTAACTCATAGCTTGTTCTCCTTTCTCGGCTCAAAGGGTCGCCGAGCTGGTGGCGGAAGATTGCCACCAGGACTAAGTGACCCATAGGGTAGATTTTTTCCTGAAGGATCGGCACGACTTCCATGTAAAGTGTAACGCACTACACTTTACTCCGTAAATGTGCGTTCTCCGAAGGGTCTTGCAGACGGCACATCGCTCCGAATACAGGAGCGACATCGAACCACCTCTCGAGCCACAAGAGGAGTTTCGACTATACTCGCCGAAGCGAGTAGGGCACTCTATCAGTGCCCCAGGGTCGGACGCTTCGCATTGTCCGACAAATGCCGTCAGAAGACGGCAAAGGCTAAAGCTACAAGGAAAGCTATAGATACAGTAGTGAGTGCAATCATTAAGTAAAATCGATGTTGTTCCAATCGTTCAGCATAATCTGCCCAAGCTTTTAAATTTTGTTGCTCCCTCTTCCTATAGCCTTTCAATAGTTGCAAATCTTGTTCTAGTTGTTTGCCTTGTTCTTTAGCCTCCTCTAATTCTTTCTCAAGTTTAATCACATCATTTTCAAAATGATAATCTTCAAGTATTCTAATGCCTATTAAATCAAGGTTTTCAACCTTTTGGTTGTCTAGGTATAAATGACCTTTCAACCTCTCTTTATATTTTGGAGATCGTATCCGTTTATAGATGGATTGACTACTAACTCCCAGGCTATCAGCGTAGTCTTTTATTCTCATTTTAGGCCTCGTAACTCCTTGTTAATACTGGATTTTCAACCAAATGGTTGAAAGCTATTTTTTGTTTCTCTTCCCCCATAATAAGCAAGCTGTTTTTCTAATATTGGTCGTTCATGTTTTAATAAATCTTTCATCAATTTCAGATAGTCAATATCAGATGTTTTATAGGTCTGTAAAAGTTTCTTGTATTTTGTACGTGTGTTTTTACTGACTTTGTTCCAGATTCCTTTATCACGAGTAAGGGCAAGTAAGTAAAGTTGAGCCTCTATGCCTAAACCTTCAAAGTTAAACGGTTTAAAGATAACAGAGTCAATGACTTCAAATATTTCTTCAACCGAGCGACTGCGGAGCTGAAATTCTAAGCGCCACCAATGCTGGAACTGCTGGGCAAATTTCTTGTCTTCATCAGAGCCATTTTCTAATTGTTCAACTTTTTTGTTATAGAGTCTGATTTGCTTTTCTGACCTGGAGGCGCCTAGATATTTAGTTTCTAGTTTTCCATTCTGGTCTCTCCATTCTTTGGTAGCAGTAGGGCGGCCTTTCTTTTCAAGAATAAACTCACTACAATCAACTTCAAATATATCAAAAGCTAAATCGACTCGAGAGATTGCAATATCCTCAAGATATGGTATAATTGTATCTAAGATATTAATATCAATCTGTCGGAGTTTATTGGGGTTAAACTCTATCCTGAAAGGGCGAGCATTAAAGGCTTGTCCTTTTAATTTGTCGTAGTCTAGGAGGAGTCTAACGTGACTTCCGTCCCGAGTGATTGCTCTAAACATATCAGTCATTGCAGTCTGGACGATAATGGCTGTATGACTTTCTATCAAACTTTTGAGATCAAGGAGTTTGATAGGTTTGATATAAGCTGTAATAGTGATGTTGTCCAAGCTAACTTTTAATTCCAAATCAACCTCCTTTCTTGTAGAGGTCGCCTATCGGCGCCTCTTTTTTGTCTGCGCAAAGACCTCCGTAAAATGACATTCTTGGGGGAGCAACCCCAAGCCGACTTCGTCGGACCATTTTCATTTTGCTACGGTCAAACTTGCCAAAAAATGGGTGCAGTAAAATCCCACGAAATGGGAACATAGCGGGCTGTTAGAGGGGCCCGCGTTATAAATTTTGAGAAAGCTCAAAAATTTAGTCTCAAAATATCGTTTTCAAAATATTTTCAAAGTTGTTTTCATAGCTGTTTTAGGACTAAAAATTTTGTAGATCTGGAACAGATTTTTGAAAAAGGTCAACTCTATCAATCAAAAATATTTCTAGGATTTTTTCGATGATATCTTCAGGGGGAATCTGCTTGTTTTTCTTGTATTTAAAGAATCGGTCTTTAGCTTTTTTCATTTCTCCTAAATCATCAGAAACATCAGCAAATAACAACTTATGCAATTCAAACCAAGGCAGTTCAGATTGTTTACGGACAATCTCAAAATTTCTCCAAAAATGTCTACCTTCATCTAGCTCTTCAAGTTTCCTAAATAAGTTCTCTCGTTCTGCTTTACGGTATTCTTTTGGCAAGAGTGTCCCAACATATTCTGGAGTCATGTTCGAATAGATGGCTTCTTTTGTTACAACAATGGGGAGTTTTAAGGAACTATCAACGTCTTTCAAAATCTTTCTAACAAATTGACTAAGTGTAATTTGTGTATTTAATTTATACTTCAACATCTTAGTACTTAACAGTTCAAATATATCAGTTGACCTAAAAAGCCATTCCATCAGCGTTTTAGTATCTATATCTTTACTTGAGAATACTTGATAGTCAAGCTGATAGCTATCCAATCGTGACTGGATAGCCTGATTAAGTGCTGTATCTTTTCCAAAATAAATTTTTATCATTGTTTATACCTCGTTAATATAAATTCTGTACGGTAAGTTGGCACGATAGAAAACTGGAACTCTTTCACGTTCAATAAGATTGCACTCTTCTAAAGATTTTAGGATCCTTATAATTTTCTTATTACCAAAACCAAATATTTTTTCCAAATCTACTATACGATAGTTAAGATAAACATCTCCATTTTCATCTATCCAATTTTTAGTCGGTGCTTCCTGCATTTTATCTAGTAGGACAGTATATACTATAATTGCAGAGGGAGTTAAGCACTTATAAAATTCATCTCGAAAAAGCACTTTTGGAATTAGATAGTTTTCGTCATCGTAATTCATATATCTCACCTTTCATATTGTTGTAACCATTGAGCGACTTTGTGTTTATCGTACAGGGTCACTCCGTCAATTACCATGTGGGGCATGCCTTCACGTTGCCATTTGATAACGGTAGTAGTTGATACATCAAGCCAACGGCACAAGCCTGCCATACGTAGCATGGGTTTATAGAGCTCCTGGTCCTCAAAAGCTTTTTCGATTGCTTTCTGAAGCATGGTATCGTAACGAGCAAGCAACTTCTTTTCTGTTGCTTTTGGGAGGTGGATAGTAAAATTTTCTGTCATATTCTGACCCCTTTCTTTATTTTATAAGCTCCGAAACGTACATATTTGTACGTTTAATAAATAATATCATACCTTTTTGTACGTTGTCAATTATTTTTGTACAAATTTGTACAAAAATGATAAAATAATCTTATTACAAAAAAGGAGAGATGAAGTTGAGTAAATTAGATCCATTTGAAAAAACTCCAAATCGAATTGGAGAATTAATTAATAGCAGTGATAAGAGCTTGAAACAAATAAGTCAGGAGATAAATATAAATTATGAAACTTTATCAGCGTACAAAAGGCAACTTAGACGCCCCAAAAAAGAAAATGCAAAAATTCTTGCAGAATACTTCGGGGTGTCTATCCCTTACTTGCTGGGGATTGATGATAACCCTGTACTAGTCAATCCAGGATCAGCCAAAGAAATTTTTAAAGGCTTCGCCAAAGTGCTTCAGGGAAAAAGTACGATTGAAAATAAAATCACTAAATGGACTCCTTTTGGTGATGACCTTGCTATTATACTTAAAGAGCTCAATCAGTCAGAGGCATTGTCTGACTACATTGATTTTTTAGCAAGCAAAAAAGACTTTAACCCTATTTTGGTTAAAGCTATTAAGGAATTTATAGCTGATGAGAAACAAGGTCTTATTCCTTTCCTGATTAACAAATCAGGAGCAGAAGACTCTCCTTATCATTATGTCTGGGAGGCATGGGTAAATTCTGACGAATACAAGAGACGGCAAGAAGAGAAGAAGAGTAAGAAATAACTGACAATCATGATTTCTTTATTTTATAAGCTCCGAAACCTTAAAAAATAAAGGAGAAATTAGAATGTCTATTATTAAATATAAGGCTAAAAAATCTAAATCAGGTTATCTTTATAAGGTCAGAATCTACAGGGTAATTGATGGCAAACGTCAGGACTTCTTTAAAAGCGGTTTTAAGAGCCTTAGAGAGGCTAGACAGTATGAAGCTATGATTTACCACAAAAAAGCGTCAGGCGACCTCTCAGGGATTCTGAGAGCCTCTGAGAGACATTTTGATGAAGTTTTTGAAGAATGGTTCAAAACTTATCAAAACACAGTAGAGAGGACGACAAGCATCCGTACAGATGACTTGTTTAGAATCCATATCTTGCCAGTTCTTGGAAAGATGAAAATTTCCAAAATTACTCCTTGGCAATGCCAGGACTTTATTACCGAAAAAGGTCAGACTTTTAGAAATATCAAACAGGTAAAATCTTACACTAGTCAAGTGTTTGATTTTGCTTTGAAAATGAAATTGATTACAGATAACCCAATGAAACAAGTGATACTTCCAAAAAGAGAGCGGAAGAAGTCAGATAACTTCTTTAGCGTTGAGGAGTTGCATGAGTTTTTAGCTATTATTAAGGCAGAAGAGCCTTATAAAAACTATGCCTTATTTCGTTTGTTGGCCTATAGTGGCTTAAGGAAAGGGGAGCTGTATTCTTTGAGGTGGTCTGATATTGATTTTGATAATCAATTACTTTCTATCAGCAAAAATCTAGGTAGAATCAAGGGGAAAGCAGTTGAGAAAAGCACCAAAAACAGGTTTTCCATACGGCAAATTCCTTTAGATACTGAGACAGTCTCGATTTTGCAAGAGTGGAAACAAAAGAGCAGAAGAGAAAAGGGGCAACTGTCAGTTACCCCATTGATTGATAGTGATTACATGTTTACGTTTGTTGGCCGAGATGGAAAGATAGAGCCTTTATATCAGGACTATATCAATAGTGTTCTGAAGCGCATTATTAGGAAACATGACTTGAAGAAGATAACTCCTCATGGATTCAGACATACTCATGCTACCTTGATGATTGAAACGGGTGTAGATCCTGTTAATGCAGCCAAAAGGTTAGGTCATGCAAGTAGTCAGATGACCCTGGATACTTATAGCCATTCTACAGTAGCAGGAGAGAAGAAAGCTATCACAAAATTTGTAGATTACCTGGATAGTGCAAAAGGTTAGTTTTCCAAGACGGTACCAAAAACGGTACTAAAAATAAAAAAAGCCAAATCCAATTTCTTGGAAAAGGCTTTGTATCAACGTTTTTAAGCAATAAATGCGGTTGATTATTTGAGACCGTATTTTTTGTTGAAACGATCCACGCGTCCATCTGCTTGAGT
>ERZ773083.2143-NODE-2143-length-12543-cov-3.809257_pt1 | contig 12543 bp, 14 predicted proteins | sample MGYA00511465_ERZ773083 | MGnify/ENA primary metagenome ERZ773083 (study PRJEB29015, sample SAMEA2738001) | human oral metagenome | biome: human oral; feature: human-associated habitat; material: dental | place: China | collected 2060 ... | reverse complement strand
AAAAGCCGTAAAACAGGGCCTTTAAAAAAATCAAAAAACTAAAAATAGGGGGAAAATTTGATAGATGGTGTCCTGCGTTGGATTCGAACCAACGACCCCCTCATTAAAAGTGAGATGCTCTACCTACTGAGCTAGCAAGACATCGTAAGAAGTGGCGCGACGAATGGGGCTCGAACCCACGACCTCCGCCGTGACAGGGCGGCATTCTAACCAGCTGAACTACCGTCGCACCAAAAATCACACTCGCAGCGCAAGTGCTAAAGAAGTATGAAATCCAAGGATTTCAAAATGGTGGTCGCTGTAGGGATCGAACCTGCGACATCCACCTTGTAAGGGTGGCGCTCTACCAGCTGAGCTAAGCGACCGTTTGGGTTTAAAAAAGAAATGTGATTATATATCCAATACGATTAATTTTCACTTAAACAATGATGAAAAGACTGAAATTGTGCTATACTTGCGACATAAAATTTTATCAAAGGCTCGGTAAATTTAGATGAAAAAGTTGCTTTTCGCCCTGTTTTTGGCGCTTCAAGCCCCCGCCTACTCGCCGAACGAGATCGTAAACGCCATCGCCGCAGTAGCGCAAAACGAAGGTGTAAAGCCTGAAATTTTATACACTATCGTCAAAATCGAAAGCGACTTCGAGCCCTACACGATCTCCTTTTTGACGAACAAAGCAAACGCCGATTATTTCGCGAGCCTGCGCAATCAAAATATTCGCATCAAGACGAGCAACTACAGCCTAAATTCCAGCAAATGGGTCGTTACGATCATACCGGCAAACGAAATTTACGCCGTGCAGATCGCCAAGTACCTCTACGAGGATGGCTTTAGCATCGACGTGGGGCTCGGGCAGCTAAACGCCGTAAATTTCAGCCAAAATGAGATAGATTATATATTCAACCCGATGTACAACCTTACCAAATGCGCCAAAATTCTGCGCAAATGCTGGAACGCCAAAAATAAAAATATCAAAGACACGATCGAGTGCTACAACTACGGCATGCGCAAACGCTACTCAAACCCTTACTACAAGCGCTTTTACGAGCATTACGAGAAATTTTTCGGCAAGCCCTATTAAGAGTTAGCAAAATTTCGCTAAAATCGCGCAAATTTTAAAAAAGGATATTTCATGATACTGATCGCAGGACCCTGCGTGATCGAAAGCCGCGAGCTGATAATGAAAGTCGCGGAAAGTTTGCGCAAATTTAACGAAATGAGCGGGGTGGAATTTTACTTTAAAAGTAGCTTCGATAAAGCCAACCGCACCAGCATCTCAAGCTTCCGCGGCCCGGGGCTGCAGCGCGGCTGTGAAATTTTAACCGAGGTAAAGGAAAAATTCGGCTATAAAATTTTAACCGATATCCACGAAAGCTACCAGGCAGAGCCCGTCGCGCGCGTCGCCGACGTGCTGCAAATACCCGCGTTTTTGTGCCGCCAAACCGACCTACTCGTCGCCGCAGCCAGCACGCAAGCGGTAGTAAACATCAAAAAAGGTCAGTTTCTATCGCCGCAGGCGATGAAACACAGCGTCGAAAAGGTACTGCAAACCCGCAGCGCACGGGCTTATACCCCGCAAAGCGGCGCGGCATCTAGCGATACAAAGGCCGCTCAAAACAGCGCCTGCTCTAGCGATACCGAAATTTACAGCGCGCAAAGCGATGCTCGAAGCAGTACAGATAGCGGATCTTCGGCATTAGACGCGCAAAATTATTGCGGTGCACGATTGAACGCGCAAAATTCCACCCATGCTTGCGATGCTTCAAACGCCGTAAATTCTACTCAAAGCGCCCCGCAGCCAAGCGACGAAGGGATGCACGATCTGGCGCGCCGCTACGGCGTTTGGCTCACCGAGCGCGGCAGCACCTTCGGCTACGGAAATTTGATCGTCGATATGCGCTCGCTGCCGATTATGCGCGAGTTTGCACCGGTTATTTTTGACGCGACGCACAGCGTGCAGATGCCTAGTATCGGCGCTACGAGCGGCGGCGACTCGCACTTCGTGCCGTACCTTGCACGAGCGGCGGCGGCCGTGGGCGTGGACGGCTTTTTTTACGAGACGCACCCTGATCCCGCTCGCGCACTTTCGGATGGGCCGAATATGCTAAATTTGCAGCAGCTCGAGCGCGTCGTAGCGCAGACGCTCGCGATTCAAAAAGCACTCGGATTTTAGAGTGGGCGGCTGTAAAATTTCAAATTTAGGCTAGCGAGTTTAAATTTTAATTTCGCTTCGCTGCGCACGCTAGCCGATTTTCGTACTTTGCGCTAATAAATTCTATATGCAAGGGCGTGCTTCAAGCGCAGCGAGTTTGCATATCGCGCGCTAAAAATTTCAAATGTATTGCGATAAAATTTAGCGCATTTATAAATTTACTCTGCGAGCTTCACTAAACTTCGGGGGCTTTGATAAAATTTATGCGGCATAGGGCGATCGCCAGGCCGCGAGCGGGGCAATTTCGCTGCGCTAAATTTAAAATTTTAAAAGCCTAGTGCGCAGAATTTAACCATAAATTTTGCACCGAATTTCGCAGCCGACAAAGTAAAATTTAATCTAAATTTACGCGCAAATTCCGATCGTCTAAGCCGTCATAGTGCGACCTGCCGCATAAAATTTAAGTCAAAATTAATGGGGCAGGGATATAATTCAAGCCTAAAATTCTTTTAAAGGATATTTATGGGTTACGTAGAGTCTAACCTTCTAAATGGCGAAACTGTAATTGCTAAAGCTAAAATTCACTGGGCGGTTTTTATCTCCGCTATCATCATATTGATTCCCGCGATAGTTGGAATCATAAATAAAGATGATAGACTTTCATTCATATGCTTTGGCGGTTTTATAGCGGCGCTAATTCACGGATTTGTTGTTTTAAAAACAAACGAGCTTGCTATCACAAATCAGCGTATAATCGGCAAAAAGGGTCTTATCAGTCGCGAAACGGCGGAGCTAAAATATGAAAAAATCGAAAGCATATCCGTAATGCAGAGTATCTTGGGACGAATTTTAAAATTCGGCACCATAGTGGTGCGAGGTACCGGCGGCACGGCAGTTAGCTTCCAATTTGTCGCTAATCCAGTAGCGTTTAAAAACAAGGCGATGGAAAAGATCGGCTAGACTTTTTTCATATATGAAATTTCAGCCAAATCATAAAATTTACGTCGCAAATTTTATCTATGCCGCGCCGGCTTTTAAAATTCCAAGCAATTTGTGCTTGCACCGCCGCAGGCATTTTATCTAAAATTTTGTTTTTGTCGCTATAATGCGGCTTCTTGACCTTTTCGTCTAGTGGCTCAGGACGTTGCATTCTCAGTGCGAAAACGCGTGGTTCAAATCCCGCAAGGGTCGCCATTATGGACTTATACAAGCCTCTTGATTTTAAACGATAAATTTATCTATGATTTTATCATGGGCTTTCATACAAGCCGTCCGATTTCAAATAATAGATTTTATCCGCGATTTTATCGATGAAATTTTTATCGTGTGAGACGATAACCTCGCTTACGTCAAGCCCCGCCAAAATCCCCGCTACGCGCTCTTGCATCGCCTCGTCAAGCGCCGTCGTAGGCTCGTCCAGTAGCAGTATCCTAGGCTCGCATACCAGCGCGCCCGCAAGCGCCACCAGCTTTTTCTCGCCGCCGCTTAGATGAAAGGGCACCCGCTCGCACAGATGCTCGATTCCCAGGCGCCGTAGCGTCTCCAGCGCCTTACGCTCGATCTGCTCTTCGCTTAAAATTTCAAGCTTTTTTAGATGGTCGTTTTCGCTGCCCTGCCTTAAAATTTGCGCATTACGACCAAAAAATTTAGAAAAAATTCCACGCCTTTTCTCCGCATTTTGCGCTCGTTTTAGCCGCTCATTTTGCGCACGCAGGCTAAATGCGACGTCCTCAAACACGCTCGCGCACAAAAATTGATCGTCGCTGTTTTGAAACAAAAACCCGATCTCGTGGCGAAATTTTGCAAAATCCTCCGCACACTCAAGCTTCTCGCCGAAAAGCTCGATTTCGCCCTCGCCCCATTGCCTTAGGCCACCTAAAATTTGAAGCAAGCTCGTCTTGCCCTGCCCGTTCGCGCCCAAGATCGCCACTTTTTCCTTATGCCCTACGCTCAAATTTACGCCGCGAAAAATTTCTCGCTCGCCGTTTTTAGCGCTTATCCCATACGCCTTAAGCGAACAGCTCATAAGATAGCTCCGATTTTAATAGATACGCACGTCAGCACGAACGCCAAAAACGAGGCCTCCGAGACGCTCAAGCCCTCGCGACGCTCGTAAAATAGCCTACCGCAAAACCCTCGCGCGCTCATCACCAGGCTTAAATTTCTTGCTTGCTCAAGCGCCGAAATCGCTAAAATCCCAACTAAATTTGCATAAATTTTATAGGTGAAAATTCCGCTCGTCCCTACAAATCCGCGCATGCGCAAAAGAGCTTGCAGCCTTGCTAGATCCGAGCGTAAAAAATTTACGAATCGCCCGCAGCAATACACCAAAGAGCTTAGCTTTTCGCCGAGCCCGAGCCCGTAAAATCCGCGCGCGAAAAAATATTCGTCCTTGCCGTAAAATAGTAAAATCGCAAACGCCATTATCAAATTCGCGCGCAAAAATATCACGCCCGCAAGCTCGTAGTTGCCGACTATGGCGGGGCTTAACGCGCTTAAAATCGCAAAGATATTTAATACCGCAAGCCTTGTGCAGACCGCGCGCGCAATCGAAATTTTAAGCGCAAAAAGAAGTAGCGGCGGGGCAAAAAACGCCGCGTAAAGCTGCCCGCTAAGTCCGACGCCGAAGCTGAAGATGAAAAACGCGAGCAGTGATACGGCGGGGCTCATTTGCGCGCTCTTTTCGCTAGCCACATTAAGCCAAAAAAGCCGAAAATCAAGGCCAAACAAAGCGCGATTTTAGGCGCCTCGGCGGACTGGCTTTGAAACGCCATGCTCCTAATATCGCCCTTAGGGCTTTTTTTTGGCAAGATGCTTTGCGAGGCGGAATTTTCCAAAGGCTCGGAAGCACTTGAAATTTTATTTTCAGGCGTACTAGCTTTCGGCGCGATATTTTCGGACGTGCGGGCTTTGGATCCGCTATCTTTCGATGCGGAATTTTTAGCGGCGTTCAAATTTTGCGGCATAGGATTTTCAGAAACGTCAGAATTTCGCGGCGTGGAATTTTCAGGATCACCGGAATTCTGCGGCGCAAAGTTCTCGGCGCTAAATTCCATCTGCGCGCCGTGCCCTGCACCTCCGTAAATTTGAATAGTAAAATTTTTAGCCGGGATCTTTATGCTCGCAAGTCCCTCTTTATCGGTCCTAGTGCGCAAAATTTCGCGCCCGTCCGCACTGATTAAAACTTCGCACTCCATACAGGGAGAATTTTTATAAAAATAACTATAAATCGCCACTCTATCGCCCTCTTGCGTCGCGAAAAGATGAAGCGCATGCGAAAATGCGAAGGAGCTCAAAACCGCTAAGAAAAATAGCGCTCTCATCGCCTTTGTCCGCCGTAAAATTTCGCAATAAAGCTAAGCGCAAAAAGAGTGATGATCCCTTCCAAAACAGCTAAGATTGCGCCTTCGAGCGAGATGAGTGTCGCGATAGCAAAAAACTCCCGTCCGCTGATGAAAAGCACGAGATCAAGAAGCAGCATCGAGCAGACGATCGGCACGAAACCCGCCAAAAATAGATAAATTTTTTGCATGCGCACTTTTAGCTCTTGCGCTTTTGCGGCGGCGGCAAAGAGCCCGCCCAAAACCGCTGGAAAGCCGATGACTGCGGTATTTACGCCTAGCACGCTAAGCCCTCCGAAGCCGAAAAATACCCCTTGTAAAAATAGCGCGACAAAAATCGCCAAGATCGCGCGCGAGCCCAAAAACGCGCCCACGAGCCCGCTTAGCATCAGGTGCATGGAGCTGACCCCCACGGGCAGGTGCACAAAAGATGCGACGAAAAACAGCGCGCTAAAACATGCGATCCTAGGGATCTCAGCCTGCTTTACGCGCCATAAAATTGCCGCTACCGCAGGCGCCGTAACCGCCCAGCCTGCGAGCAGCACGGGCGCACTCAAAACTCCTTCACTAATGTGCATGACTCGCCTCCTTTAAATCGCTCCCGCTTTTTAGACGCACAAAAACGCGCGAAGTGGCTAAATTTAAGGCATTTGCGAACTTTACGATAATCGCTTTGATTACTACAGGTCTTGCTTTTACGGCTTTAATCACGACAGAATTTTCGGCTGTAAAACTCGCGGCTTGCGTCCTATTTGCGGCGGCTGTTAGCGCAAGACTCGAAGCAGCCTCGGAACTGCTTACGGAACCGGCAAATTTGATAAATTTTACGGCTCGCACGGTGCAAGAATTTTTAATTGCTGTATTTGCGGAAGCGGCAAGTAGATTTCGCGACGTAAAATTTGAGGCTCCGAGCGATCTCGGTGCGACGCTCGCGCAGTAAAACAGAGCCTGTGAAATTTTAAAAGGTAGGGTTTGCAAAATTTCAAAAAACGAAATTTTACGTGCTGGTATTTTAAGCTCATAAATCCATGGATATGAAATTTCGCGGCTCGAAGCTACTAAGAGCGAATTTCTACGCTTGCGAAAAATCGCGAGCAGAGCAATACCATCGCTCGAAGCTCCTAGGCGCGGATTTCTACCAAGCAAAATTTTATGCAGCAGAGCTACGTTACTTAAAATTCTACTCAGAGAAATTTTGCTCCGTAAAGTTTTAACCAAACCCCGAGACGCAGACTGCGCGCGGGTGCAAAACAACAAAATTTCGCCCCGTAAAATTTTAGCCGCAAAATTCGCTGGAAATTTTACACCCAAAAGCAAAACGCGCGAAAATAAAATTTCAAAGCCCTGCCAAAGCGTAAATTTAAATTTATCCGCGGCGGCGCAAATTTTGCCCGAAAAAAGAGATCTCCCCGAGCCGCTCCCCTATTTTTTCAGCTCGTCTGCCTTGATCCAAAGTACGGCTCCCAGCTCATTTACGGGCTGCTCGCTTCCTTTGGCGGCTTCCTCCTCGCTAAGAGCCGCAAAGCCCCACCAGCCGGCAACCGGCATCACGAAGCTAAACTCGCCCGCGCCGTTGGTTTTAACGACCTGTGTGACATGCGCCTCGCTAGGGGCTTTGTAGCCCTTATCGTTATATAGCTCGATCTCCACGTCCGCGCCCGGGACGGGCTTTCCATGTAGTAAAAAAACTCCGCTAAATATCTCGCCCGCATACAGCGCATAAGGCCGCACTAGCGGCACGATCTCCGCCTCTAGCCCGAGCGGCTTATCCCAGCCTTCGCCCGCGCCGTAAGCATCGACGTAGGTTTTGGTGATATGGCGGATCATCTTGCGCTCAGCCGGCTCGGCATAGGGTTTGGGATCGAAATAAAACGCTAAAAGCGATGGCTTGTCCGCTTTAAATTCCGCCGCGAAATAGGAATTTTCGCCCTTTTTCTGCTCTTTTAGGCTGCCTAGGAGCGATTTTTTCTCTCCGTCAATAAAAACGCCGAATTCTGCGGGCTTTTGTAGATTCATAGACTCCTGTAAAAACGGATGGGAGAATTCCAAATTTAGCTTTAAAGTAGCATCTTTTTGATCCTCTACGACATTTTTATCCGTTGTAAAAACGCCAAAATGCGCGAACGCAAGGCTCGCCGCGAAAATTCCTAAAAAAGCAAATTTTGCCTTCATGTAATACCTTTCATAATAAAATATTACGGAATTGTATCACTTTTTTTCATCCGTATTGCTTAAATGTGGGTTTATTTTGAGTATTTAAAGCAAACTTTAGTTAAAATGTCGCAATTTAAATTACCAAAAAGAGGTAGAAAATGATAAATTTAAAACTTATCGAGACGAATTTCGACGAATTTAATAAAAAACTCATCGCCAAAAAAGTCCCGCCGCAAACCCTGCAATCGCTACTGGATGCCTACAACGAACTAAAATCCAAAAAGACGGAGTTAGAGAACCTTCAAGCCGTGCAAAATGCAAAGAGTAAGGAGCTCGGCCTCGCCGCGCGCGAGGGCAAGGACGTAGGCGCGCTAAAATCGCAACTTGAAGAAAACAAGCAAAAGATCCAAAGCCTAAGCGAGCTCGTAAATGAGCGCGAACAAAGCTTAGAGGCGATCGCCGCGTGCGTGCCAAATATCATCGACGACGACGTGCCGATCGGCGCGGACGAGAGCGAAAACGTCTGTATCAAAAAGGTGCTGCAGCCGCGCATATTCGACTTCGCGCCCAAGCAGCACTTCGAGCTCGGCGAGGCGCTGGGATGGCTTGATTTCGAGCGCGGCGTCAAACTCAGCGGCAGCCGCTTCACCGCGATCCGAGGTCTTGGCGCAAAACTGAATATGGCTCTCATCAACTACATGATTGAATTTAATAACTCGCGCGGTTTCGAGCTCGTAAATATGCCGTTTTTGGTGCGCGATCAGATCCTCTATGGCACGGGCCAGCTGCCTAAATTTAAAGACGATCTATACCGCGTCGACGACGAGGAGCAAAACCTCTACCTCATCCCTACGAGCGAGGTTACGGCGACAAATCTCTTTAACGATGAAATTTTACGTAGCGAGGAGCTGCCGATTAAACTCACCAGCTACAGCCACTGCTTTCGCAAAGAAGCGGGCTCGGCTGGGCGCGATACGCGCGGCATGATCCGCCAGCACCAGTTCGAAAAGGTCGAGCTCGTCGCCATCACGCGCCCCGAAGATAGCGCAAAGATGCTTGAGGAGATGATTTCGTGCGCGAGCGATCTGCTAGCTAGCCTTGGCCTTCCGCACAGACACATGCTGCTTTGCAGCGGCGATCTGGGCTTTAGCGCCGCAAAAACCGTGGATTTGGAGGTTTGGCTGCCGGGGCAGAACCAATACCGAGAGATCAGCTCGATCAGCAACTGTCGCGATTTTCAGGCGCGCAGAGCCAAGATCCGCTTCAAAGACGGCAAGAAAAACAGCCTCGTTCACACGCTAAACGGCTCCTCGCTCGCGGTCGGCCGCACGCTAATCGCGATAATGGAAAACTACCAGCGCAAGGACGGCAGCATCGAAATCCCGCGCGTTTTAGAAAAATATATGTAGGCGGCCCGTGCGAAAGCCTTACAAAAACCCAAATTCTAACGCCCGATTCGCAACCGCTGGATTTTGCGCGGAAAAATTTATGGATTGCGGCGTTAAATTTTTCGCGCTGCAAAACACAGGATTTTTTGCAACAAAATTTAGTAGTACGAAATTTTGCGGCGTAAAATTTCATAAAGTAAGATTGCGCCGCGCAAAATTTTATGCCGCAGAATTTGCGGCGGATGGTGCGAAATTTTGCGGCGCGAAACGGTGCGGAGTAAGCGCGTGAAAATCGCACTTTTCGGCGGCAGTTTCGATCCGCCGCACGCAGGACACGACGCCGCGGTAAAGGCGATCTTATCAAGCCTAAAGCCCGATTTGCTAATCATAATGCCGTCATTTCTAAACCCGTTTAAAAAGAGCTTTTCGGTGCCGCCGCAGCTGCGGCTTAGATGGTGCCGCGCGCTGTGGAGCGACACCCCGCGCATAGAGGTAAGCGATTATGAAATTTCGCAAAACCGCCCGGTATCCACGATACAAAGCGTGAAATTTCTGCTCGAAAAATACGGCGGAAACGGCAAAATCGCGGCAGAGACGGCAGCCACGGCGAGCAAAACCCCGAGAGCCGTAACGGATAGGGCTTTACCTGACGGCGCAAATATTGCGGGAGAAATTTGCACCGATGCTTATATTTCGAGCAGCGCGGGCGAAATTTTACCTGAGAAAATAGACGGAGCTTTGTCGTGCGATATAAGTAAAATTCTAAGCAGCGACGCCTGCACCGCCGTTAATACGGATAGAGTAAGTATCTCTGCCAACGCAAAAAACGAAGCTTTGCAAGGCGGCGTAGCAGATGAAATTTCGACCTGCGGCGAAAACGAAACGGATGGAATTTCGCAAAGCACGGTAAGTGGAATTTCGGGCGGCTGCAAAAGTAATGCGGGCGGTGCAAACGACGCAAGCAAAATTTTAAGTGCAGATAAAATTTCAAGCGTCGTCGCAAGCAAAGTGTCCGACATCGTCATGAGGGAAATTTCAAACTCCGTCGGGGGCGAAATTTCGAGTACTAGCAAAATTCCGAGCGTTGTCCGGAACGAAATTTTAAGCGCGAATAAAATTTTAAGCGCAGACGCGAGCGAAATCACAAATGCAAGCGAAATTTCAAGCGACAATGCGAATTGTATGACCGACGCAGGCGGCGCAAATGACATGGATGACGCAAGCGATGCGAGCGACATAAATGATACGAACGACGCGCATAGCGCAGGCAACGCAGTAAATTGCATAGGTAGCGCAAGCAGTACGGATACAATATCAAAGCTCTACATCGTCGTGGGTGCCGACAACCTATCGGAGCTTCATAAATGGCGCGACTTTAGCGAGCTGCAAAAATTAGCGGAGTTTGTCGTGCTTACGCGGCCCGGCTACGAGATCCCGCGGCAATGGGCGGATCTAAGGCGGATCGAGATTGCCGTAGATGCGAGCTCAAGCGGTTTTAGGCGAGATTTCAAAGACGAAATCCCGCCCAAGATCGCAGCAGAGGTCATAAAATTTTATAAAAGGAAAGATATGCAAGATCCAAAGCAAAGGGCGGAGCGGATCGCCGAAATTTTAAACGAAAAGAAAGCCGAAGACGTCCAGATCATCGATATGGAGAGGCGCGAATATATCGCGAAATTCGTAGTTATCGCTACTATGCTAACCGCCCGCCACGCAGCCTCGCTCATCGAGGAGCTAAAAAGCGTGCTAAAACCGCTTGGGGAGGAGTTTTTGGCTATCGAAAGCGGCGATGAGTGGAGCGTCGTCGATCTCGGCGACATCATAGTCCATCTCATCAGCGAGACTTACCGCGCCAAATACAATATCGAGGACTTCCTCGACAAGCTCAAAAAAGAGCAATTTTAAGGAGGGAGCGTGCCGAGACAGACATGGAGCAGCAAGCTCACATATATTTTAACCGTCGCGGGCGCCACGATCGGCTTTGGTTGCACGTGGCGGTTTCCGTATTTAGTCGGGCAAAACGGCGGCGGCGCCTACGTGCTCATATTTTGCATCGCGATGATCGTGCTTGGAATCCCGATGATCTTGGTAGAAAATGTCATCGGACGCCGCGCGCTAAGAAACTGCGTCGATGCCTTCACGGCGCCTAAAAAGGATGGCTCGCGCATAAAGCCCGCATGGAAGATCGTAGGCATCATGGGCGTAATCGGTGCGTTTGGAATTTTAGCCTACTATATGGTTCTCGGCGGCTGGGTGCTAACCTATATCGTAAACATCGTAAGCGGCAACTTCGACCTCTCCGCGCGGATCACAGACCCCGCATTTACGCAAAAATTCTACGCAGATCACATCGAAAATAGCCCGCTCGGCGTCGGAGCTTACACGCTCGTTTTCATAGCGATCAACTGGTACATTTTGAAAAACGGCATCATCGAGGGGATCGAAAAATTCGTAAAATTTCTAATGCCCGCGCTATTTTTATGCTTCATCGCCGTAATTCTTACAAATTTAACGCTTGAGGGCGCAAAGGAAGGCGTGAAATTTTATCTCGGCGTCGATTTTGCCAAGATCACGCCCAAGCTTTTGATCGACGTTTTGGGTCAGGTCTTTTTCGCGCTCTCGCTCGGATTCGGCGTGATGATCACGCTGTCTAGCTTCCTCAACAAAGACGAGAAGCTGATGCAAACAGCCACCATCACCGCAGTCGTAAACACGCTCATCGCCGTGCTTGCGGGCTTTATGATCTTCCCGTCGCTCTTTAGCGCAGGGCTTGAGCCGAGCAGCGGCTCGTCGTTAGTTTTTAAGAGCCTGCCGATCGCGTTTTCGCACATGCCGTTCGGCAACGCCGTCGCGGTGGTCTTTCTCTCGATTTTGCTCATCGCCGCGCTTACGACGTCGATCACGATCTATCAGGTCATCATAAATTTCGTCGAGGAGCGCTTCTCATTTTCAACGCTAAAGGCGGTAAATTTAACGCTCGGCGGCGTCTTCGTGCTCGGCAACCTACCCTGCATACTCTCAAGCAGCGTGCTTGCGGACGTTAAAATTCTAGGGCGCTCGGTTTTCGACGCCTTCGACTTCGTAAGCGCGAACGTCTTTTTCGTGCTAACGGCGCTTCTATGCTGCATCTACGTGGGCTGGGTGCTGAAAAAGGACGCGATTTACGAGCTTACTAACGAAGGCGATCTAAGCGCAAAGCTCGCGGGAGTTTGGTTTTTATACGTCAAATTTATCCTGCCGCTCATCATCGCGGTGATCTTCGGGTACGGGATTTTCGGCTAAATTTAAAGCCACGAGAGTTTTAAATTTTAAATTTGCCTGCGGCGGTGCGATAGAATTTTAAAATTCCATCTGCTCCGTTACATACGCTACGGCGTAAGTTTTTACGCGGTGCAGTTATAAATAAATTTAGCGCAACCACGTCCTGTCCCTTGTAAAGCGTCGTCGGGGGTTAGGTGGGGTTTGGGGCGGGAAGGGGAGCGACCTCGCAATCCAAGCCCCCTTCCCG
>ERZ773083.2140-NODE-2140-length-12550-cov-2.881313_pt1 | contig 12550 bp, 10 predicted proteins | sample MGYA00511465_ERZ773083 | MGnify/ENA primary metagenome ERZ773083 (study PRJEB29015, sample SAMEA2738001) | human oral metagenome | biome: human oral; feature: human-associated habitat; material: dental | place: China | collected 2060 ... | reverse complement strand
GTAGCAAGGTGCCAAATTATACGGAATAACCACCCCAACGGGTGGTTTTCTGTTGTCTAAACATATTATTGTGAGTTAATAATATCTATAAGAATATAATCACAAAATAATTAAGCAGATAACGCTGAATCTGTCATAACTGATTCTGCATTAATTAGTTCTGTAATAGCTTTGCTAGCTTAGCGCGCAGTCCAGCTGGCTCATCTGTGCCCGCAAGTGTATCAATCGCAACGCGAAGTAAACCAAATGCGGTAATGAAAGAATAATCAAGGTCTTCGGTGGTTGCATTCTCGATACCTGGGATATCAACATCGTCGAGTAGATGCACGAGTGGGCGACGAGAAAAAGGTAGATCTGTGTACCAATCAGAGGTAGCTAGTGCCTCCTGTAACGAAGCTAGTCCAGCACCACCGCCGCAAAGTAGAATTCTGGTAGGAAGGGCTTCCACTAGTGGGAAATCCTCGAGAGCTACCGCAACTCCACCTAGCCATACCTCAACATTATCAGAAATCGCCGTGTTGATTTTTTTGGCGCGCTCAGGTGTCGCTAAAATTTGCTGGATCTCATTCTTTTTCTCAGCCTCCGCTACAGTTTCCTCCTTATGCTTCAGAGTCAACTGGTCCAGTGATACTCCACCAAGCTGTAGTTTTACAGCTTCGGCAGTGTCATAATCTAATCCAGTGCGTGTCGCAATCTGGTGAGTAAAACTACGTCCGCCAATCCCAAACATCTTCGTTCCTTCGACGCCACCATCATCAACTACTGCAATATCGGTTGTTCCACCACCAATATCCATCACAATGGCAGAAAAATTTGACTCTAGTTCATTCCCAAGACAAGCGCGACAAACCGCAAATGGCTCTACTGCCACCGCTAATAGATCAAGATTTAACTCTGCACAAACCTTTTCAATCGCCGAAATATGCACAAGCGGTGCAAAAGCCGTATAAAACTGGATCATCAAATCTGATCCCTTGAATCCAATCGGATTCGACACTTTATATCCATCAATCGACAGGGAAACAATTGCAGAATTAATTAGGCGCACCTCAATTTCGGGATTATCAGTCTCAAGTGCAATTTCTTGCTTAGCCTGCTCGCCAGCCTTATCCTGTACCCGCTGAATAATCAGCTGCATTTCTTGGTCTGAAATTGGCTTATTACTATCCTTGCGACGATACCTCACAGTTCGCGTATTGCCTTTAATTAGTTCACCAGCAATCCCCACTACGCAAGTCTTCGAAATCACGCCAGCCATCCCCTCAGCATTCGAAAGTGCCTTCTCACAAGTCGAAACTACCGCCGGAATATCAGCAATCGCACCAGCATACATATTGCCCATACTCTGATGTTCTTTACCAACCCCGATCACGATCAGATTATCATCCTCGGTTCGCTCAGCAATCACTGCCTTCACAAACTCCGTACCAATATCAAGCGCCAAAATCACGTTCTCAGGTTTAATTTTGCGCGGTTTTTCGTTTTCTAAATTAATCTCGGACATATTGTATAAGCTTATTTATAACTATTATATCACAGACTTTTCTCATAAGGCTGTTGCTATTTTATTTATAGCTTGTTATAATATAAACATACTTGATACTTGAATCATCCGGCCGAAAGGTCGGATATTTTAGACTCAATTCAAGCTTTAGTTTAAATATAAATTTTCATAGAAAGGAAATATGGAAGGTTTAGACCTAAAACAAATGTCCACAATGGTTAAGGTGATCGCTGAGGAAAAAGGACTTCCAGAAGAGTCCGTCCTTAATATTATTGAAACTGCCATTGCTGCTGCCTGGCGCAAGGAAAATGGTGATAAAGATATGAATGTTCGCGCCGTACTGAATCTTGATAACGGTGAAGCCGAGGTTTTTGTTGCTAAAGAAGTGATCGAAGATGGTTTGGCTTATAATCCAGCCACAGAAATTCCAGCCGACCTCGCCGGCGGTAAAGAAATCGGTGAGATTGTTGAGGAACCCCATAAGGTAACCTCCTTTGGTCGTGTTGCGTCAATGACCGCCAAACAGGTGATTGTTCAGCGTCTTCGTGAGGCAGAGCACGAGGCAATTCTCACTGTTTACGAAGATAAAATCAATACCATCGTCAATGGTACCATCGCTCGTGTTGAGCCAAAACTAGTTCGTGTTGACCTCGGTAAGGCCACTGGTATCATGCTAAAACAAGACCAAATTGAGGGTGAATTTTATAAAGTTGGTTCACGCATTAAGGTTTTGATTAAGGCAATTGAGCGTAATGAACGTGGTGCTGATCTCTTGGTTTCTCGTGGTTCTGCAGAATTTATTAAGCAGCTCTTTGTCCAGGAGGTCCCTGAAATTGAAAATGGCACTGTTGAAATCCATGCTATTGCTCGCGAAGCTGGTCGTCGCACCAAAATCGCCGTTTCTTCCACCGTGCCAGGCGTTGATCCAGTCGGTACTTTTGTTGGTGGTCGTGGTATCCGTGTTCAGGCCGTCATGAACGAAATTGGTGATCGTGAGAAAATCGATATCGTCAACTGGAGCGATAATATGTCTGAATATATTCGCGAAGCCTTGAGTCCAGCCGAAATCGTGAAGGTTGAACTAGAAGAGAAGCGCGCTAAGGTCTATGTTACCGAGGATCAGCAATCTGTTGCTATCGGTCGTCAGGGACAAAATGTCCGTCTTGCTTCCAAGCTGACTGGCATTGAGCTTGACATTGAACTCGCTGAAGCTCCAAAGAAGAAAAAGCGTGGCAACGCCGAGGACTCACTTCTTTCTGCTCTTGAAGATAATTCTGAAGACGAAGCCTAGTTCTTATTACAAAAAAATAGACCTCCAAGAGGTCTATTTTTAATGTTACTAAATTAGTTTTTGAACTTTCTCAAATTTTCCACGTTCTAGCTTTTCTAATTTGTAATGACCAAATTCAATACGGTCAAGGTCAGTCACCTCATATCCTAGCGCCGCAAATGTTCGGCGAATCTGTCGATTTCTCCCCTCGCTCATCTCAACTTGCAAATGTTTCCCAGAAATCTCGCCATTTTTATCAGCTAATTTTGTAATAAAAAGCCTACTTAGGCCATCCGGTAAAGTAATCCCAATATCCGAAATCATCTGCTGATGTAGGGGCGCAAGTGGCTTATCTAGTTCCACGATATAAGTTTTAATTTTGAAAAATTTTGGGTGCGTCATCCGGAAGGCAAAATCGCCATCATCAGTCAGAAGTATCAGGCCAGAACTTTCCTTATCTAATCGCCCCACGGTCTTTAAAGTTTGTAGATTCTTTGGCAAGAGTTCATATAAGGTTGGCGTATCCCCCTGGCGTCTCCTCGAAGAGACATACCCGCGAGGTTTATTTAAAATCAAGTATGTATAGTTATGTGAAAAAGCCACATTCTTTTTGTCGACCAACACTTTCGTATTGTCATCGATTTGCATACCAAATTCCGCAATCTTACCGTCCACGGTTACGCGGCCACTAGCAATTAAGTCGTCGGCCTCACGTCGCGATATTCCAATTCTCTCAGCTAAAAACTTATTTAAACGCATATTATAAATATATCATATATGAGATATTCTAAACCGTCCCCATACCACCTAAAATTTGATCCATCTGATCCTTAATATTCATACCAGAATCGTCTGTTACAGAATTTATTGAGTATGAGTCATTAGTAAGATTTGATCCTATGGTTTGACTAGTCTGAACCGGCTGGGCTGGTTGCATAGACTGATCTAGATGCACAGGCTCTGCCGGCTGCATAGGCTGCATAGGTTCAACTAGCTGTATAGGTTGCATAGGCTGGGCTGGCTGCATATTTTGCATATCCTGGACCGGCTGGGCTGACTGTATAGTCTGTTCGGCTTGAATGGCTTGAATCGGCTGAACCGTTTGAACTGGCTGAACCGTTTGAATTTGCTGAGCTGGTTGGGTAGATTGGACAGATTGAATCGGCTGTGCCTCAGGGGTATTTTGATTCATTGGCATTGCAGTACCGGGTTGAATAAAATCAACTTGATTTACAGCGGTGTTCTCTGGTTTAGCATCCAATACCTCATGCACAGCATTAACCACATCTTCAATGCCAACTTGTGACTTTACAAGAAAACGGTCAGCACCGAGAGCTTCTCCACGCTCTCTTTGATCCTCAGAGGAGAGCGCGGTCATCATAATCACCTTAATGTCTTTAGTTTCAGGAGTAGACCTCAAAATGTCCAACATATCAAAACCAGAAATCTTTGGCATCATAACATCAGAAATAATCAAATCCGGTTTTTCCTTAACCGCAAGCGCTAGCGCCTGTTCACCATCGCCAGCCGGTACGATCTCATACCCCTCGGCTGTCAAGCGAATTCCATAAATTTCTCTTAAACTCTGGTCGTCCTCGACGAGTAATATTTTTGCCATATCATTCCTTTTAATTATTTAATGGTGGTACTTGATTAAAATTATTAACGCTTGGGGGTGTTGTCTGACTCAAGTTTTGCGGAGTCTGTGGAGTTACTGGCTGGTAGTTAACCATTGGCTGAGTATTAATATTCTTCTGAGGGTTATTTACTGGTTGCTGGGCTGGAGTTGTAATAAATTGTTGCCCCGAGTTGGTAACTGGTTGTTGTGTTGTCGTAAGCGGTTGTTGAGTCGTTGTCACAAGCGGTCGCTGAGTTGCTATTACGTTAGGCTGCACTGTCGGCATTGCAATAGGCTGCTGAGTCGGTGTTGTGACGGACTGTTGAGCTGGTTCGATAGCTGGCGACTCTGCTCTAGAATTTGCTGGCGCTGTAGGCGCTACGGATACAACTGGTGTTGCAGTAGTTGTAGATGTTGTAGGTGTTGCAGATGTTGCAGGCACCGCAGGCACTACAGGTGTTGCAGTAGTCACAGGCGCGGCGGATACTGCAGATGTGACCGTTGCCGTAAATGTATTAGGAGTTACTGGCACCACAGGATTCACGGGTGCGTCAACCGTCCCAGAGGTATTAGTCGTAGTAGGCGCGACCGGTGTATCAGCTGGACTGGCCGCGATAGGGTTCTGTGGTGCTTGAGTTTCAGCTTGTGGCACAGTTGGGGTTGCTTGTTTTTGTGCACTCATCGCATCAATGTTTGAAGCGATTTGTTTACGCCTCTGATATTCCTCTGCGGTAATGCGAGGGAACGATAGATAGAAAGTTGATCCTTCACCAAACGAACTCTCCGCCCAAACTTTTCCGCCCATAGCTTCAACGCGCTGTTTTACCAGGTAAAGCCCCAGACCAGTCCCACCAACGGTACGTGTTTGTGAGTTATCTGCACGGTAAAACTTTTGAAATACATGCTTCAGATCATCAGGAGAGATTCCGATCCCAGTATCCGTCACGTTAATTAAAACGCGATCATCATCTCCACGTACATTTACCCAAATTCCACCACCCTCGGCAGTATATTTGATTGCATTTTCCACTAGATTGTTTACTGCCTCGCGCAAAAAATCAATATCCACACTGGCATAAACTTCCTGGTTTAAAAATCTACCGTTTCCGCTCGTACTGGTTCCGTTCGAGCCAAAAGTATAGTGAATCCCTTTTTCGCTCATTTGTGGCACTTGGCCATTGGCGATCGAGCGTACGGTAGAAGTCATCTCAACAGGTGAAAGTTGAACGCGAATTTTTTTATCATCCAGTTTTGTGACATCGAGCAGATCTTTAAATAAGCGTCCCAGATGTTTTGAAGAGGTATGTGCTTCCTCGAGATATTTACGAGCGCGTTCATCGATGGTTGCAGTTTTTGGGTTAAGTGCGAGTCCCAAGTATCCCTCAATCGAGGCTACGGGGGTCCTCATTTCATGAGAAGCTGTAGAAATGAATTCGGTTTGCTCACCCTCCTCTTCTAGTTCACGCGAGATGTCTCTCAAGGTAATAATTCTTTCATTCTGCCCAGAGTTTGTACTCACGACACTAATTGCCACAGGTTTTCTTTGTTCAATTAAATTCACTAATACAAAATCGCGTGTGGAGTAATTTTCACCGGAATTTACCGCTAAAAGTACCGGGTTTACACTATCTTCAAGTTTCATTCCTTCACCATTTTCGAGTCTGAGAAGCGAGCTTATTTGAACATTCAAAATAGCCGAAGTATCAGTTACGCCGAGCATTCGCATGGCTGCTGGGTTAGCCAGTAGTACTACTCCCGAAGGATGTACAATAATCACACCTTCCTCAATTGAATTTAAGACAAGATTAGCTAGTTCCGTCGTATTGCCATCACTAGGCTCCGCTGGATTTCTTACCTCTTTTTTCTTTGCAAAGCTAAAAATACTCATCCTCTAAATTTTAACATAAAAGTTTTGTAATGTGGTAAAATCGATGCATGAATAAGGACATCTACTACATTGAGCCAGAAGATGATATTACCGATATTATCAATTATCTTAAGGGTTCCAAGCAAAAAGTCGTCGCTCTCGTTCCGCCAAAAAAACTTAGCGTCTTACGCAGTGCGATTAATCTAAAGTTGATCGCCAAAACAGCCAAAAATCTTGACAAGGCCGTTGTAATTATTACACTAGATCCAGTATTGATGAAACTTTCTGCTACCTCTGGTCTGCCATTTTCAAAAAATCTACAATCACGACCGGTGTTGCCGAGTGAATATAAAGATTCTGCTGCCATTCATAAAACCGTGGCTGCCTCACAGGTAATTAATGAAATGAGTGAAGATTCCTCTGATGTCCAGGAAGAATCCATTCAAGCTACCGAGTCTGCCTCAAATAATAAAAAGGAAAATATTTCTAAAGATTCGGCTGCAAAAGAAATTATTAAAAAACCAGCTACCTCAGGCAAAACTAATAACATCAGACAAACTCCATCTGATGCTGAAGCAGCTACCATGCATCTAGATGCAAACGAAGTAGAAGAAGAGTCTGATGACGAAGAGAAGGCAGTCAAAAAGATCCCTAATTTTGACAAATTACGAAAATGGCTAGTTCTCGGTGTGGCAGGCCTAATTGTCTGTATTGTTGGTGGTGTATGGGCCTTTGTCTTTGCACCTGCTGCCAAGATTTCAGTCAAAATCAAGACCACGCCAGATAATTTTTCGGAGAATATCACCTTTGCAAGTGCGGCTGATCAGGCTTCAAACAAAGATGGCAAGATTCTACTCGAGACTGAAACTCTGGAAAAAGAAAGTTCTGTTGAATTTGACGCAACTGGCGAGCGAAATGATGGTGATAAAGCAACTGGCCGCCTCACTCTCACAGCAAACTTCAGTTTCTCTACCTCAAGCGCCACTCCAAGTGCACCAGATCGCATCACCGTCCCAATTGGTAGCGCATTCGCGAAGGGGAATCTCAATTATCTAACTGTAGTTACTACTGAATTTAGTTGGGATGGCTCCACAACCAGTTGCACCGTCCGCACTACAAACACTTGTCAAATCCGTAAAACCGTAGATGTTGTTGCCTTTGAAGGTGGTACTCGTTTTAACATTGATCCAATCGCCTCAGGCTGGCAATCATCAGTTGAACATGTCGATGCTTTTAACTCTACTGCTTTTACTGGTGGCACTGACAAGGTTGTCAAAATCGTCACCGCCGCCGATGTCGAGAAAGCCAAAGTTGCACTTTCGCAGCTTGATGAAGGAAAAGACGATCTATTTGCTAAAGTCAAAGATTCAGATTTGCGTATTGACGCAAGCTATAAGAAAACGCCAGGCGAGGCTACCTCTAGTCCAGCCATTGGTGAAGTTGCAAATGGTGGTAAAGCAAAATTAACTGCTAAGATAAAATATACTGTCAATATTTTGGATAAATCTGCTGTCGAAGAGTATATTAAAACCATCGTCAGTAGTCGACTCGGCAGTGACCAAAAAATCTATGAAATTAGTTCACTCTTCATCGAGCGTTTTCAAGAAAATAATGCTGCTTCAGCTAAGTTGAAGGCGGTCGTAAAGACTGGTCCGGAAGTTTCCGAAAAAACCGTACTTGATAAATCTCTTGGCAAGAAAATTGGTGAAGTTACCACTTTGATTAAGTCGATCAACGGCGTGAGCGAGGTTAAAGTTGACACCTCCTTCCCATGGGTTCGCAGTATTCCGGAGGATATTAATAAGGTTAGTGTCAATATTACAATAGAAGAAAATAACTAGGGGGATTATGAAAATTATTGGACTCGACGTAGGTACAGTGAGGATTGGTGTGGCGCGTGCTGATACCGCCACAAAAATTGCTATTCCAGACGGTTTTATTAACGTTAATGGACAGGAAATTTCTGAAATTCAGCGCAAACTCAGGCTCTATAACTCAAATATCCTAGTTATGGGGATGCCGCGCAGCAATAACGGTAACCAAACTGCTCAATCTGAATTTGTGAAGCAATTTGCAAGACAAGTGGCTGCTACTATTCCAGGTCTCAAAATCTATTTTCAAGACGAATCGCTTACTTCTGTTGAAGCTGAGCGTCGTCTGAAGGCTCGAAAAAATAATTACCAAAAAGGCGAAATTGATGCCGAATCAGCGTCTATTATCTTGCAGGATTTTATAGAGCGAATGCAGGTGGCTCTAAACAATCAACAGTCGCTTTCTCCCGCCTCTTTGGGTGAAACAAACAATAATTCAGATAACCAAAATCCTGCCTCGAATTTTGCCAAGGAGGAAGAAGTGGCTAGTTCAAAAAGTTCCAAAAAACAACCCAAAAAGAAGTCATTTATGAAAAAAATAATAATCGCTCTGGTTATTTTATTAAGCATAGCTGGCCTTGGCGTTTTTGGTGCTTACACCTGGTATGAAAAACAATTAGCTGCTCCTAAAAACTTTAGTTGCAAGTTTAATTCACCGGCCGCAGCCGCCACTAGTGAAGGTAGCGAAGAAAATCCCGACTGTCACTACCAAAAGTTTGAAATTAAGACTAATCAAACCATAGGCGATATTGCTGAAAATCTCAAAAAAGCTGGCTTAATCAGATCGGATTTTGCCTTCAAAACTTATTTAAAATTATCAAGTAAATCAGCCAAGATTAAGGCTGGTGTCTATAGTCTTCGCGCCAATCTTTCCGCCAAGGAAATCGTGGAGCAGATGGAAAAAGGTGTCGCTTCAAGCGAAGTTTTTAATCTCACTGTCTTGCCAGGTGAAACTTTGAAGGAAATTAAGCAGAAGTTGATTAAGCTTGGATATTTATCTGAGCAAATCGATACGGCTCTGCTTAAAAAATACGATAGTCCAGTTCTCAAGGGGCTTTATGATAATGAAGGCAAGCTAACTAATCCTGCACAACCAGCAAATGTTTCCCTCGAGGGGTATCTCTATGGCGAAACTTATCAATTTTACAAAGGTGAAACCGTCGAACATATTTCCAGCTGTTGATGCTGTTGTTTATATTACGTAATGATTTACAGCCGTCGAACATATTTTTGAGACCATGATTAATCAACTAAACAGCGTAGTTGTTGCCAATAATATCGAAGAAAAGTTTCAAAAACGTGGCTTTTCGTTGCGTGAGGGGCTAATTTTGGCCTCGATTATTCAAAAAGAGGCTCATTCTGAGGATATGCCAGGTGTTTCGATGGTTTTTCAAAACCGCCTTAAGGTTGGTATGACGCTTGGCTCTGACGTGACGGCCACCTATGCTGCCGACCTAGTTAATCCGAACCGCGACCGGAATGATCCGAACAATAATCTTCACGTACTAGAAACGGATAATCTTTATAATACGAGAATGCACACTGGACTTACTCCTGGCCCAATTTGTAGCCCCGGAATTACCGCAATTTTGGCTGTTGCAGAACCAGATGAGAATAAGAGGTCGATGCGCTATTTCTTGACAGGAGACGATGGAAAGATGTATTATAGTGTAACCGATACTGAGCACACACAGAAGATCCGCGACTACTGCCAGAAACTCTGTAGTGTAGGGCTCTAGGTGGATTATCGGCATATTATGACAGCAAGAAAAAATCACAAACGATCATTTATTAAGCGAAACCTCAAGGTTTTGCCATATCTATTTATCTTTCTCGCCGTGCTTGGCGTCGTTAATTATGGTTCCAAAAATAAGCACGTCGATGAAGCAACTAATAACCTCAATCTTCAGTCGATTGCTAAGAAGGATTACGCCGTCTCAACCGACCAACTTTCTGAGTTCTATGTCGTATCCGAGCTAGCTAGTAACATGAGCTTAGCCTCCTCGGAAGTTGTAAATGTTAATTACAACTCCCTCACCACTTTGCGCGACTCCGGTCAGGTCTCTTCTGAGAAGATGGAGAAGCCAATTGCTCCACTTTCTACGAACTGTCTCAAAGTCGGTGCTATTTCCTATATGGTACTCGAGGGGGAGACTATCTCCTCAATTGCTGCTAAATATGCTGCCTGTGGCGTAACCGACACAATGGTCCGCTGGTCAAATAACTTTAAAAATACCTATGAACCAAAGGCTGGTGATAAAATTTATCTCCCTTCTCGTGCCGGATTTGTTTATAAAATCAAAAATAACGACACGATTGAATCTGTGGCAGCCAAATATGGTTCAAAATCAGATGAAATTATTGCAGCAAATAACCTCGAATTAAATCAAAACCTGGTTGCTGGTGAGTATATTCTTTTACCGGATGGCAATCTTCCGGAAGCCGAACGCCCGGATTATGTGGCTCCTCGTTACACCAACTCTCAGTCTCAGAGCTACACTCAATCTGTTTATTATCGTACCTATTGGACCTCAGCAAACCAGATGCCATGGGGCTGGTGTACCTGGTATGCCTGGCAGCGTCGTTATGAACTCGGTGGTGGTTATGTGCTTCCAGGTGGCCTCGGCAACGCCAACACTTGGGATAATGCGCTCGTAAATAGTTTTCCTTCAAGTCGCGGTTCCAACCCACAGGCTGGTGATGTCTTCCAGACTGATGTTGGTTGGTATGGTCACGTCGGTATTGTGGACTCAGTTAATGACGACGGCACGATCACTATTTCAGATATGAACGGTATCGCCGGCTGGGGTCACGTTGGTCGAAAAACTATCCCACAAAGTGTCTGGTCCAGTTACCTCTTTATTCATAGTCGTTAAAATGGTAAAATATACCCAATATGTTTTGTGATACTGCAAAAGTTAGTCTTAAGGCGGGGAAAGGCGGTGATGGTGCCGTTTCTTTTCGCCGTGAAATTTACATTAATAAAGGTGGCCCAGACGGCGGTAATGGTGGCAAAGGTGGCTCCATTATTTTTGTCGCAGATAAAGATACTAATACACTAATCGATTTTCGCTTCAATCCAATCCTGACAGCAGAAGACGGCGGCAATGGCTCTGGTACTCGCAGTGCTGGTCGCTCTGGTAAAAACCTCATCGTCGAAGTTCCAATCGGAACCGTGGTTAAGCGTGACGGCAAAATAATTGCTGACCTCACTCACGACCGTGAGGAAGCAGTTATTGCAAAAGGTGGCGACGGTGGCTTTGGTAATGCTCACTTCAAATCAAGCGTTCGTCAAACTCCAATTGTTGCCGAAGTCGGTGAGCCAGGAGAAGAATTTGAGGCTGAATTAGAATTAAAGCTCCTAGCTGACGTTGGTCTCGTTGGTTTGCCAAACGCCGGTAAGTCTACTTTTCTCTCCATCGTGAGCAATGCAAAACCAGAGATTGCCGACTATCCTTTCACTACCCTCACGCCAAATCTCGGGGTTACTACAATTGATCGTCATGACATCTTAATCGCCGATATTCCTGGTCTCATTGAAGGAGCCGCTGAGGGGCGCGGTCTCGGTCATGCATTCCTACGTCATGTTGATCGCACTGCTGTTTTGCTCCACCTAGTCGATGTTTACAATAATGATGCCGGTGAAGCCTATCGCATTATTCGCAACGAACTTGATAAATATTCAGATCTCAAAGATCGTCCAGAAATTGTGGCTCTCACAAAATGTGAAGGTGTTGATAATGAAATTATTGAGATGCAGTCACAGGCCATTCGTGAGGTAAATCCAAACGCCTACATCTATAGCATTTCTGCTGTATCTAAAAAGGGCGTGGACGATCTTCTTCGCGCACTTTGGCAGGATATTAAAATTGCCAAAGAGAAAAAACAAGAGCAGGAAAACACTACTGCAGATATAATTCTTGAAGATGACGCAAACACTAAGCATCAAATCACTAAGAATAGTATAAAAGGTGTTCCAGTTATTTCTCTAAGCTCACATGAATTAAAAAATACCTGGACTGTTACGCGTGGTGACGACGGCGTATTTCATGTCACCGGTGAGAAGATTGAAAAGTTTGCCCGTCGCACGGATATGGGAAACTATGCTTCGGTCAACCGTCTGCGAGATATTTTAAAGAAACTTGGGATTCGAGCTGAACTCACCAACCAAGGTGCCACGCAGGGTTCCATTATAGAAATCTCCGGCAAAACCTTTACTCTTGTTGAGCAATACTAGGCGGATTTTGAAAAAAACTAGAAATAAGCCAGTATAAAATAGGCGGATTTTTAAAAAATAAACTAGAAATAAACTAGTATAGTAAAATGAATTACACTAAAAAATACTCCGGAAGGAGTATTTTTGCGCTGATGCGCGCCCACCCTGGGGCACATTGTTTTGTTTTAATTCGCTTTTTGTTTT
>ERZ773083.2124-NODE-2124-length-12623-cov-3.407623_pt1 | contig 12623 bp, 9 predicted proteins | sample MGYA00511465_ERZ773083 | MGnify/ENA primary metagenome ERZ773083 (study PRJEB29015, sample SAMEA2738001) | human oral metagenome | biome: human oral; feature: human-associated habitat; material: dental | place: China | collected 2060 ... | reverse complement strand
AAATTTAAATAATGATGCTTTAGAATATTACAATTTATTTTTTGCCTTCCTTATTTCTAGTTTATTTAATTTTATATAAAAGATCCAAAGTGTTTTTATTACCATAAATACTATTATATAAACATGAAAGATACCATCGTTTTAACTCATCTTCATTCAATTCATATTTTAATCTATTATAAGTAGACATTTTATTAACTACCTGAACATTAAATAAATTTTTTTTGTTTTCATCATATATTTTAAAATAAATTATTTCAAACAATATTGGAATATTAAATATTATTCTAAGTTTCGTTTCCAAATCATATATTTTTTCAAAAATTTTATTGAAAGTTAATATATCTATTATTGTATCTTTATTTAAAATTTCATCATTTTTTATTTTAAAATTGCTATATTCAACTGATTCAAAATAATTATAAGATAATTTTTCATAGTCAGTAATACACGAATATAAATAATAATTAAGGTTAAAAAATTTGCCTGATTCATTTAATTCTTCTTCACTAATATTAAAAATTTGCTTATTAAAGCTAGAAGCTTTTAATTCAAAACCATCAATCACATAATGACCTAAAGGATTAAATCCATTTGTTAAAATTTTTGCTTTATAATAAAATGTTTTAATTTATCTCCTACTGAACATTATCAATACTTATTTTCCACAACATTGTTTATATTTCTTACCACTTCCGCAAGGAGAAAAGATTTGGAGTTTTTGAGTGCACTTGATAGCATTTTATAGCGTTTAAATGTACTTTTTTGCACTTAAAAGCACTCAACAGCACCCAAGAATTTACTCAGAAGGTATCTAAAAAGGTATCTAGAATCCTTTTTTAATCCTTTTTCGAAATTTTTTAGCAAATAAATAAATTAATGATATATAACTAAAGGCTTATAACTTTACTAGGCTCTTTAGGTTTCATGATTTGTGTTACATCTTTACCACATGCAACCATGTTAAACATTCTTTTCTTGTCATACTCGCTTGCTTGTGAATAAAACTCTGAAATACTATTCATTGTTTCTTCATCATAAGCAACTGATTCTGCTAGCAATTTATTAAAATAATATGTTTTATCAACTACAACAAGTGGAATACCAAACTCACTTGATGCCTTTAAACAATCTTCATAATATTTTGCTTTCATGATTAAATCGACATACATATTAGCCATATTATTTAAAGGTATTCCTTGAGATTGAGCTAATTGAGATATTATATCTTTGTACTTAACTAAAAATCTTTTTAATTTTCTTGAATCACCAATCTGTTGTATTACCTTTTTATCTTCGTCAGAAATAAATGACAATTGATTTTGATACAATGTTTCTAAATAAATAAAATTATATTGTTCCATAGATTCAGCCATCATTATAATGTAATCAGGTTTCCTTTTAAATTCCTCACTTCTAGATTTATCTGTATTTCTTCTTTCAACGACAATTTCATTATAACCATTATTAATTGTTTTTAAGATTTCAGACGGTACAAAGTATCTAGCTCTACTACCATTTCTCTCCTGTAGTTCTCGGGATCCATCATAAGCATTTGCATATCTTTCCATAGAATCTATATCGGTATTACCCATACCTAGAATTGAACCACCCTCTAATGTATCAAATCCAAAAATAATACTTCCTTGCGATCTAATAGAATAAATTCCTTTTTCGTTTATATAACTACATGCAACAAAATGATCTTGTAATTGTGGCCTATCTAACCAATCATTTCTATAATTTGTATCTGTAACATCTGATGCTAGAGAACAAGAACCAACACAATGAACGAAGAAATTGAAATTAGCTCTTGGGATGCAAACTTGTATATTTTTTCCATTATAATTTATTTCATTTGATATACTATCTTTTGGTCCATATATTTGATTTCTTTCATCTATTCTATAAAGAGATTGAGAATATAGTTGAGTATATTGTGCTCTTAAAAATGACTCAAATGGTATTTCTAAGCTATAAACATTATTATTTAAACTATTATATAAAGCTATCAATTCATCCTGACTAGCACATTCAACGATTTTATTAATTAATGCTAAATAATCATATACTTGTTGTGGCAACTCACTATTTTTTAGGTTTTCAAGCATACTGTTATTATCATTGTCATAACAATATTTATAATTTATGTATTTTGCTTCTTTTAAATCAATATTAAATAATGCCTTTAATAAATCATCTTTATTAGCTAGTAAACCATTAGAATAATTATTTATAAAGTACTGTTTTTTTAATGCATCATAATTTCGTAATGAGTTTATATCACTAATTTGATATTGATTGCTTGGAAGTTGTAAAATACTTACCAATTTTCTCAAATCTTGTTCTGAAATATTTTCAATATCTAAAGTATTAACTAATTCTTGGTAATTACTGATATTATTAATTACATTAACTATCATAGGTGCAATATCATATTCTTTATAGTTATAAATGTTTAGAATTTTTGATAGAATAATCAATTCTTTGTCATTTAGTTTAGCAACAGACATTTGAATATCAACATCATTTATAAATCTTTCAAAATGTTCATTATTAAGGCTAAAAATATTATTCTTTAATGATGTTGCTAAAAAAGTATTGAATACATTATTATTCTTTTCGCTATATTCTAAAAGCCATTTACTTCTTTCGTAAAAATCTTTTGGCTCAATATTTAATTCACTACAATATGCATTTATTAATGCATCATTTTGCGTAATATCTGCTGGCAAAATACATTTTACTGCTAAATCTATTCTATTTCTTTTTATACACTCATCTCTAAAAGTTGTAGATTCAGCTAAGCATTTTGGCATTAATTTAGTTTGAGATACAACTTTTATTAAGTAATCTAGATTTTCATTTACTAAAATTGAAAATGATGTCATTTCTGAATCTCGTTCTTTTCTAGAATAAACTGATTTTTCTTTTAACAAATTAATTAAAACTGAAAACTCGCTTATATCTAGATTTGATTTTACTTCAAATAAATGTTGTGCAAATCTATCATTTCCTATATAGTACGGAAGTTCATTGTTATGCTTTAAAAATTGAACTAACAATTTTAAATTAGATATTGAATAGTTTTCTAAATTATCAACTAATTCAGCATGATTACCTTTTAAGATCAATTCAACAAAACTATCACAATATTTTAAAGTATATGAAACACTTTGACCTTTTTCATTAATATAATTTTCAAAAAATTGCTCATGTTCTTTTATGAAATTACTTAGTTCATCTTTGCTATCAAAAAAATCTATTAAAAAACAATATAATTTATATGAGTATTGATGTTTTTGAAAAACTATAGTAAACATGGCATTCAATTCTTCTTTAGAAAAAAAAAATCCATTTCTATGCATATAGTAAAGTATATCTTCATCAGATAATAAAAAATCTGTTAGTTCTTCAAGAGTAGTATTATCACTAACATTTAATCTTATATTAGCACCATTTAATAATTCATATCTTTCACTTTTAGCAATAGCATAAATCAAAGCATTGGTATTAATACTACCAATATTTTCTAATTCTGATAAATTAGTAATTTCTTTCAATCTATTAATAAGTTCTTCCATTATTTTACACCACCTATATTTTTCAAAACATATTAAGTATTTATTCCTATATAATATATTATAACATATTATAATGTTATTTTATTATTACCACTTAAAAATACTTGAAAAAGGTATCTAAAAGGTATCTAAAGGGGCTCTGGGCATGCAAACTCGCAATTTTTTTAGCAAAGAAAAATCTCGCAATCCCTTTATTTATAAGGGAAAACGAGATTATTTACCACAACATTGTTTATATTTTTTACCACTTCCACATGGACATAGATCATTTCTACCTACTTTTTCTGTTTTTTTAGGTTTGTTTTTTAATTTAAGCTTTCCATCATTAGTCATTTTTGACTTAGATATTTCTTGTCTTTCTTGATTTTGAGATATTTCAGATTTAACTAAGAATAAAGTTATTTCTTGATCTATATTTTGTAACATCTTATTAAATAATTCAAAACCTTCAACTGTATATGCTCTAAGGGGATCTTGTTGTCCATATCCTCTTAAATAAATTGATTCTCTAAAGTGTTCCATAGAATTTATGTGTTCTGTCCAATATTTATCTACTACACTTAAAGTTATAACTTTTTCAAATTCTTCTACTACTTCAGTTGGTAATTCTTTTATCTTTTCTTGGTATTCACTTAATATTTTTTCTTTTACAAAGTAAATTATCGCATCTGGATCCATTGAAGATATTTCATCCATACTAATATCATCTTTAAGTAATGTATTAGAATAATCTACTATTTCTTGTAAATCTTCTTTCGTTAATTTTTCACTATCTAATAATTTAGATTTAACTACATCTGTAATATGATTTTCTACTGCTACTAAAATACTATCATGTATAGATTCACTATCTAATATTTCATTTCTCTTAGCATACATTATTTCTCTTTGATTATTCATAACATCATCATATTGTAATAAATTCTTACGAATATCAAAGTTATTTCCTTCAACTCTTTTTTGTGCTGAAGAAAGTCCTTTAGTAAATCTCTTACTTGTTATAGCTTCTGTTTCTTCAAAACCTAATTTAATAAGCATATTCTTTAGACCATCTGTTCCAAATCTAACCATTAAATCATCTTCCATAGAAACATAAAATTGACTATATCCAGGATCTCCTTGTCTTCCACTTCTTCCTCTTAACTGATTATCAATTCTTCTTGATTCATGTCTTTCAGTTCCTAAAACACATAAACCTCCAAGAGTCTTAGTTTCTTCTGTAAGTTTAATGTCAGTTCCACGCCCTGCCATATTAGTAGCAACTGTAACTGCACCTTTTTCTCCTGCTTTAGCTATAATTTCTGCTTCTCTAGCATTATTTTTGGCATTTAAGACTTCATGATCTATCTTTTTAGCTGTCAACATTTGACTAATCAATTCATTAGTTTCAACTGCTATTGTACCGATAAGTATTGGTTGTCCTAACTTATGTCTTCTTTCTACTTCATCTATTAATGAAATAAATTTACCTTTTTGTGTAGGATATAATAAATCTGGAGCATCTATTCTTTCTATCTTTTTATTAGTAGGAATACAAATAACTCTCATATTATATATGTCATTAAATTCTTCTTCTTCAGTCTTAGCAGTACCTGTCATTCCAGATAATTTATTGTACATTCTAAATAAGTTTTGAAATGTTATAGTAGCTAAAGTTTTAGTTTCTTGATTAATCTTAACATTTTCTTTAGCTTCTATAGCTTGATGAAGACCATCACTATATGCTCTTCCTTTCATTAAACGTCCAGTAAATTGATCAACTATAACTATTTCACCATTATTAACTACATAATCTACATCTTTTCTCATTGAGAAATTTGCACGCAAAGCTTGATTAATATGATGAATTAAGTTAGCATTTGATACTTCATAAAGATTAGTTAAATGGAATTCTTTTTCTCCTTTTTTAACTCCTTCTTCTGTAAGTGTAACTGTCTTATTTTGTTCTTCATATATATAATCTACATCTTTTTTTAATTTCTTAGCAAACCTATCTGCAGCTTCATATAAAGAAACATTTTTTAAATCTCCTCCAGATATAATAAGTGGAGTTCTAGCTTCATCTATTAAAACAGAGTCAACTTCATCTACTATTGCAAAATTAAGTTTTCTTTGTACTCTATCTTCTTTGTGAGTTACCATATTATCTCTTAGATAATCAAATCCAAGTTCATTATTAGTAGTATATAAAATATCACATTCATATGCTTTTTTCTTTTCTTGTGGTGTTAAATCCCTTAAGTTTATACCAACACTAAGTCCTAAAAACTCATGAATTTTCCCCATCCATTTAGCATCACGATCTGCTAGATATTCATTAACTGTTACTATATGTGTACCTTTACCATCTAATGCATTTAAATAAGCTGGTAATACAGAAGTTAATGTCTTACCTTCTCCAGTTTTCATTTCCGCTATATTACCTTTATGTATAGCAATAGCACCTAGTAATTGAACATAAAATGGTTTTTCTTTAATAACTCTAAAAGCTGCTTCTCTTGCAGTAGCAAAAGCTTCAACTAAAATGTCATCTAATGTTTCTCCATTTTCTAATCTATTTTTAAACTCATCTGTTTTTGCTTTTAATTCATAATCTGAAAGTTTAGAATATTCTTCTTCTAAATCTTCAATTTTATCTGCTATTAGAGAAAACTTTTTTAATTCTCTATAGTCTTGATCAAATAATCTTTTTAAAAAATTCATAATATCACCTAAAGTAATTCTAACAAAAAAAGACTTGTTATTACAAGTCTTTTGATGAACTATCTTATTTATCTTCCTCTATAAGTCCATAATTTCCATCTTTTCTTTTGTATAAAATTTTGATATCCATAGAATCAGAATCTTTAAATATAAAGAAATCATGTCCTAATAGTTCCATTTGTAATAAAGCTTCTTCTTCATTCATTGGTATTAATTCTATTTGTTTTCTTTTAACTATACTTTTATTATCTTTTTCTTTTATTTCTTCTATTTCTTCATATATAAATATTTCTTCTCTTCTCTTAGATAACTTAGTTTTATTTTTTCTTATCTGTCTTTCTATCTTTTCTAAGGCTAAGTCTATACCAGCATATAAGTCAAGATTTTTTTCTTCTGCTCTTATATATAAAGTACCAGTATTTAAAGTAAATTCTATATTATAATTAGTAACTTTATTTCCAGAAAGTAATACATTAAAATCTATATCTTCTTTCTTTATAAATTTATTTAGTTTACTTGCCTTATCTTCTACATATTTCTTAATAGAATCTGTAACTTCAAAGTCCTTAGCTCTAATATTTATTTTCATACATCCACCTCCTTTATATGATTAAATAAATTAAAATTTATATTTTTATCTACATCCAGGATTAACGCATTTACAACTCTTCTTAGGTTTTTGACAGAATTCTTCATTACCTGCTTTATCTCTTGCTCTATAACAAGCTCCTCCATCAGGATCACAATATCTCTTCTTAGATACAGCTTCTCCACTTGCAGAACCTACTAGTCCACTTTCATCATCTTGGAATTCACAAACTTTATAATAAGTACTTCCGTCTTTAGTTTCACATTCACTACGTTCACTTCTTTCTGTTTGATGTGGTGGTTCAGTATCTATCTTGTATTCTAAACTACATCCTCCTACATTACCTGCAGCATCCATCATCCAAATTCTTAAAGTTTTATTTTCAGAACTCTTATCTTTTTGTTGTAATTTCATAAATCTTGTAACTCTAGTTGTTAGTTCTGAGTGTTTTCCACCTGTTTTTCCTTTTTCTATCCAAATAATATCGTGACTTTGCATTATAAAATTACTATATTGAGGTTTTCTTCCATCATTAATTGCTATTTTATTTACATTAGATAAAGTTTCCATACTTAGTACTTTAAACTTATCTATATCTTTCTTAGTCATCCAATTATCTAAATAGTTAAAATTCCAATTTGATTCATTATTAAGGTAATCTCTTTCTTCTTCTTTAGAAAGTGTAGGTACTCTATCTCTAACTATTTCAAATGTACAAACAGGATTTGTTTTATCTATAAGTACACCATAGTCTTTCATAGTTTTCTTACCTTCAGTTGATATATTATGAGCATTACTAATACTATGTTCATCATAAGTACAAACATTCATATTACCTGCTAAATCATATACAACTCCATATGGTTTAGTCCATGTACTATAATTATTATTTTTTATATCATTATATGGATCTAATGCAGTTTCTTTAGTCATTTTAAATACTTTATCACTAACTTGTTCTATTTTTCTAAAATCATCATAATCTTTAATTGCTGCTAAATTTTCACCAGTATTACGTTTAGTCCAATGAATTTGTGAATAAAGTTTATTAGGTGCTACATCAACATAACTATTTGATATATCGTTAGGAGTATCAGATATTTCTCTTATTCCTGTTACAGAAGAATGTTTCATAGTTACATAAACATCGCTATTAAACCACCATTTAACATTAGAATTATTACCTTTTATAGTAATTTGACATGTTGGAGGTGTCTTAACAATATTATTTACAGTAATTGTTTGTTCAACTCTATTACCTGAATTATCTACTACTTTTACTGTAACAGTTCCATTATTATATACTGATCTATATTTTTCATATGAAACTTGTTTTTGACCATCTGCTACTGATTCAACTTCTTTGATTCCACTTATATCATCTTTTGCATCAAAGTATAATTGAACAGGATTTCTTGTAAATATTCTATGACCTCTAACAGGTTTTTCATTACTTCTTGTATATACATAAATATTTTTAATATTACTTATATTTCCGTTTATTCTTAAAGAATTTATATCTTTTACTTGAGCAAATCTAAGTAATACTCTTCTTCCACCATTACTAATACTTCTAGTAAATGTTTCTCCATTTATAGTAAATGTATATTCTGAAGAAACTGAATTATCATGTAATTCTAAAGCTATAAGTTTTACATCTGTAAAATCACTAATATTTTCACTACCCATTATTCCTAATAATGGATCTTTTATAGTCCAGTGTTCTGTTCCTCTATAACCTTTTTTAATATTACATCCTTCATCACCATTATCATCATCGTCATCGTATTGATTTGGAAGATATCCTACTTGTCTACATGCATTTTTATCTATTGTTAACTTTTGATCATGTGCATATATTTGATATCCATAATAAATATCTTCTGGTTTTAATTCTGGAGGTTTTCTATCATGTGTTGTTTGATAAGGATTTCTACATGGGCTACCATTACAATAGTTATTATAGTTATTGTTATTACCATTATTTGGATAATAATTATGTTTTGATCCATTACCGTGATATCCTCCACCACTTCCTGATGAACTTCCACCACTATGACCACCATGACCACTATTATATGGTCTCCATCCTCTATCTCTATTTAATTCATTACCAGCATTATCTTTAGCATATCCATATATCAAATTAATACCATCTTTTGGTTCTATTTGACTTAATTGATTGTAATTAGGAGTATCGCTATCTCCAAGTCCCCAAGATGCTATTCCACTTTCATTATCTTTTAAATATGTGATTTGAACTTTTCCATTATTCATTCCTAATGATAAATATGGATTTCTAACATCTTGCATAACTTTAACATCACAAGTTGTAGCTCTACCTTTTCTATCATAAACTTTAATTTTTTCTATTAACTTATAACTTCCTGGTTTAGCTTCAAATTTTTTACTATAAAGTTCTCTTTTACATCTTTCACCACCAAGTTCATCAACACATCTTACAGCAGTTTCTACATCTTTATTTGTCCATTTATCATTTTCTATTTCTACTTCACATTGAACTTTAGGACAAACCTTACCTTTTTCACATTTGTTAGTACCTGGTTGATAATTTTCATCTATATCATCTTCATCTTCTTCTTTTAACTTAAGTAAGCCTTTACATTCATCTTTTGTTTTTGTTTTTCTACATTCTTTATACTTATTTAATCCATCATATAGATTATTACATCCAACTCCAATATGATTTCCACAAATTATACAAGATTTATATTCATAATTTTGATTACCAATATTTTTTATTTGAACAATACTTATATCTCTATAACAATATCTTTCCTTTTCATCAGTTCCTTCTCTATAATACGGATTTTTTAATTCTTGTTCATATCCTTCTTCTATAAGTTGACCTAAAGTTACTATTTCTCTAGAGTTATCTTTTGGTACTGGACAATTTTTATTGTTAGCATCTGCACAATACTTATTTTCACTCAAATATGTACTAGTCATATTCTTACCAGCTGTTTTCATTCCATTTTCATGACTAATAAGTACATTTTTTTTCGTCTTACTAATATATCCAGTTACTGCTATTATTGCAATGGAACTAAGAATTCCAATAATAACTATAACTGCTATAATTTCAACTAATGTAAATGCTTTTTTATTCTTTTGTTTACATTTTTTGTTACATTTTATTTTTTTCTTCATAATAAAGTAACTCCCTTGTATTATAATGATAACATTTTAAAAAAATAATGTGTTATTTTATATACACATTATCATTTTTTATGTAAAAATACAATTACTATTTTTTATTATCTAAATTAATTTTATCACTCAAAATATTAGTATGAAAAACAAACCAAAAAGTTAAGATAAATAATACTATATATACAATTCCTCCAAGTACTTTTTCTTTTATAACATAAAATATTGATGCTATTGAAAATAAAGTATTAATTAAATATATTATTAAAACTGTTTTTTTATGAGAAAATCTCATTTTTAATATTTGATGATGAAAATGATCTTTATCTGGATCAAATATTGGTTTATTTTTTAATTTTCTTCTAAATATTGCAAATAAAGTATCAAATATTGGTATTGATAAAATTAAAAGAGGTACTATTAAAGATGTAATCATAGCTGATTTAAATCCCACTACTGATGTAATTCCAATTATAAATCCTAAAAATACTGATCCTGTATCACCTAAAAAAGTTTTAGCAGGATTAAAATTATATTTTAAAAATCCTAATGAAGATCCTAACATAGATATTGCTAGAAACAATTCTAATGTTCCAAATCTTTCTTGAAATAGAGAAATCACAATTATTGTTAAAAAGTAAATTGATGATATTCCTGTTGCTAAACCATCAAGCCCATCTATTAAATTGATAATGTTCATACAAGAAACTATAAATAAAATTGTAAGTGGTATAGCATAATATCCTAAATTAATAGTAAAACCTAATATACCTATATTAGATATTAATAAATTACCATATAAAACAACAATAGATGCTGATATTATATGCAATAAAAATTTTATTTTAGCTGGTACTGGTTTAACATCATCAAATAAACCTAAAACTATAATTATAAAAGATGCTATTACTATAGCTAATAATTCTTTAGAAAAATTAGCAAATAGTAATATTGCTAATAAAAAAGATATATATATTGCTAAACCACCTATTCTTGGCATAGGTTTAGTATGTACTCTTCTTTCATCTTTTGGTACATCGATAGCGTTAATATGATGTGCCATTTTTATAACTTGCGGTGTCACTAATAAAGAAGTTAATAGGGGTATTAAAAACATTAAAAATAATCTTAAGTAATAAAATTCCATTTCTTCTCCTAGTTTAATTGATTTTCATAGTTAGTTATTTTCTCTATTCTTCTTATATGTCTTTCTTCATTAGAAAAGTCTGTATTTATAAATGTTTCAATTATTTCTATTAAATCATTAAAATTAGTTGCTGCTGATAAAGCAAGCATATTAGCATCATTATGATTTCTTGCAAGTCTTGCTTCTTCTTTATTAACAACTCTTGCACATCTAATTCCTTTTACTTTATTACAAGCTATACTCATACCTATTCCTGTACCACATATTGCTATCCCATAAGTAATATTTTTTTTAGCTACTTCTTCTGCTAAAGATATACCATATAAAGAATAATCACATGATCCTGGTGTAAAACATCCATTATCTTTTATTTCTATATTTTTATTTTTCAACTCTTTTATTAATTCTTTTTTAATTTCAAATCCTCTATGATCCGAAGTAATTCCAATTATCATTTAATTCCTCCTTCTTTAATTTTAGCAAAAAAAAAGATGAATTACTCATCTTTTGTATCAAAACCATATTTTTTGTTAAATTTATCTACTTTTCCAGCTTTTCTCTTTCTATTATCTATTCCTGTATAAAATGGATGACAATTTGAACATGTTTCAATACGAATTTCTGGTTCAGTTGATTTTACTTCAAATACTGCGCCACAAGAACATATAACTTTTGAATCTTTATATTCTGGATGAATTCCTTTTTTCATTTTTATCTCCTTCCGCCATGATTTTTTAAAAATCATAGAAATTAAATACGATGTTATTTTAACAATTAATAATACATTTTTCAAGTATTATTATCATTCATCTACGATTTTTATATCTGCACCTATTTCAATAAGTTTATTTTCTATACCTTCATACCCTCTTAAAATATGTTCAGCATTTAATATTCTTGTCTTACCAACTGCAGCAAGCCCTGCAAGTAATACTGCAGCTCCTCCTCTTAAATCTGTCGCTACTACTTCCGTTCCTTTTAAAAATGTAGGACCTGTAATATATGCTTTATTATCTACAACAGATATTTTAGCTCCCATTTTGTTTAATTCTTTAACATGCATAAATCTATTTTCCCATATTGTTTCTTCTATCGAAGATACACCATCTGCTTTTGTTAATAATGCAGATAATGGTTGTTGTAAATCTGTTGCAAAACCAGGATATATTAAAGTCTGAATATTTATTGGTTTTAAATTATTACTTTCATATATAGTTATATAATCATCTCCCATATCTAATTTAACTTTCATTTCTTGAAATTTAGATACAGCTACATCTGTTATTATAATTAATTGTTCTCCTGTATTTGTCATAGAATTTCCCTCTTTATTTTATTTTCTATATATTATTATACTCATTTTTATAATAAAAGAATAGTAACTTGCTTACTTTTTATTAATTTATTTAATATGTTGATTTTTTAAAAA
>ERZ773083.2122-NODE-2122-length-12625-cov-18.297375_pt1 | contig 12625 bp, 9 predicted proteins | sample MGYA00511465_ERZ773083 | MGnify/ENA primary metagenome ERZ773083 (study PRJEB29015, sample SAMEA2738001) | human oral metagenome | biome: human oral; feature: human-associated habitat; material: dental | place: China | collected 2060 ... | reverse complement strand
ATACAATGGAAAATATGACAACAATTGAAAACCACTACCTCACCCTAACTGAAGACGAATTAATGAATGTTGAAGGGGGGGTTATCCCCGTAGCCATCTGGGCAATCTGGGGCGCTGCTACTGCTGCGGGCTTCACGGGAGGAATTGCTGTTGGTTTAAATCGTGTAAATAGAAAATAATCATACTATGAAAAACCAATTTTTAAACGAAGTTTACGAATATAGATACGCGATTGCATTTACACTTGTCTTGATTTTAGGATTTTTTGCAGGTATTATCGTCGGCCTAAATCATTTTAACTAAAAAGAACGGAGAACATTATGACTAAATTTGAAAACACAACATCACTTCAAGCTTTAACTGAACAAGAACTTGAAAATACAGCTGGAGGAATTGCACCTTTTCTAATTGGAGCAGGAATTGTTGCAGGTTTAGGCGGGGGCTTCTTTGGTGGATACGCTCTTGCACGTATATTTGGTTAATAAATAAAAGAGCACATGATACAAATGTAATATAAAAAATGATTGGATTGTTCCAATCATTTTTTATATTACTTCAGCATACTAGTCAAAGCTTATGCAATTTATACCTCTACATCTAAAAGTGTATAATAAACTACTGCTAGGTCACATTCAAATACAATTTCCGTTTACATTTACAAATAAGAATCAAGCCTGATCTGACTTTTTAAATTCATTAAAACGGATGAAGATAATACCATAAAACAAGGATAAAAAAGATGGTAAAAGCAACATTGAAAGCCGCACCATTTAGATAAGGGCGCCCTATTTTCAGCTTTTTAACAAGTAAAATCACCCATAGACTACCAAATAAGGGGGTTAAAATTCCCAGATAAGATGGTAAAATTGTCTGATTTGTGAAGATGAGAAAAGAATAAACCAGCCAGCCCAAAGCTGTCACTCCAACAGCTACACGCCAGGTTATATCCAAAAACAACACTACTTCATTAATAAGCTTTGCATTTGAAACTGAACAAGATTTACCCTCACTCTGCTCATAAGCTACCTTGCTAATAATCCCCACATAGTAAAAAGCAACATGAGCCACTGGTGACAAAACAAAACCGATTCCCAAAAATACAATCGCTAGCCAATTCCACCTAGATAGATGAGCTAGCATAAAAAGACTATAAAGTCCAGCTAACATCAATGGAATAGAGAAATTAGCTAGCAAAGCGCCCCAACGCAGTCGTTTTTTAGAAGCAGATAACATCAGCATCGCCAACTCCTTGTTACCAATCAAGCTCCCTTTAGTAAACTGACTATAACGTTTCTGATCTACTTCAAAGCCAACTAATAAAACATCTCCAACGAGCCAGCAGATACCACTTACCAAACCGGCACATATTGATAACAATACCACACAATACTCCATTTCGCATTTTACTCTTATCTTAACATAAAATAAAGCTTAAAAACAACCAAACGGTAGCCTATAAAAGAATATCTTACAAGTACTCCTCATAAAAATATCAAAAGAATTCAGACTACATTTTCACTGATCCATCTGCAAAAATCCCTCACTCATGCGAGCGAGGGATTTTTTTATGATCTTTACAGGAGTTTTTCACTCCTTCAGCCATGTACTTATTTACGACGTCCTGGACGTTCTTTGTAACCGTAGTAAGAATCTTCGATGATTTCTTGCATATGGTCAACCATTGGAAGACGTGGGTTGGCAGGTGAACATTGGTCTTCATAAGCAAGGAAGGCCAATTCGCGTGAATGTTCTTTCCATTCTTTTTCATCGATTCCTTGTGCTTTGAAGTTCATTTGGATACCTACGCGCTCACCAAGTTCGTAGACAGCTTTTGCGTAAGATTCCACACCTTCTTCTGGAGTAGAAGCTGGTAAACCAAGCATACGAGCGATATCTTGGTATTTTTCATCCGCACGGTAGTAGTTGTACTTAGGCCATGTCGCTGTCTTAGCTGGACGTGTACCATTGTAACGGATTACGTATGGCAGCAAGATAGCATTTGTACGACCGTGGATAGTGTGGAATTGCGCACCAATCTTATGAGCCATTGAGTGAGAAATACCCAAGAAAGCATTGGCAAAGGCCATACCAGCGATTGTTGAAGCATTATGCATCTTTTCACGCGAATGGAAATCTGCATTCTTCACAGAGCTTTCAAGGTTTTCGAATACAAGTTTGATTGCTTGAAGGGCAAGACCATCAGTGTAGTCACTAGCCATTTGAGATACGTATGCTTCAGTTGCGTGGGTCAATACGTCCATACCAGTGTCCGCAGCAACAAATCCTGGAACCGTTAATACCAAAGCAGGGTCTACGATGGCTACAGTAGGAGTCAATGAGTAGTCAGCGATTGGGTATTTACGGTTGTTAGCCTTATCAGAGATAACAGCAAACGGTGTTACTTCAGAACCTGTACCAGATGTTGTTGGGATTGCGATAAACTTAGTCTTCTTACCAAGCAATGGGAACTTGAAGGCACGTTTACGGATATCCATGAATTTTTGAACAAGGTCACGGAAGTCAACTTCTGGTTGCTCATAGAAGAGCCACATTACTTTAGCTGCGTCCATTGGTGAACCACCACCAAGTGCAATGATTGTATCAGGTTTGAAGGAACGCATGATCTCTGTACCACGTTCAACTGTTGTGATATCTGGATCTGGTTCTACGTCAGCAAAGATTTGATAAACAACCTTATTACGACGAAGATCGAGTTGCTCGATGATACGATCTAGGAAACCAAGCTCTACCATGGCATGGTCAGTAACGATCATGACACGTTCAACGTCACGACATTTTTGAAGGTATTGAATTGAATCACGTTCAAAGTATGTTTTTGAAGGAAGTTTCATCCATTGCATGTTATTTCTCCGTCTTCCGACTTTTTTGATATTCAAGAGGTTAATGGCGCTAACGTTATCCCCAACTGAGTTGCGTCCGTAAGAACCACATCCGAGTGTCAATGATGGCAAGAAGGCATTGTAAACGTCCCCGATACCACCGAAAGTAGAAGGTGAGTTACAGATAACACGAATAGCTTTAACTGCTTTACCAAATTCTTTAGTTAATTCTTCATCTGCAGTATGGATAGCAGCTGAGTGACCAAGACCGTTAAATTCAACCATTTGGCGAGCCTTGTTAATTCCGTCTTCACGGCTATCGGATTTCAAAACTGCGATAACTGGAGATAATTTTTCACGAGTTAATGGCTCTTTTTCGCCAACTTCTTTACATTCTGCAGCAAGGATATTGGTTCCTTCTGGAACTGTAAATCCTGCTTGTTCTGCAATCCAAGCTGCTGGCTTACCTACGATATCTGCATTGAGCTTCGCACCAGCACAGTTCTTACTGTTTGCCTTAGCACCGAAGCAGAATTCTTCCAACAGAGCTTTTTCTTTCTTATTTACAAAGTAAGTATGGTAAGACTTGAATTCTTCTACAAATTCATCGTAAATTTCTTTGTCAATGATAACAGCTTGCTCAGAGGCACAGACCATACCATTGTCAAAGGACTTAGACATAACGATATCGTGCGCTGCTTGACGGATATTAGCGGATTTTTCCACATAAGCTGGTACGTTTCCGGCACCAACCCCAAGAGCTGGCTTGCCACATGAGTAAGCTGCCTTCACCATTGCATTACCACCAGTTGCAAGGATCGTTGCTACTCCTTCATGGTTCATAAGAGCACTAGTTGCTTCCATAGATGGTTGGGTAATCCATTGAATACAGTTTTCAGGAGCACCCGCTGCGATTGCTGCATCACGAACGATTTGAGCTGCATGAGCAGATGATTCTTGAGCAGATGGGTGGAAAGCAAAGACAATTGGGTTACGAGTCTTCAATGAAATCAAAGACTTAAAGATTGCAGTTGAAGTTGGGTTTGTTGTAGGAGTAATCCCGCAGACAACACCAACCGGCTCAGCAATCAAAGTTAAACCTGTTACATCATCTTCTTCGATAACACCAACAGTCTTCGTGTGACGCATGTTGTTTACCACGTGTTCACAGGCGAATAGGTTTTTTGTTGCCTTATCTTCAAAGACCCCACGACCTGTTTCTTCATAAGCATGAAGCGCCAATTCTCCATGGGCATCAAGTGCTGCAACAGAAGCTTTAGCTACGATGTAGTCGACTTGTTCTTGGTCCAATTTGCGCATTTCATCAAGAGCAACCAAGGCTTTTTGTACTAACTCATCTACATGCTTTTCAGCTGCAAGTTTCTTTTCCTCAGGTGTCACAGTTTTTTTATCAGCCATATTTTCCTCCATAGCTTTCAAGGAATTTATCCTTTGTTAATTTTTTCACAATTTCATTATAACCCATTTGCTTTCCTTTGTAAACACTTTCGCTTACATTTCACAAACTTTTTTATTATTGTTTGTGAAATATATTTCAATCTCCATTTATTGCTGCGACTACCTCTATTTTTTTGTGAAATCAAATTTTGTAATAATTTAATTTCACATAGATTTGTTTACATATTTTCACAGAAGCTTGTAAAAATTAGGTAAGCGCTTTCATATATTATATATAAAGAACCCGAAGCTCGGGTCTTTATATTCATCATTTAACTAGGGTTTAACAGGACCTTGATTAGCTTTATCAAGTGTAGTTTTAATTGTTTGAGCGTATAATTGACCACCTGCAGCAATGCTTTGTGCCTCAGTGCCAAAGTGAACGTAATCTGTTCCATACCAGATAGCAGGATTATCAATAGCTGCTTGATACCAATCTGCTACGTAGACATAATCATATTTCTTCGCCAATTCCAATTGGTACTGCCGAGTTTTTACTAGATCGCTATTTTCATCTCCAGCAACTCGTCCATCATACGGAGTCACTAAGATTAAACGGTGTCCCTTAGGAAGTTTTTCAACCAGTTTATTAAGCACTTCTTCGTAATTAGGAACTGTGTTAGCGCCTAAAGCAAGGACCACATTTTGTAGCAGAACTTTGTTGCTAATATCTGTCTGGAAAACCTCTAGACCTGATTCCAGATTTCGGCTGACAGCCGCATCCAACTGCACACCAGGAATGGCCTCTTGTAACCAGTCATTAGCTCGCAGAGCAACAGAATCACCTATCAAGGTCGTTCCAAGCGCTACATTGTAATCAGTAGCTGTTGTTTGATCTGCTTGGCTACGAGTTAGTTGCATCTTACTATCCGCTTGATTTAAGGCATTAATCATTAAGTCTTCCTCAAAAGCTCCAACTTTAGGGGAAGTAAAGATGATAAAGAAGCAGATGAGCCCCAAAGGGATCAGACTATAAAAAATCGGTCTCGCAATTGATTTTACATCGAGCTTAATACCAAACAAATCTGGCTTTCTACCAGCTAATACAGGTTCTAAAATATAGAAGGAGACTGCTGCAAAAGCAAAGGATAGAAGAGTAGTTAATACTACCGCTCCTGCATTCCCCATCAGCTGACTGAAAATAATGTAAAAAGGCCAATGGAAGAGATAAACACCGTAACTCGTATCAGCAATAAATGTGACCCAGATTGGCTCTTCCAGCTTAGGTGTCTTTTCATGGAGAACACGAGCACCCAAAATCATAGCCAAGGCAGATATCGTTGCTAGGAGAAAGCCGACTAAATAAGTGAAGATATTGTCAAAACGAAGCAGGAAGGTTAGAAGAATTAAGACGGCAAAACCACCACCAATAGTGGCTATCGTCTGCTTCATGCTCCAAGACTGTTCTAGTTTCTTGAAATTTGCACCTACATTTTGAACACCAGAAACTGTAGCTAAAGCTGTCCCAGCAAAGAAGGGGAAGATATGTGTCCAGCTTGAAAAATAAAGTGAAGAAAAATTCTTAGTGAAAAAGCTACTTACAAACATGGACAGAAAACTAAATAAGAAAATTCCTGTCGAAATCAGAAAAATCATCCCCCGAAATTGGCCGAGGCTTCGACTTTTCTTAGCCAAGAACCAGACTGCCAATCCCCACAGAATATAATAATGCACCTCAAGTGCCAGACTCCAAGTATGTACAAATAAATGAGGAACAAACTGACTTTCGTAGCTACCGCCCGATAAAATTTCATAGAAATTTGTTACAAAACCTAGGGCACCCGCTATCTGCGTTCCAATACCAGCCACAAAATCTTTGCGAATGAGGAGGGTAAACGGCAGAGTGATCAAAATCATAAAGACCAAAGGCGGAAAAATCCTATAGAAACGTCGTCTTAGAAACCCTAAAATATCAATTTCTTGACGTTTAGCAAATTCATCAATCAGGAGTGAGGTGATCAAAAATCCAGAAAATGCGTAGAAAACGTCCACCCCAATAAAGCCTCCAGGAAACACTCCCTGGAAGAAATGATAGAGTAGAACGAGAAGCAAACCTGCTATCCTTACTAATGAAAACCATTTAATGCGCATTTTGATAAATTCCTTGTTTAAACTTTCCTTTGTAAACGACCTTTTGCTCGGTTATTAGAGTGCCTTGGCCGTCCGCTTGGCCTTTACTAAACTCACCTTCGTACTTCCAACCGCTCTTAGAGGTAAATTTCCCCTTGCCATCAAAGATTCCATTTTTGAAATCTCCTTCGTACTTATCGCCATTTTTGAAAGTCAAAGTTCCTTGACCATCCATCTTTCCATGAACCAGACTGCCATCATACTTAATAGCCCCCTTATCAAGAGTAAGCACCCCTTTATCTGGAATATTAGAAGTAAAAACTAAAATCGCAGACAAAGCAATTAGTGTAACAGCAGCTATCTCAAAATTTGTTCTTGTCAAATAATGCTGGTAGCGATTATAAAATTCTTTTAATTTATCCATTTTTATCCATCCAAACGTTCCAGCCAGCGCTCACAGCCTGCTTGAACTAGCCGGTAAGTTTCATCAAAATCATTAGTATACCAAGGATCTGGTACACTTTTATCCATAAACTGATATATCTTATCCTGGTATTTCCGAGGGGCCATCTCTTTTAAATCTGCCACATTGGAAGCATCCATACCAACGATATAATCAAAGAAGGCAAAGTCCTTTTCAGACATCTGCAGAGAAGTTTTTTCAACATCAAATATAATCGCATGCTCATTCAAAGCTGCTTGAGTCCCTTTGTGAATTGGATTTCCATGTTCCCAATTAGAAGTTGCCCGACTTTCAATATGAAATTTATCAGTCAAGCTTTTCATAACAAACTCAGCCATCGGACTCCGACAGATGTTGCCCAAGCAAACAAATACAATTTTCTTCATAGAAATACCTCTTCTTAATTATATCAGAAAATGACATTAAATAGGTTGCTGACCTCCAAAAAAACTGGACGCTTTTCTGCCAATTTAGCATTTTTCTCCTTTCCAAATAAGCAGGAAAAGACCACCTGATTGGGTGGTCTTTTAGGGAGATTATTATGAAAAAGAAAAGTTTTAGGAGTTCAAGCTAAGTATCCTTAACTTATGATTACAGTATACTCGAGCCAACTTAAAATTATCTTAAAGCAATTTTAAGTTTCTTTTTCTGGCAAATAAATATCCAACCTAGGCCACTTAGATTGCCATTTTTTCTTTTCCAAACGTTCTCTATAAAGTTTGATCCTTTCCTCATCCGCTAAAAAATGCAGTGTGGGTTTGACTTGAAAGTTAACAAGATCAGTCAAGCCATAAGCTGTGAATAACTCAAGATAATCATTTTTTAATAAACGTAAACCAAGAGCTGTACAGGTTTCTGGATATCTACTCATAGCGTCCTGTGAACTAGTATAAGGCTTAGTATTAGGACTATGAATATGCATATAAACTTGATTCTTTACTTCCCAGCTATAGAGTGGATGAGCTTCTCTTAAGCGCTTCTCAATTTGTAACGTCTCCTCATAAGAGACTGTCGGATCAAAGAATATCACATCTATATCTGTTTCAAAATCAAATTTTTCCCGACCTGACAAATGATTCCAGATGAAATTTCTAACACTTCCAGCTGCCAGCCAGCTATCCTGTAAATTCAACTCTCGAATAATCTTTACAATAGTCATTAGATGCTGATCATCATAGAAAAGGTCTAGAAGATTTTTCTCTTCTATTTCCATAAGCCTATTTCTCCATATATTCATAACCTAAATGTTCATAGGCTTTTCTAGTCGCAACACGACCAGTTCTCGTCCTCATGATAAAGCCTTTTTGAATCAAATAAGGCTCATACATATCTTCAACCGTTTCACGCTCCTCAGCAATATTTACTGACAAGGTACCTAGACCGACTGGACCACCACCATACATCTCAATCATCGTTCTCAGAATTTTTTGATCGACATAGTCCAAACCTTCATGATCCACATCTAACATGGAAAGAGCTTGATCCGTGATTGTCTCATCAATCAAACCATTGCCCATAATCTGAGCATAATCTCGAACCCGCTTCAATAGACGGTTGGCAATTCGAGGGGTGCCACGACTACGCAAAGCCAGTTCTTTAGCTGCTTCATGAGTGATATCCATCTCAAAAATTTCTGCCGTTCGCTCAACAATCTCAGTCAAATCAGCTTCTTCATAGTACTCCATGTGCCCTGTGATACCAAAGCGAGCTCTCAGAGGATTGGACAACATTCCTGCACGCGTGGTGGCACCTATGAGGGTAAATGGTGGCAAATCAAGATGGACACTACGATTAGCATCCCCTGAACCAATCATGATATCGATGTAAAAATCTTCCATAGCACTGTAGAGGACTTCTTCTACTGCCATTGGCAGACGGTGTATTTCATCGATAAAAAGAACGTCACCAGGCTCTAAATCATTTAAAATAGCAACCAAATCTCCTGCTTTTTCAATAACCGGCCCCGAAGTCTGCTTGATATTCACACCCAGCTCATTGGCAATCACAAAAGCCATGGTCGTCTTCCCCAGTCCAGGAGGGCCAAATAAAAGAGCATGATCCAAAGCCTCATCCCTTAGTTTTGCTGCTTCAATAAAAATTTTCAACTGATTCTTGACCTTATCTTGACCAATATACTCCTGCAGATATTGTGGTCGAAGCGTGCGCTCCACCATTTCTTCATCCATCATTTGTTCATTATCTAAAATTCTACTCATGTCACCATTATATCAAAATATCATAGTTTAGGACTATTTTAAATAAAAAGAGAGCGAGAAACCTTTTTAATGAGGGTTTTCCATCGCTCTCTTTCTTTTTAAACCCAAAGATTAATTAACCTTTTTAGTACGATATAAGAAGACTGAAGCTGCAAGGAGCAGGAAGCCAACAAGAACAGAGAAGGCTGAGGACTCAGCTGTTCCTGTCTTAGGCAATTCTTTCTTCACTTCTTTTTTAGGTTCTTCCTTCTTAGGATCTTCATGCTTATCACCTGATGGTTTTGGTTTTTCTTCAGATGATGTTGGAGGTGTTTTAGCAGCATACGTATTGGTAAAGGTTGGTCCGTTACCAGTAACGGTCACTACAAGTTTACCGTTCGTATCATAAGCAACTTCTACAGTCACTTTGTGAACTGTCTTATCATAAGTCACACCTGCTTCATTACCAGCTTTTTCGGTAATAGTGTATTCATACTTACCTGGTGAAGTGAAGCTTTGTGATTTAAAGTTTACCGAACCATTCGCTTTATTCTTGGCAGTATCCACTACGTTACCTTGATAAGTCAACTCAAATTCAAACTGACCATCTTTCAGCTCTTTACCAGTCAAGACTTTGTTTGCTTGAATAGTTGCAGTGGCTGGAGTTGGTTGTTGCGGATTTGGAGTTGGCGGTGGAGTTGGTGCAGTGTATTTATTCACAAATGCTGGTTTATTGCCAGTAATTGTAGATACTAACTTACCTTGGCCATTGTCCGTAACCTCTACGGTTACTGTGTGGACTGTTGTATCGTAAGTAACATTCTCTTCATTGCCAGCTTTTTCAGCAACAGTGTAGGTATGTGTACCTGCTTCTGTATATGTGATTGATGGGAATACAACTTTTCCATCTGCAGCATTTGTTGCTGTGCCGATGACTTTGTCGCCTTCATTCAATTCAAATTCATATTTACCTGCTTCTAATTCCTTTCCAACTAAAGTTTTTGTTGCTTCAATTGTAATGGTATCAGCAGCTGGAGCTGGTTTTGTATAAGTGTTAGTGAAAACTGGTTGTTCACTAGTGATAGTTGCTACCAATTGACCTTGTCCGTTATCCGCAACCTCTACAGTTACTTCGTGAGTATTTGTATCGTAGGTAACGTTTTCTTCCTTGCCAGCTTTTTCTGACACAAGATAAGTATGAAGGCCTGGTACTTTATACTCAATTTCTTTGAAAGTAATGCTGCCATCTGCTTTGTTCTTAGCGGTATCAACAAGATTTCCTTCAGAGTCTTTCAGTTCAAACTCATACTTATCTGCTTCAAGGGCTTTACCGTTTAGAACTTTTTTAGCTTCAATTGCTTTTTTACCTGGTTTTGCAACATAATCGTTTACAAAGACTGGTTTTTCACTTGTAACAGTCGCTTCAAGCTGACCTTGGCCATTGTCCGCAACATCTACAGTTACTGTGTGTGAAGCTGTGTCATAAGTCACACCTGGTTCATTCCCTGCTTTTTCAGTAATTGTATATGTATGAGGGCCTGCAGCAGTATACTCAATTGCTGGGAAAACTACTGAACCATCTGCTTTGTTTTTAGCTGTACCAACGACTTTATCGACTTCTTTGAGCTCAAACTCATATTTGTCAGCTTCAAGGGCTCTGCCTTTCAAAACTTTAATTGCTTCAATAGTTGCTGTAGTTGGTTTAGCAGAGTAAGAATTTACAAATACTTTGTTGTCGTATTTAACACTTGCAAACTTTTCTCCATAGACATCTGTTACTGTAACTTCAGCATTAATGGTCTTGTTATCATAAACATAGCCTGGTTCTTTCTCATCCACTTCTTTGATTTGGTATTTGAAAGTACCAGCTGTTGAGAATTTAATTGCTTTAAATTTAACTTGTCCGTCTTTGTTGTTTTTTGCCGTTTCAACTACTTTGCCATCTGGATCAATCAATTGGAAGATGAATTCATCACCTTTCAATGTTCCACCATTCAGTTGCTTTGTAACTTCAAATTCAACTTTAGAAGGGCGAGCACCTGATCCAATTCCTTCAGTAGTTGTTAGAGGAGCAAAGCCATCTACATCATATACACCATCTGATGTTGTCACTTTCACATTGTTGAATGCTTTCTTGGTAGTATTGTCAACTGGAGCAGTCAAACGAGTACGGTACAAAACATACAGACCTTGTGTACTCAAGTCTCCATTACCATTTGGAGTAATAGTGAAAGAATTTGTACCCGTAACATTTACATGTGAAGCATCCAGTCTTGGACGAGCCTCAGCCTTATTCCATTCAGTAAAGTAATATCCAGTAATTTCACTTGCTAAGACTTGACCTTCAGGGATTGTATCCTCAATCTTAACTCCTGTAACAGGTTTTACATAACGATTGATACGGATACGCCAGTTAACATAATTAGGATCATCAGCATCTTGGACACCCCACTTGGTATAACCAGTAGGATCATCATCTGGTACGATACGAGTCAATCTATATGCCCCTGCACCAGGAATATCAATGCTGTATTCCTTATTTAACTCGACATCATCCGCCCAAACCACAGTGAACAAAGCAGTCAATTCGCGATCTTCTGTCAGATTTTTGAAGTATTCTTCATTAGTGATGGTCACTGTAGCAGAATTAGTTGCAGCATTTGTCTGCAGTTCTGCGATTTTAGTAGCTCCATCCTTGGCATAGATATCTGTCGTGATGTCGCGCTCAACTTTAAACTCTTTTGGCACTTTATAAACCATAAAGTCCCCGTTCTTCAAAGTGGCAGAATTATCAAACTTGTAGGTCGGATTCAGATAGAACTTTCCTTCACCATACTTGGCACCATCAACCAACCGATTATTATTAATGGTTGGAGAGGTTGTCATCGTATAGTTGTTTGACGGTAATTCGTCCGCTTTAACTGTGTAACTTGTTTTTAGTAGAGGTATGAATACCGATACTATTAACAACAGCGTCATAAATGCATGAAAGAGCTTTTTATTCATCTTTTTCACAACATTTTCCTCCTTTATATTTGGGCCCAATCCCTTACTTTATATTATATATTCTTCTATAACACTGTCAAGGATATTTCATCTAATTTTTATGCAATCTATACATAATAAACACGACAAATAGATTTTATACATAAAGTCAAATATAAAGTCATAAAACAGCAGAAAAATGCGACATTTCTTCCTCTTTTTCTATATGCCTACTCCCTTTAACCAGGAAGCTCATATCCTTATCCTTCGAAAAACAAAAACCCCATCAGTCAGAATCAAGGCCTAACTGATGGGGCTATCCAAGAGAATTTTTTATTTATCTAAATGCCACACTTCATCATTGTATTGTTGAATCGTGCGGTCAGCTGAGAAGAAACCAGCTTTAGCAATGTTTACAATAACTTTATCCAACCATGCGTCGCGGTTTTCATAGTCAGCAAGCATTTGCTCTTTGACTTTGATATAGTCTTCTAAGTCAAGGAGAGTCATGAACCAGTCTTTGTTGATCAATTCGTTGTAAAGACGTTCCAAGCGTTCTTTCTTACCTACTGCAAGAACAGCGTCGCTGACGATGAAGTCAACCAATGGTTTGA
>ERZ773083.2115-NODE-2115-length-12647-cov-9.195044_pt1 | contig 12647 bp, 10 predicted proteins | sample MGYA00511465_ERZ773083 | MGnify/ENA primary metagenome ERZ773083 (study PRJEB29015, sample SAMEA2738001) | human oral metagenome | biome: human oral; feature: human-associated habitat; material: dental | place: China | collected 2060 ... | reverse complement strand
CCGCCCGGACCGCGCGCTTGCGCAGCGCGGGCATGGCGATCGGAATGTGGGTGGTACAGACGTGCTCGCCTCCGGCCAGGGTGGCCAGACGCTGGACCGGGACGCCCACGAGCCGGGAGATGGCCTGGGTCTCGGCGTCGCACAGCTCGTGGAACTCCCCGGCCACATCGCGCACCGGGCAGTTGCCCTGGCACAGCTGGACGGCGAAGGAACCGTCCCCGACGTCGCGCACCGAGGCCGCGTAGCCGTCGAGAGTCAGGGCGTCCGCCAGGGCGCGGGCCCTCTCCGAGGGATCCTTGCCGGCCGCCTCGACGACGGTGGCGTAGCGGCGCTCGAGGTCACGGCCCCTGGCCGCAGCGAAGGAGTCGACAGCCTTGTCACCGGCCACCTGGGACAGGTAGCGCAGGGCGCGGTTGGCCAGGTCGGAGTAGCCCTCCGCGAAGGAGGTGCGGGCCTTGGACGTCAGGACGTAGTGCCGGGCCGGGCGACCGCGCCCACGCTTACCCGTCTGGGCCGGAGTGTGAACCTCGATCTGCTCAGCGTCCTCAAGGGCCGTGATGTGCCTGCGCACGGCGGCCGGCGTCAGGCTGAGGACCTTGGCGAGCTGCGCCGCCGACACCGGACCCTTCTCAGCGATGAGGTCAAGAACGCGCGCCCGGGTAGAGTCCTCGTCGCTCTGCGCCATGACTGCTCTCCTCCCCTAGTCGCTGACGACGTCTCACGGCCTGATCCCGTTGCGGCCGGTTCGACCACGTCCTTGTTTGCCAAGTCGGCCAAGCCGGCCGAGCCGGACAGCCCTCAGACAGACCCCAGGGTCGACCTGCGAGGCGTCCCTGGCCGTCGTGCCACGAGTTTAACCAAGATCTTGCTTTCCGAATTCAACGCTGGCAAGTTCACGACGGAGCGCCGCAGGGTGGGATTGAACACGTTACCCGATGAAAGGCGGATCTCGCTTAGGAGCACCTAACTAGTTGTCGGTCAGGGCGCCCGGCCGCCCACATCGAGGACTGCGTTTTCCATCCAGGACGTACTTCTCCCGCAGACGACTGAGGTCAGACCCCAGTCGTCTGCGGGATAACGCAGTCCTCGACTGACAGGTACGTTCCCGAACGCTGTCGGCACGGTCCGACGTCGCCGTGGTGGCCGCCTTGAGCAGCCTCATCCAGGCAGAAGCGACCCAGCGCCTACCTCGCTACCCGGCACAGCGCAGTGAGCTAGGGACGTGCCCAGTCCTGGGCTGGCACCCCGATCGCTCGTTGTCCAGGCAACCGACGACGTAACCCTCTAGTGCCCACCTCTCGGCAAAAGTTCGATGTCCTCCCACGGCAGCAGGTCCGGAACCGCTCCGACGAACTCACCATTGACAATGTTCTCGAAGCCCGTGAAGACCCACGCCCCGTCGCGCAGCTGAAGCAGCTGACCGGCATAGAGGTGCTCTGAGCGCACGTACCTGGCTCCGTCGATGTCCCAGGGCCCCAGCGCCCCCTGCCCCTCGGCTACCCATACCCCGCCAGGGCCGGGTTCAGCCTTCATGTCGTCGCCGCAGGAGAAGACGAGGAGATGACGGCCTTCAACGCTCCGGCTCTGGGAAACCTCCAGCTGCCCGAAGACCGACGGGCTGGTCAGCGGCGGCCCGATCTGCCAGTGGTCCAGGTCGTCGGAGACAGCATGACCGATGACGCCGGCACGACGATGTTCAATCCCCTTCGCCCTGGCGGTGATGAGCATGTGCCAGCAGCCTTGGTGCTCGAAGACGAAGGGGTCTCTCCAGTGCTCGGCACCAGAAACATCCGTCTCCCTCTTCTCATACCACCTGCCGTCCGCCTCCAGAGGTGCATCGCACGTGCGCTCAAAGATCACTCCGTCGGTGGAGTCGGCCCAGCCGATGCGCTGAACCAACCCGTCCTCGGCTCGAGAGATGCCGGTGTAGAAAACCCGCATAGCGCCGTCGGGTTTGACAATGGTGGAGCCGGTCCAGATGGCCTTGTCGTCGAAGGCCGGCCCATCGGAATGCACCAAGGCGTCGGACAGAAGCTCCCACGTACGCGCGTCGTCAGACACGGCGTGCCCCATGGAGGCACGGAAGTGCCGCCGCTCCGGGTCGTGCAGAGCGCGCGATGCCCGCAGGAAGAAGAGGTGATAGCGATCGCCGCCATCACAGATCCAGTGGTCCCACAGCCAGTGATCAGCCAGATGGAGAGACACGCCCCCTCACCCCTTGACCGCAGTGCCCGCCAGCGACGCCACGAAGGACCGCTGGAAGATGACGAACACGATGAGGACCGGCAAGGTGATGAGAGTGCCGTAGGCCATGATCTCCCCCCACACCGGGTTGAGCTGGAAGAAGTACTGCATCCCCACACTCGCTGGACGCATCGACTCCTGCTGCACGACCATCAGTGGCCACAAGTAGGAGTTCCAGGCGGGAAGCATCGTAATAATCGCCACAGTAGCGAAAGTGGGGCCAGACAAAGGCACGATGATCCGACGGTAGATCGTCCACCAGCTCGCTCCGTCGACTCGCGCCGCCTCATCAATCTCCTTCGGGATATCGCCGAAGTGCTGAGCGAACAGGAAGATGGACAGGGCGTTGGCGATAAAGGGCAGGATCTGCACCTGGTAGGTGTTGAGCATCCCCTGCTTAACGAGGAACCCGTCGACCACCCACTGCACTGAGGGCAGCTTGGCGACCCAGTACACGAGCGGCACGGCGATGGTCTCGAAGGGAACCATCAGGGTGGCCAGGAAGAGTGAGAGCACGATGTTCTTACCCTTCCAGCGCATGCGGGAGATCGCGAATCCGATCATCGAGTTGACGATGAGACCGAGCACGACGATCGCAACCGTGACAACGAGCGAGTTCGTGATGAACCGCGCCGCAGGAACTCGCTCGAAGACGCCGGAGTAGTTGTTCAGTGACAGGTGCCCGGTCGGCAGGAACGCCTTGAGGGAGCCGAGGTCGGCGAAGATCTGCTGGTCGTCCTTGAAGGAGGAGAAGACCATGAAGAGCAGGGGGAAGACGGCGACGCACGAGGCGACGACGAGGCCGAGATAGGTCAGGACCCTGGATCGCCTCCTGGTGGCGGCACGACCACGGCGGCGCGGGTCCCCATGGGCGGAATGACGTGCGTCAACGGACGCGGTCGAGGCGGCGGTTGTCTCAGCGGCCATGTCAGTCCTTCTCCCTGGTGAGCCGGCGCTGGATGAGGCTGATGAGCAGGACGGCGATGAAGAAGATGAGCGAGATGGCGCTGCCGTATCCCATGTCCTGCTCGCGGTAGCCCTTGCGCACCGCGTGGTAGACGATCGTCGAGGTGGCGTCCTGGGGACCGCCGGAGGTCATGACGTCGACCTGGACGAACAGGCCCAGCGCGGCGATCGTGATGGTGACGAGGATGAAGACCATTGTCGAGTGCAGGCCCGGCCAGGTGATGTAGCGGAAGCGCTGCCATCCGTTGACGCCGTCGAGGTCGGCGGCCTCGTAGAGAACCGGGTCGATCATCTGCAGCCCGGAGAGCCAGATGATCATGTGGAAGCCGACTGCCTGCCAGATGGACAGCAGGATGATTGCCGGCATCGCGGTGCCGGGGTTGCTGAGCCACGCGACGGCGGTCCACCCGCCCCCGGTGACGGTGTTGAGCATCGAGTTGAACAGTCCGTTGTCCTGGTAGAAGAAGCTCCACAGGATGGAGACGACGACCATCGAGGTCACCACCGGCATGAAGATCATCGTGCGGAAGGCCGTGACGCCCTTGACCTTCTGGTTGACGAGGATCGCCAGCGCCAGGGCGAGACCGGACTGGCAGGGCACGACGATAAGCGCGAAGAAGGCCGTGTTCGTCAGGGACCGGATGAAAGTCGGGTCGTCGGTGAAGGCCCGGACGAAGTTCTCGATCCCAATGAACTGCGGCGGGTTGGGCGAGATGAGGCGGGTGTTGGTGAAGGACAGAATGAAGGTGAGCAGAATCGGGATGCCCATGAAGAGCAGGAGGAGCACAAGTGCCGGCGAGCTCATGAGCCACGCCGTCCGCGCCTCCCGGCGCAGCGCGGCGCTCCTGCCGCGACGCCTCGTGATGGTGGGGGCTGCCATGTCGGTTCCATTCCCGGCGGGACGCTCGCGCGCCCCGCCGGATCGATGCTGATGTGGAAAGGTGGTACGGCTACTGTCCGGCCGTACGATCAGGGGCCCAGTAAGCCACTCGGCTCACTTGGCCTTGTATCCGTCATTCGACTTGATGTCGGCATTGATGTCCTTGACCGCCTGGTCGAGGGTCGACTTGACATCGGAGCCGGAGACGATGTCACGGGCGGCCTTGTCGAAGATCGAGGAGATGACCTTGTAGCCGGGCGTCGCAGGGCGCAGGAGGGCGTACTTCTTGCCGATCTCGTAGACGGGCTCCAGCGGCTTGCCCTCGCCGTAGTACTTCGTCTTCGGGGTGGCGGACTCGATCGACGGGAAAGTGCCGATCGCGTCCGAGTACTGGACGAGGTACTTGTCCTGCATGAGGAACTCGATGAACTTGTTCGCAGCCGCGGCGTTCTTCGAGGAAGACGACACACCCCACTGCCAGGAGCCGCCTCCCACGTGCGCTCCCGCGCCGAAGTCGACGGGCGGGAGGATGAGGACATCGTCGGCCCCGAACATCTCCTGGGCCTTGAGGACCTTCCATCCTCCTGTGTACACCAGTGGCACCTTGCCCTGTAGGAAGTCCTGACCGTCCTTGGCCGGGGTCTGCGAGGCGTAGTTGGAGGTGAACAACGAGCGGAACCAGGTACCCCACTCGACGGCCTTGTCCGAGTTGAGGAAGCCTTCGGCGGTCCCGTAGGTCTTGCGGTCGATGAGGTCTCCGCCGAAGGACTGGAGCAAGGGGGCGTAGGCGTAGGGCCACCACTCGGCGGTGTCCCACACGGACATGTCGATGGCGTGCTCGAAGCCGTCGAGCTTGGAGAGCTTGTCGAGGGCGTCCATGAACTCGTCCTTCGTCCACGGCTTGTCGATCGTGGGGACGGCGACACCGGCCTGGTCGAAGGCGGACTTGCGGCCGAGGAAGCACAGCGAGGTGTCGTAAGGGCCGACGGAGTAGAGCTTGTCGTTCCAGACTCCCTTTGCCGAGTCGATGACCTTGTCCTGGAGATCCTGGGAGATCGTCAACGGCGAGAGGTACCCGGCCCAGGCCCAGTTCGGCATGATCGGGCCGTCGAGGTCAAGGATGTCGGGCAGGTTGCCGGAGACGGCCGCGGAGGCGATGGCGTCGTTGTAGGACTCCTGCGGGAAGGACTTCACCGTGACCTGGGTGTCGGGGTTGGCGGCGTTGAAGTCCTTGACCGCGCTGTTGACGACATCGAGCTCCTCCTTGTTGCCCCCGTTGTGGGTCCACAGCGTGATGCCGCCGGCGGCGGAGCCGGAGCCCTTGCCGGACTGGGAGGAGCAGGCGGCGAGCGTGGCCGCGACGGCGGCGGCTCCACCGACGGCGAGGAACGAGCGACGGGTGGTCATCATGATGGCACTCCTTTGTGTGTCAGCGTGACTGCTGGGTTGGGGATCTTTCTCCACCCGTTGGGCGGAGAGCTGGTGGGTCGACTTCGTAGCGACGGGCCCGAGCCGCGGCTCAGAAGGCGGGCGGCGCCGTGGAGGCGCGCTGGATGAGGGGGCAGGGGAAACGAGTGACGTCCGGTAGCCCGGCGGCATGTCCCGCGGCGAGCTCACGGGTGAGCCACTCGGCCATCTCCCAGTGCGGCAGTCGCATTGTGGTCAGTCGGGGATCGAGGTTCGTGGAGATGAGGGCGAGGTCGTCGAAGCCGATGACGGAGAGGTCCGTGGGGATGGAGATCCCCAGGCGCGCCGCCTGTCGGAAGACACCAGCGGCGAGGGCGTCGTTGTAGCAGAAGACGGCGGTGGGGCGCTCGGACCGGTCAAGGAGCCGGCCGGCGACGGCGTCGACGCTGTCCGGATCAAGCTCACCGACGACGACGAGTGACTCGTCGACTGCGATCCCGGCCTCCCGGAGGCTGTCTCGGTAGGAGTCGGAGCGCTCGCGCACCGCAATGCTTCCGGTGTCGTCGTGCCCGAGGTAGCCGATGCGGCGGTGGCCCAGGCCGATGAGGTGGGCGACGGCGTCGTGGGCGCCTTGGCGCTCGTCGGGGACAACGCCGGGCACCCCGGGACGGTCGGCAACGCCGTTGAGTACGACGACGTCCTCGATCTGCTCGGGTACGGAGACGACGCGGTGGTACATGGAGGCGATGACCACCTGGTTCACTCGCCGGGCGACCATCTCGCGGACGGCCTCCTCCGCGGCGACACCATCGCGTCCTGCGTCGGTGAGGAGGACCGACCACCCGAGGTCCTGACTGGTGGACAGGACGGAGTCGATCATCGAGACGGCGTAGGGGGTGGACAGGACGCGCTCGCCGATGACCCCTATCGTCTGCGTCCGGCCGTTGCGCATGCCGCCGGCAATGGCGTCGCGGACGTAGCCGAGCTCGTCAGCGGCCACACGAACACGCTCAGCCTTGCGCTCACTCACGCGCCCCTCGAACTTGCCGGAGAGCACGAGGGAAGCCGCGGCCTTGGAGACGCCGGCAGCCGCAGCGACGTCGGCAAGGGTCGTCATCGTCCCTCTCCCCTTCCTGATGGGAGGTCCGGCCCCGGTGCCGGACACGAGAGAATCATGACCTCAACCACACTCACACGTCAACCGGTTAACCGCATTGAGTCGAGGCGATTAATCGGTTGATGCTCCGGGACGTCGTCCGGCGCACGGGTACCAGACTCTGTACTAGATGGTGAGAACAGATGCTCTTGCGACAGGCGGGCATGAGATCTTGAGCTGGTTGTGGCCGGGAACCTCCTCGACGCCGAGGAGCGCACGCACGCCCGCGGCACCCAGCTCGTAGTGCGGCAGTGCCACCGTAGACAGGGGCGGATGAAGATGCGCCGCAATAACCTCTTGATTGTCAAAACCTACGACCGAGACGTCATCCGGAACCGTCGCTCCCCGATCTCTCAGTGCGTCGTACAGGCCCATCGCGACACGGTCGTTATGACAGCACACGCCGGTGGCCCCAGAGGCGAGCACCCTCGACCCAGCATCGAAACCGCCCTCCTGATCCGGCTGTACGTCCCACACGAGAGCCGGGTCGACCCTGATCCCGGCAGCTTCCAGGGCTGCACGGTAGCCGGCGAGCCGGCCGATTCGCGCAGGCGAGTCGATCATCGTGTTGATGAAGGCGATGCGACGATGCCCCTGTGTCAGAAGCATCTGCGCGGCAGCCTTACCGCCCTCAAACTCATCCGGGACGACACTCGGCAAGTGACCGGCTTCGTCATAGCAATTGACTAGGACCGACTCCGTCTCATCCAGAGCCTCGGGAGGAACCACGCCTCTGTGGTACCAACGGGAATAGAGAATGCCGCGGACGTTGTACTGCAGCATCATCGACATCGCACGGCTCTCCGCCTCCGCGTTATTCTCCGTGTTGGCGACGAGAAGAATATGACCATGCCGCCACGCCTCCTCCTGGGCGCCGTGGACAATCTGACCGGCGAACGGGGTTGAGGCGATGGAGTCGGCGACGAGCCCGATGAAGGGGCTGCCGCCCTTGACCAAGGTCTTCGCCAGCACGTTCGGGCGATACCCCAGTCTCTCAACCGCGTCCAGGACCCGCCGCCTGGCTTCCGTGCCGATCCGTACACCCGGCTTGTCGTTGACGACGTGAGACACCGTCGTTACAGAAACCCCGGCCTCCTGCGCCACTTGCTTCATCGTGACACGAGAGTCACGCCCGCTCGCCAGATGCACTGGCTCACCCCTTCGTCGAACCGTTCTCAAGCCCGTATATCATAGCCTTACTCAGCACAAGGAACATGAGCAAGAGGGGAGTAACGGTCACGGCGACGGCGGCGAAGGTCGCCGTCCAGTCCGTCTTCCCCATGTTGCCGATGTAGTTCTGCAGTCCGAGCGGAATCGTCTTAAGGCCCTCAGTAAGGACGAATGTGTTGGCGAAAACGAACTCATTCCAGATGAAGATCGCGTTGACCATGACCACGGTGACGACCGTATTGAGAGACATGGGCAAGGTGATTCTGGTGAAGATCCTGTAGGGACCCGCACCATCGATCGAGGCTGCTTCGTAGATCGACTTAGGGATGTAGCTGAAGAACGAAACGAACAGGAACAGCGACATCGGGAGGGCGAATCCGGCCAGCGGGATGATGATCGCGATATGGGTATCCAGAAGGCCTATCTTCGAGTAGCCGACGAACAGTGGTACGAGAGCGATCTGCACGGGGACGACGATCCCCATGAGGAACAGTGAGCGAACAATTCCGGCCCCCCTGAAGCCTAGCACCTGAATGGCGTAGGCCCCCATCATTCCGCACACCACGATGAGAAGGCAAGCTCCGATCGTCACGATCGCGGAATTGAGAATGTATGTCAGAACGTCACCTTGCTCGAACGCCCTGAAAAAGTTCTCCAGAGTGAACGACGAGGGGATGCCGAACGGATTGTTCGCTGCGAAGTCCTCGGGCGAGCGAACTGATGTGAGGATCAGCCACATGAACGGGTAGACCTGGATGAGCAGGACTAGTCCGAGCAGCACCCTATGAATGATCTGCACCTTGCGCAAGCGCTTGCGCCGCCTGGGAGCCGGCATCTGCGGATCAGGGACGAACAGCGGCTTGGGAACGCTCGGTGTTGCGACAGGAACAGTCATGTCAGTCATTCCCCCTGCGAATGAGACCAAAGATGAAGGCGACGGCAACGAGACACTCGAGCACGATGAACACGGAGATAGCCGAGGCATACCCGTAGTTCGTGGAGACGAAGGCCGTCTTGTACATGTATGTCGTCACAAGTTCGGATGACTGCCCGGGCCCTCCATTCGTGAGCAGGTATGGGATATCGAACCCCCGCAGGCCGTAGGTGACGACCATGACCATGGTCGTGGCCCACACGGGCCGGATATGGGGAAAACGGATCTTGACGAAGACCTTCCAGGCGCTCGCGCCGTCGAGTTGCGCAGCTTCCTCCAGCTCACGCGGCACGGACAGCAGGGCTGCGTAGAAAATGATCGTGTAGAGGCCCAGGAACCGCCACCCCTCCGGGATGGACACTGCCGTGAGAACCGTATGAATATTAGACAGCCAGGGCCTTTCGATACCATCAAGACCAACCATTCCCAGAATGGTGTTGACCAACCCCTTGGGGTCGAAGGAATATATTCGCTGGAATAGAAGGGCGATCGCGGTGGTCGAGATAACGGCCGGCATGAGATAAAGAACCTTCAGAACCTCGCGTCCTCGGGTGATTGTCAGCAGGAGCAGCGCGACTCCGAGGCCGAGGCCCATCTGGATGACGACGCAGATCACCAGGTAGACGAGTTGATTGACGAAAGCCTTCCAGAACGTGGGATCAGCGGAAAACATCTTGATGTAGTTGTCAACACCGACAAACTGCATGTTCGTAATGCCGTCCCACTTGTAGAAGCTCAGAACGAGCGACTGCACGATGGGCAGAAGCACACCACCTCCAAACAAAAGAACGGGTGGCGTCAGGAACACGAGGACGGAGAGTCGAGACCTGTAGGGGAGCATTATGCCTTCTTGTCAGGAGCATCACGGATTGCGGGAGGAGACTGGGCCTAGCGGTGCTGCCTCCTCGGCGTGTTACTGGTTGAAGTACGCAGAGGCGTTCTCGGTGAGCGTGGAGTCCATGGTCGTCAGAAAGTCGTCAACGCTGACGTCGCCCTGGACGAGGAGCACCTGCTCCTGGACGAGTTTGGTATTCGTCGTCGGATCGAGCTGGGTGTCCCACGGCATGAGAGCCGTGCCGGAGACATTCGCAGCCTCGTCAATCGCCTGCTGGTAGATCGGCAGAGCATTGCCGGGGATGGTGGGAGGGGTGTTTGTCGGACCGAGGAGACCCGTGGTCGCATACTTCTCCGGGTACTTCTCCAGAGCGAACTTGAGGAAGTCATGGATGAGGGGATCATACGTCGAGGCATTGACCGCGACACCGATGCCCGACGGAGCGACGTACTCGTGCTCCGAGGTCACCGAGCCAGCAGTGGTCGGAAGCGTGAAATAGGCGATGTTCTTCTGCAGGTCCTCGGGCAGGTCAGTGGTCGCAAGACTAGGAAGCTCCCATGTACCCATGCAGTACATCGCCGCCTTCCCTGAGGTGAAGAGGTTCTGGGCATCGGTGTAGCCAACGGATGAGAATCCCTTCTGGAACGCACCGGCCTCGCCGAGGTCATGCAACCACTGCGCCATCTTCTTACCCGGCTCGTCGGCGAATGCCGCTTCACCCTTTTTGAGCTTCTTGATGTAGTCCTCACCCTCCATCCGGAAGGGGTAAAAAGCGACATAGCGTTCGAGTGGCCAACCGTCGAGTCCGTCCAGGGCGATGGGGGTGACGCCGCTGGCAGCCAGTTTCCGGCACAACTCGGGGAAATCGTCGAGGGAACGCGGAACCTCAGCACCTGCGGCCTCGAAGAGCGCCTTGTTGTACCAGAACACCTCGATTCCGTACTCGAGCGGAATCATGTACAGCGAGCCGTCGTCGAAACGCTGGTAGTCCAGCGCCGCCTTCCGGAAGCTGTCGGTGATACCTAAGTCGTTGAGCAGTGCGGCCACATCGACCATGCGATTCTGCTTCGCGAGCTTCTGAGCAAAGGGGGTCGCATCGGTGTCGAAGAGCTCGGGGAGCTTGTTGGCGGCGGCGAGGGTCTCATACTTCTGGATGTAGGAAGGCCGGTCGGGCGTCGTGATGAGGGTGAGCTTGAAGCCCTTGTGGTCCTTGGCGTACTCCTCAGCGATTTCCTGCATCGTGTTGATGACCGCACCGTTGGCTGCGCGCGACAACAGCCACGAGATCTCGCGAGGCTTGATTTCCCCCTCGGGGTTGATCTGGACGGGCTTCAACGAGGTTGCGCTCTTGCCACCGCACGCAACCAGAGCGGGTGACGCTGCTACAGCGAGAGCCAGGGCCAGGAACTGGGATCGCTTGATATTCATGGTCTCTTTCTCCTTTGAAAGGTCTGCGTCTCAAGAACGCGAGTAGGTGGTAAGTGAGTGGAGGGTGACGGCCCCGTCAAGGGCCGATACCCCGACACGGCCCGAGGGGTGGTCGTAGACGCTGGTCGACAGCATGACCGCACCGTCAACGCAGCACTGAAGAAGCTCATCGCGAATCAGGACATCAATATGGACCCGGCCGGCTGAGAGATCGGTCGGACGCTCGAGCTCAATGAAATGGGGAATGTCACCGGCGACGTGCCACTGCTCGACCCCGGGCGTCCGCCGAGGCCACCGATCGAGCACGGCACGGTTCTGACCGGGCTCGAGCCGGAACATGTAGCCGTTCTCACCTTCGGCGTCGGTGCGCAGCAGAAGGGAGATCTCCCGCGTCCCCTCCTGCCACGACAAATCCGCACTGATGCGGCAGCATTCCGGCAGCGGCGGTGTCAGCACCTGTGAGGAGTAGGAGGTCGGCACCGAGATCGACACGACGTCGTCAAGAGTCGTCTCCGTGATCGAGTAGGCATTGAGGACTTCATGGGGAAAGCGCATCAACAGCGTGCCGTCCTCGGCCTGGACCGCTTCAAGTGCAGCCATCGTGCCCGCCCACAGCCAAGGACCCGCGTCGGTCCTGCCGTCGCGCGAGGCGATCCAACCGAAGAATATCCTCCGCCCATGCCAGGAAACGGATTTCGCCGCATAGAATCCGCGCCCATCGAGGGAATCATGAGCCGGCGCCACCCACGGGCCTTCAGGGCTTCGCGACATCCGGTACCGGGTGACGAAGCGGTCGGTGAACTCCGAGTACACCAAGTACCACCAGTCACCGATCCGGAAAAGCTCGGGGCACTCCTGAGTGACGAAGCGGTGAGGATCCCACAGCGGGGCGACCGGGGTCCAGTGCGTGAGGTCATCGCTGATCAGCCTCGCCACGACCCCTCGGCGCCGGTCGGGACCCGACGAATGCCGCGCCGCGAGAATGAGGGACCAACCAGTGTCCCCTGGAGTGCGGTACACCTGCGGGTCCCGCCAGTCGGCAGGGTCGTACCCGCTCGGGGCCCCGAAGGTGTCCTCAGGGTGCTTGACCCACCGTTTCATATCTACGCTGGTGGCGTGTGCGACGAGCTGGAGAGGCCTGCCATCGGCGGCCAACCGATCCGGGTTGCTCGCGGTGTAGAAGAGGTGGAACATCCCATCATCGCTCTGAACGATACTTCCGGTATAGGCATTGAAGTCCTCGGCATCAACGCCTCCGGACGGGAGTGCCTCACCGCAGTCCTCATAGTGGACGAGGTCATTCGTCACCACCAGCGACCAGGGCGTTCCCGGCTTGGGTAGCCGCCTGCGCTCGAGCAGGTAGTAGAGCCGGATCTCCTCCTGGTCGGTCCAGGGAATGACGTCTCCCACCCAATCGGGTTTCGGCCTAAAACAGGTGTCCTGAATCACGTCACTCCTTTGTGGTCAATCGTTTAACCACGAGGATAGAGCACACCTCGACCATGGTCAAGCGTTTGACCAAATCTTCGGGAGGACGTCCTTCTCCCCTGTCGGGCTGCTGCCCCCTGGGAGCCCGGTTAGAGACTCTCCGGGCTCCTGAGCCACGGGGCGTCGGCCGGCCGCAGCT
>ERZ773083.2112-NODE-2112-length-12654-cov-6.578062_pt1 | contig 12654 bp, 14 predicted proteins | sample MGYA00511465_ERZ773083 | MGnify/ENA primary metagenome ERZ773083 (study PRJEB29015, sample SAMEA2738001) | human oral metagenome | biome: human oral; feature: human-associated habitat; material: dental | place: China | collected 2060 ... | reverse complement strand
ATTCATAATTGACCTCCGAATCTAATTAGTAATTATATTATATCGCGAAAAAAGTTAAAATAAAAGAAAGAAGATGATAATAAATATATAATTAATATATTTTATACTCTTACATTTGAATTATTCGAACTCCATTTTGTTTATAGACATCTTCATTACATTATCACATATCTTCGCTATTATTTTTACCTCATTATAATTATTAATTTTTATTCTTGATAATAAATCGAAATAACTCCGCTATCTACTTTTCTATTATTTTCTTTTCCCCATTCTTCAAAGGTTAGGCTCGACGACTTTTTCCATTCAATGTAATTTTCTATAAGCTCTTTATAAAAACATAAATTTTTAAATAAATATTCTTTTTTTTCTTCTGATACTATCTTTTCTATTTCATTTTGTGTAACTTCACATAATTTTAAATCTTCATATTCTTCTCCGTCTTTACAATAATAATCTGGTAAATGATGAGTCGCAAACCAAAGCCTGTCTAATTTTTCCTTAATAATAAAAATCCTTGCATCATCATAATTAGGATTGATTTCTAGTGATTTTCTAATATAATCCATGCGATATAAATATTTCCCCGCCCAATAAAATATTTTTTCATCAACATTTCCTCTTTCACAGCACTTTTTTAACTTACCATTCAAAACCTTTCTTAAGGGATAAGGGATTCCTTCGTCCATAATAAATGATGTATTTTCCAATTCAAATAAAGTTCTAATAAATTGCAGTTGTTCAGCTTCACTTCTTGTTTCAAAGTCTTTAATAAATAACTCCAAATGCTGAAATGCTTCTTTTCTAAGTCCTTTTTCTCTATTTATCAAATAATTTTTATATTCTTCTTCTTTATCAAATACGCCAATTAAAACTTTTAAAGCCTGATTGAGTACCATATCGTGTGCCATAGTTTTCTCCTTTAAAATTAAAACCTCTTATATTCTCGCTCAAATATAAACTTTTCAGGATGAGCTTTGATATAATTAAATTCGTTTTCTTCTACTTCATACTCAAAAGCAAAATCGTCTACTTTATCTAAAATTCCAAAAAATTCTTCTTCATTTTTTCTTCCAAAGATTCAAGCATATTACATCTTTCCTCTCTATCAAACGAAATTGTTCCCCCATAACAATCAATAACTTTTTGAAAATTAGCTGCAAATTCTGGAATTCCAAAATGTTTGAAACCATTTAAAGCATCTTCCCAAAAAATCCTTGTGGAATTATAGAAAAATTGATGATGTCTTCTTTTAATAACTTCTCCAAAATACCGATGAATAGTATATAAATACCTTTACTCTAAAGTAAATCTTTCTGAAGTCATCAAATATTTCTCATACCCTTCATAACAGATAACCATTTTAAACATTGGATCACAAATATTTTATGATTCATCAAGATTTTTAATATCCTCTATTGTAATTTTTTTATAGATTTTTTCATCTAAATAGCAATTTAAACATCTACCATTTTCAAATTTATGATTGCAATTTTCATAACCATAAAGATAGTGAGAACAATTAGGACATAAGTTGGCCATTTTTGAAGTTTCTGCAAAATATTGACTTTCACATTCATCACAAATTTTTATTTTTTTGCTTTTCATATAATCATTCTCCATACATTTCTTCTTATTCATTAAGCTCGACAAATTCTATATTGAATTCCTTAAAATCATCTATAAAAACAAAGGCCTCTTTTCTCAAAATTGTTAATTTTCCTTCAAATTCATTTTCCCCTATTAAATAAAATCACTTATTATCTATTACAAGTTTTTCCATATTTTAAAACTCTCTTAAAAATTAAAGTTTATTTATTTTATTAAATCTTATTTATCAATGCTTAATAATATTTTTTTCCACCATCATTATTTGTTTTTTCTCATTTTTCATTAAAAAAACGAATAACTTTTTCTTTGTATTCATTAGAAATTTCTTCAATATTCTTGCTTATAAGTACCAAAAAACTTGTTTCTCCAATCTTTTTAGATGCCATTTTTGCTATCTTCATAAAATAATCCCATTTATTTTTTTCTTTCAATTACCATAAATATCCTTTTCTATTTTTCAAATTCCAATAAAATACTTTCAAATATATCTTCCAGCTCCTCATCAGCTAAATTATATTTTTCTTGTACTATTTTTATATTTTCATAAATTTCAGCTAGTGCTTATGGTATTTTATTCAAATAGTCTTCTCTACTTTGAATACTATATTCTTTAAGTAAATTCTTTGTTTCTAAATATAATATCTTTCACTTTATCCATCAATTCTTATGTTGAAAATATCTTCATATAACCCTTCAAATTCAATGTCTAAAATATGATGATAATCAATAGTGTGCTCTGTATATGTTAATAAAGTTGTATTTCCCATTCTTCTAAATATCGGCTTACCTAATTTTGAGATAATACTTTCAATATTTTCATCAGGATAACAGTATTTAAAAGTATCTGATTCTACACAAGCCAAAGCTATTTTAGATAAATTTTCTTCATAAAGATTAATTAGCTTATTAGTGAAATCAATTTCTTTCTGCGTAAAATCTTCTTTATAAATAGTTACTTTAAAATTTTCATCCTCAAATTCATAATTCGAAACATACCTTGAATCATCTAAAATAAAATCTTCTTTTTTTAATAAATATTTCATAAAATTAATTCCTTTAAAATTACAGTTTATTTTCTTCTCAAAAATTCCGGGATATTTTTATATGGCGAGGCTAAAAAATCTGTCTCCTCTATCTCTGCTATCATAAAAGCATTTTTTACAACAATAAGTCCTGTTTTAAAAACTCCATTTTTTACTTTTTCTTCAATTGTCATTAAAAGTTTTGCATCATCATAACAATTATAATCTTCTTTTGGACAATTTTCTAAACTATCATATTTTTCATAAATATAAGTCGGTGATAAAAGCCAGTAAATCGTTTTTGCAGTTTCTATATCACATAAACGATGGTTAATAATTTGCTCTAATAAAAAATTTCCGAAATCAAAATTGTATTCAGCAATCAAAAGATGAAGTTCTTCAGATGATGAAATTTTCTTAATTTCTTCTTTTACCTCTGTTTGGTAAGCTTCAAAGCCAATTTCTCTTTGCTTTAAGTATTCTTTATAAAAATCCTCCTCTTCATTACCTTTCATAGCTTTGTCAAAGACTTCTTTTTTCATATTAAAATAATAATTGTCCTCGGCAATTTCTGCTTTTAATGAAATATTTTCTAAAAATTCTTTTCTCATACTTTCACCTCTCTTAAAAATTAAAATCTTTTTTATTTGCTAGAAACCTTCTTTTTATGTATCCTACTTTAAATATGTTCAAAGATTTCATTTACAATGCCTTCTCCTACCTTAATACAACCTTCCATAATAAAAAAATTTGTTCCTTTTTTTAAGTTTGAATAGTCAACACCCTCATAGATTGGATTCAGGAAACAAATAGTTTCTTCATCAAAATTTTTAATTTCTCCTTGTTCAAAATAAAATCCCAAATACTGTGTATCTCCTTTTAACAAAATATGGGGTCTATAATTACCTGACATCAAGTCTGGTAAAGATTTCCTTTTATTTTTATCGAATTTAAGTGTACAAATAAATGTTAATTTTTTCATACTTTTACCTCTTTTAAAAATTAAAATTTATTAACTACCTTGTTAATACACGAGTAAGAAATTCTTTTTCTATTTCTGCAACAGTCATTTTCGTTCTCACATCAGGATTTTCTTCATAATTTTCTGTGAGTTCTTTTATCACACATTGTTTAAATTCTTCTGCTGTTTTTTGTCTATAATAATCAAAGGCATGAAAAGAACCACTTGAACATCTTCCCCAGTCAGCTAAATAGCCAATAATTTCAAAAGCGTAGTCATTATATTTTTCAAATTTTTTCGTTTCTCTACTTTTTAAATATCCGGAAACTAAATTTATAAAATAATGATAGTATATCGGGTCTCTAAATGAATTATATTCTTTACTATGAAAACTTGGATCGATTATATGTGCTGTTAAAACATCTTCCATCGTTGGTTTTTCTGACATCTTAATATCTGTTTGTATATAATGATAAAATGTTTCTTTATCATAAAACTTACCTTCAACAGCTATAACCACTCCCCACATACCATCTACATAATTAAATAACATCACAGCTCCATTTTTGTATTTACTTTCTACTTCTACAGGTGGGGCTACTCTTTTTTTAGGTTTTTCTTTTTTGATGCTAATTTTTTTAAAAAATTTTTCTAAATTTTTACTTCTTTGTTTGATAAATTTGTCATCTGCACCTAATTCTTCATTTACTCTTAAATCTTCTTGATTAGCGATGATATTTTTTATTTTATTTAAAAATTCATCATCAAGTTGACCAACTTCCCACATACAATGAGCAAGAGCAAAAATAACATTAAATCTATCTTCGTCATCTTCTTCTAAAAGTAATGAATTTTTAATATTTTCTACTTCTTCTCCAAGATTAAATCTTCTAAAAAATTCTTCTTTTACATCTAATGAAGTATCATTTCCAAAAATCGTTGCATTCCAAGCTCCCATAATTGTCTCCTATAAAACATTTAAATTTAGTTTTTTATAATAATTATATCATTTTTCATATACCTCTATAAAGAGAAATACCTTACAAGTAAAGAGCCTGTTAATTTAAAACAGTAACTTGCTCTTTTGAATTATCTAAAAGTCAGATAGAACTTATCTCACCTTTTCTAAAATTTTATTTTTTCTTTTTACCATTAATTGATGAAAAATATTTTTCAGTTTCGTAATATATCTTAAAGATTCGTCACGATAATAAATTCGTTCAATAGAATTTCATTCTTCTTTTATAAGTTTTTCTAATACACTATTTAAGGCATCACTCATCCTTTTCGTTTGACCTATTTTTCAACATCAACATTTTCGTTTGATATGTTTTCTACAAATTTACATCTTAATCAAGTGATGAAAAAGATAATAATCTAAACTATACTTTCATTTAATCCTACAGTACTTATATAATATCCTTCTGTTCAAAACTTTCTATTTCCATACTTATATTTCAGTTTGAATGCATATCAAATATTATCAATGAACTTTCTCCTTTCAAATATCCCATTATACTTATATAACCTTTGTATTATATTTACTATATCTCTTTTATATTGATTATATTCTATTTTTCGTCTATACTTAGGTGTAAATACAATATGGTATTTACATAACCATTTTGTATGTGATAAACTATTATGTTTATTTGCCATATAAAAAACATCCTTTCTTTATTTTTGAGCTTGAACTACTCTTATTTTATCAAGAAAGGATGTTTTTTCAATTGTTTAACTTTTTTCTCTCACCCACATACCGGGTTGTTTTTGTTTCGGAGGTTTCGCCTCCTCAACTGGCTTAAGCCATTAATAATCTCTTTGAAGTCATTTATCTTCAAAGGGATTTAAATATATTCTAGTTTACTGCAAATTCTTGACTACCTAGTTCAATTCCACCTACACCTTTATAAGCTGTGAGTTTTACTGGAGTAGTCAAATCTGTAAGTTCATAAGCTACCGCGCCTGAAAGTGTTCCATCTTTTTTAATAGTTGCTGATTGATCATTTAATAACGTTTTATCTGGATGACCTGCTACTTTAAGTTTATTAACTTTATTTTTATCGTTATCTTGAATTGGTCCTTCCGGAAAAGCTGCAAACCATGCACTCATTGGATTAATTATGTCTTTTCCACTCTTATTAGTTGTATCATACCAGAAGGCTATAACAGGATTTTCACCATATTCATTTCCTTCCTCTCCTACTGGGATAACTTTGTATTTAGTGATTTTAATATCAATATCCTCCATAGAAACTTTTCCATCTTTAAATGTATACTGACCTTCTCTACTAGATGAATTTACTTTATCTTTATCAGTTTCATTCTTAACTGGATTTTCTTTCTTTTCTTCTTTTACTGATGAACATCCACTTATTAATAAACTAGACGCCAGTAACGCTGTTAATAATTTTTTTGATTTCATAATATTCTACTCCTTTACTCTTCAAAAATATCATCAATTTTTAAATATTTTCTTTTACCTTCTAATTCCTCTATATAGAAACAAAAATCTTCACATCTCTTTAGTTTACTTTTCTTTTCCTCATAAAATTTTAATACATATTTCAAATCTACTTTATATATTTCAATAAATTCCATTGGCATTATTTTTATTTTTTTATTTTTATCTATATCCAAATTCGTAGTCCATATAGGATATTCTTCAACCATTTTAGAGAACATATTAAATAAGTATCTCTTTCTTTTTACAACCTTATTTACTTCAAGAAATATTGGTAATTTACCATTATTATAACAACTAATAACTATTATTTTATCCCCACTTACATCCTCCACGCCTTTTTCTGTAGAGATTCTCTTAAATTCAATATTTCTATACAACTTCCATGTTTTTTTGTTATCTTTTTTATAAAAATACCAAGTTAATAAACTTACTGCTATTATATTTATCCATTCTGCTAAATTACCTAACTGTGTACTTAATACCATGAATCACCCCTCCTTGTATTAAATTATATATAAAAGTAGAAATTTTACTTTTAATCTACTTTCCCCACTTTATAAGTCATAATCTTCTTTACACTATCTTCTGCTACAAGTCTCTTAGTATATGTATTATCGATTCTATATACAGTATCTTTATTAATTTCTCTTAATTTTTCTTTTACTACTTCTTTACTTATTTTTTTCATTGAAGAATGGTAAACCAATTATTCTAAATCTACTATTATCTACTAAAGTTCTTACTTCATCACGTCTAGTAATTTCATTTAAAAATTCTTCTTTCCAAGCTTCTTTACCAGCAAACGATTCTTTACTTCCCTCAATAAATTGCCCCCCTTTAGGCTCTATAAAAATCTGCCAAGAAGTATTACCATATTTTTTGTCATTCGCGAACATCAGGAAATCAGGTTCAAAAGCTTGGCCTGTTTCAAAACTATAGATACGAACTGCTTTCTCATTTCGTAGTAAGTAAATATCTGTCCAATTTTCTTTTAAATCTTCCATAACTTCTTTTAAAGCTCTAACTAGTAATTTTTCTTCACTAGTTCCATAATTATCATCATAAGCATACCATTCAATAGAATCCAAATTCTCATATTATTTTGTTTCAATTTTATCCTTTTGCGATATACCCATTTCTTTGTCATCCCTAGAATTAACAGTGTATTTTCTTATTATTTTATCCGAAAACATTTTCTTAATAGGATATGGTTCAAACTTATCAGTTCCATAATATCTATCTTCAACTTCAATAAATCCGTCAGCTATTTTTTCAAAATTTCTTCTACAACATATAGTTTATCACCTTGAGTTAATTCTCTGAAGTTTGTATAGCCACTTTCCACTGTAACATCTATATCATTTAACATTTCAATAAATTTTTCTGTACTAGCAATACCATAAAAATATTTTTGCAGATTATTAAATGTGAAATTTTTATTTCTATTTATCGCGTGCCTTACAACATTACCAGTAATTTCTTTAAACTTAAAGTTAATTCTTTCTCTTGGACTAATATTAACTACATCTTCATCTGAAAATACTTCTAAATCTGCAACACTTTGCGTTGGCAATATTACTTCATAACTCTTTTGAATATAAATCATATCAAGTAGACTTTGTTATTGTCTTTGAACGTATTCTGAATAAGATAGTCGTTTATTCATCCAGACTACTCCATGAGTGTATGTTCTAGTCTTTTTAAAAGATTCTTTAAGTTTTAATTCCCTTTCAACTAATGTCAGATCATCATATATTCCCGATTTTCTTAGAACTTGTTTTAATTCAGAAATATACTTTGGATTATTCGCAGAATGATAGTGTAACTGTTCAATTACTCTTAATTCATTGGCTTCGTTATTATCAAATTTTCTTGCATATTTTTCATCAATACTATCTATTACAAAAGGATAGTATCTAGCCCCACGTCCTATAAGTTGTTTTTCAGAGTTAGTAGTAGCTCCTGGTTTAAATCCATTCTTCGTTGTTTTACCGTCCCTTGTATCATATAGTCTAACAATATCGAATAGATTTAATACATCCCAACCTTCATCAAGCATATTTACAGCAAAAATTGCTCGAACTTCATTTTCTGTTTTTTCCAGTGTATTTAGTTTTTGTAAAGTTTCACTAGTTTTTGTTTTTCCATCAATGATTATTAATCTCTCAGCTCTAAATTCTTCTTTCAATTCTTCAATTAAATCGTTATTTGAAATGTTCTCTTTTTCAAAATAGTTAAAAGCTTTCTGTAATATACTATTTTTTCCATTTTGAATGTTTATTAACTGTTTCTGTTTAGTTATATCATCTTCATTAAGACTATTAAGCATTTCAATAAACAACTTAATATTCCCGCTATTTTCTGATGTTTTTTGTGATTTAAACATAACTAGTGGTTTTAAATTTATTCCATGTTTAAGAGCAATTTTCTTCCTAAATTGACTTATTATAATAGCTTGTAACATTCTAGTTTGAATATCACTGTCAACTAAGTGAAATAATACATCTTTAGAATATTTATCTAATCTAAATTCTTTTAGATCATATTTATATATTAAAGATTTTTCATACTTTTTAGCAATATCTTTATTTTCTATATCAATAGTTGCTGTAAACTCGAATATACTAGATTTTTTTGCTAATCTTTGTATGTTTTCTATTGTTACCGTCCAACTATCATTATCATTCTTTTCACTTTTGTTAAGACCAGCATTTAAGTGATGAGCTTCATCAGCTAGAAGTACAATCGAAATATCTTCAAATTGTTCATATGATAGTCTATTTTCTCTAATAGTATTTAAATCCGTATGTAGTTTTTGAATAGTAGTAAACACAATATTTATACTATCTTTTTGACTATCAGAGAAATCACTAACTTCTCGGATATTTACCACTTGATTATCTATAACTATTTTATTGGCAAATAGATATTTACTAGAACCTATTCCACCTAAAAAATTATCTCTTGTTTTTGTTAATATATTAGAATTATTTACAAAAAATATAAAATTACGTTCCCCTTGTTTGAACTTTTCTAATATTATAGCAGCCATTAGTAATGTTTTACCTGAACCTGTTGCCATATTATATAAGATTTGTTCCGGAAACACTCTATTTTTTTCATCATTTTTGTAATAAAGATATCTACCGATAGCTTCTTTTTGATATGGACGCAGTGGATACCTTAAATTACTTGAAATATATTCAGGTATCTCATGTTTAAAATCTTTAAAGCCACCTTCACTTGCATTATTATATAGTTCGTATAAAAACGTCACTATTATTCACCTCCATAGAATTCTTTATTAAGTTTTTTTTCTATTTCTGGTATTTTATAAAATTCATCATCTATATCAGAAAAATTAACATATAGATTATTTTGATCTATAATTTCAAGAAGTAGTTGTTTTTGTTCGGCGAAAGAAAGTTCCAAGAATTCTTTTTCCTTTAATTTCTTAGGTTCTATTCTATAAGATAAAAATGATGATTTTTTAGCAAAATTTAGTAACTCAATTAAATTTTCAGTTGATTGTGATTCTATTACGCTGTTTTTAAAATCTTCCGCATCATTTTTCAATTCACAATATACAAACTCTCCTCCGCCTTGCCAATTCTGTTCTCTAGAGATTCCACCTTGTTCTCCGGCTATTACTTTTTTCATACGTTCAACTGTAACAGGTTCAATATATTCCATTTGCTCTATTCCAATATATTGACGTTTCATTTTATGAGCTACTGCTTGTGTAGTACCACTTCCCATGAAAAAATCTAGTACAATTTCACCTTCATTACTACCAAGTTGAATAATTCTCTGTAAAAGTTTTTCAGGTTTTGGTGTCCCAAAAACAGCCTGTCCATCAAATAAATTTTTAATTTCTTTTTTAGCATCTTGATTGTGACCAACTTCCTGATATGTCCATATCGAATCATTATTAGTTATTTCTTTTATTTTTGCAATTTCATCAGACTCACTATTCGTATCTAACCAAACTGTTTGAGCCACAACACCATCCTTAACTTCAGATAAAAATCTTTTTATTCGTGGGACATTATTTCCATCTTCTCCAAACCAGATCCTATTATCACTCAAAAATTCCTTAAATCTTTCCTTATTAAGTCTCCAACTATACCCATCAGGAGGATATACGCTTCTTCCACTTGGAGTCACAATTTCATAAACATTACTCTCTACAGCAGGACCAACAGATAAATTATCGCTTTGCCAAACACCTCTTGGATCCATATCAGGATTTTTATATCGACTATTTGCTTCCGATCCTCGTGATAATTTATTTAATTCTTTTTCAGTTGAATTATTTTTGGCATAGACAAGTATTGTGTCGTGGCTTTTAGAAAAAGTTTTTTTTAAATTTACTGGGGCGTATGCTCGTTGCCAAATTATTTCATTTAAGAAATTTTCTCTTCCAAATAATGAATCAGCTAGAACTTTTAAATAATGACTTTCATAATCATCGATTGAAATCCAAATTGTACCATTGTCTGATAGTAATTCCCAAGCTACTTCCAATCTATTTTTCATAAAAGTTAACCATGAAGAATGATTAAATTTATCATTATAGTTAAAACTATCTTTACCTGTATTATAGGGTGGATCTATGTAGATTAATTTTATTCTTCCTTTATATCTCTTCTTCAAACTATTTAATACTACTAAATTATTTCCCTTAATAATAAAATTTTCATCTTCTTTTATTTCTTTTACTTCATGCTCTCCGTCTTTATTATAACGTTTAAAGTTAGTAAACACCTTATCATCTAATAGTCTGGTTATTTCTGTTGGTGCTAAAATCTCATTAAAGAATATTTCATCTCTTTTAGCATCTTCTTTTGTCTGTCCACCTTCTAAAATACAGTCCTTGTATGGAAAATTTAAAACAATATCATGATTTTCACTTAATAAACCTCCATCATTATTTCCTAAACCTATTTTAGTTTTGTATGCTGTAAAACTATCAGGTAAAAACTCTTTATTATTTAAAAATTGTAAGAACACATCTTTCTTAAATACTAGAATACCTTCTTCAAGTTCAGAGAAAAAATGATTTTTTATTTTTTCTTCTTTCATCAAAACATTAAGTAACTTAGCATCATATTTTCTTGCTAATTCTGAAAGTTTATTTTTATTCAACATACCCTCAACAAGAAATTCTTTGTGTTGAAGTAATAAATTCTCTAATTCTTTTTTCATTACATACCCTTTCATTCTATTATTAATTACTATTACTTCTTTTTTATAATTAATACTATTTTATCATAGTTTCACCATATTCGAAAGTACGTATATATTAATTATAAACGGTATTTGGTATCGCTACTTATTAAGTTAATAATATAATATTAACTGTCCATTATTTTGTACAATTTGTTATTAAAAAGTTCGAAATTTTTACCGAACTTTTTTAAAAGTTATATTTATATTGAAAGCATATTTATAAGATAATAATTTAGCAAAAACTTTTTGAAATTTAAATACAAATCCCTATATTATTCCCTCATATAAATCTTCAGTTTCTGTTCTATCAATTTCACTATTTAAATTGCTTTCAATATTAGTTAAATATTCTTCATGATCGAGGAACTCTATACCTTCCATTAAAGGATATAAACTTTGAATAAAATCTATACGTTTTTTAAATAAATGAATAAAACTCCCAAAACCTGACATCGCCCTAGGAAAAAGAGATAGTTTCTTAAATGTTTCAAAATTATAGTTATTATTTAGGAAAACTTTTATTGCAAATCTTCTTTGGTCTTCACTTAATTCACAAATAATATTAAAGATATTCACTATATTTTCTTTGTTTGCATTCTTGTTAATAGTGTGTTCTAACCATATATATTGATTCTTTTCAACTATTTCTTCATCACTAGCATTTGAAAATACCTCTGACACCAAACTAGCCTTATCATAGTAACTAATATTACTTTTCAACATATTATAAAATATCAAATCAAAATATTCAATAAAATTTTCTAATTTCCACAGTCTTTCAATTCGTCCATCTTCATCAGTATTCCTATCTTTTCTCATAATATAAATATTACTATATTTTTTTAAGAATTCTTCATTATTCTTTACAAATACAATAAAAAATTCTCCTGTATAATCAAAAGTAATCCCTTCTTCTAGCAACTTAAAATAAATATTGTATAAAACTTCCACCTCATCTTTATATAATAGTAATAATTTTTCGGGTGTATATAAACCTTCATCAAATAGATCTTCCAAATAAGAACAAGATGCAGCTTTATTTTCCGAAAAATTTGCTAGTATTATTTTAGAAATCTCTATATAAATATTAGAGTTAATAATTAAAAATTTCTCTAAAAAACTTAAATTTTTTATGTAATTTATTTTATTATTTTTTATATCAAATTTTACAAAATTTAATAGTTCTTCATACATATCTATGTCAATACAATTAGCGGGTAAAATATCAAAATAGAAATATATCCATTTATTTTTAAAATTAGAATTTGTATTTTTTAAATCCGCTAATATTTCTCTATTGTTCTCTTTATTTAATATTTTTTCTAATATCACATTAGGTTGTATATTTATATTTCCACTTG
>ERZ773083.2110-NODE-2110-length-12667-cov-2.900492_pt1 | contig 12667 bp, 8 predicted proteins | sample MGYA00511465_ERZ773083 | MGnify/ENA primary metagenome ERZ773083 (study PRJEB29015, sample SAMEA2738001) | human oral metagenome | biome: human oral; feature: human-associated habitat; material: dental | place: China | collected 2060 ... | reverse complement strand
CCTTCAAAAAATAAATTCCACTCACTCACTTCAAAAGATGAGATTGTATTTACACACTCAGCACTTAAAGCACTTGCATGTGATCTTTTCAAAATAGCAAATGATATACGCTGGCTTTCAAGCGGTCCAAGATGCGGTATTGGAGAGATAACCATACCTGCCAACGAACCCGGAAGCTCAATAATGCCCGGAAAAGTCAATCCTACCCAGTGTGAGGCGGTATGTATGACTTCCATACAGGTTATGGCAAATGATACTGCGGTCGGATTTGCAGCGGCACAGGGTAATTTTGAACTTAATGTATGCATGCCGGTGATTATCTATAATTTTTTACAGTCAGTAAGGCTTTTAACCGATTCAATTGACTCATTTGACAGGAACTGCTGCACGGGAATTAAAGCAAATAAAGAAAAGATGAACTCAAATCTTCACAATTCACTTATGCTTGTAACCTGTTTAAGCCCGTATATAGGCTATGATAATGCAGCCACAACTGCAAAAACCGCCTTTAATGAAGGAATTTCACTAAAGGCGGCATGCATAAAGCTAGGTTTTTTAAGCGGCGAAAGATTTGATGAGGTATTTAAACCCGAAGAAATGGTATAAACAAATATTTTATTTTACAACTAAAACAGCTCTTGCCGGAAGGCATACTGCACTTTCTCCGGACTGTTTTAAATATCCGTAATGTTCACATTTATGATCAGGGCAGGGGCTGTTTACAAAAGCGGCAGCCCCGTCCTTTACATCTATATGTATAGTATAATCCATGCTTTGAAAATCATAGGTTTTATTTTTATTAAGGGGTATATCAAACTCTCTTTTTTCAGTTCTGCCGCTTCCGTCATCATATTTATATGTATATGTAAGCTGTGCAGTTGCCGCACTTTTTGCATTTGTTTTTGAATATATAACAAAGGCAAGAGATATACAGGCTATGCACAGTATTACTATTATCTCATTTTTTTTAAATTTCATTTAATCAAATATTTTAACCCTCTTTATTAAATATCCATTATTTAAACTGTAAATCTAATTACTGTCATAATCATTGGAATCACCGTTATCATTGGAATCGCCGTCATCATTGGAATCACCGTCATCAAAATCATCAAAATCAAGAATTTCAAAGTCAGAATCAACATCATCAGCATTTTTAGTAGCGGCATTTTGTATGGACGGTTCTTTATTTACAAGTTTTCTTGCAGAATCTTCAATATCCGAAATCATATCTTTTTTCAAAAATTCATGATTTATATTATTTCTTGCAAAAAAACGTTTAAGTGCAGCATCTTCTTTATTAAATGATTTTATAACACGGCTTCCTGCTACGCTGCATATAATTACAAAAAGTGATGCAAGCGTAACTGCCCACCCCATCCTAAGTCCCTCAGGCTCATATACCATATCTATGGTATGTTCACCTTGAGCAAGATTTAAAGAAATAAAAGCATTATATCCTTTTCTGGCAGACTGCAGCTTTCCGTCAACACGTATTTTCCACCCGCTGTCATAAGGAATTGATGTCATCATAACACCGGCTTGCGGTGCATTAATACTGCCTGTTACACGTCTTGAAGTATATCTGACAATTGTCATAGGATTTTGTGAAAATATATTGTAAATTTCCCTAAGAGCATTATAATTAAACCTGTATACAATTGCGTCCATAACTTTATCGGTTTCATCAGTGCTTAATGTTACATCAACACCTGCTTCACAGTTACCAAGCTCAATCAGATAACCCCTGTTTACATCATTAAATTCCCTGGGTTCTCCTGTATCTGAGGTCTTTACCTCAACATCTTTTATATTTCTATTATTAATATATACATAATAGATACCTTTAATGTCCGGTGTAAAAGTATATGTATTCCCGGCAATCTCGCCGTCAACCCTATCAAGCACAGGAGGAACCTGAAGTACCTCAGATATATCATTTTGAACATCCGCAGGGTTTTGAGCATCTAAAAGCCAGTTTTCTTCAAAATTATCAGGCAGCATATATCCAAGAGGAAGCACAAAGGGATTTTCATACAGATATGTTGTGCCCGATATTGATATATACCTTAACTCCGGATTTGAAGGCTGCAGCTGGTACATAGCATATTTTATTGAAAGAAGGCTGTCAACAAGAGGTGTTGCACCGTTAATTGAATATGCATTTGTAGAAGCCTATACTTTTTAAAAAATCAGTTAAATCCGCATTTGCCGTTGATGAAAATATTGAAGCAGAATGGAAATTAAGCCATGCCCCGTCATTTTTTGTTTTTCTTGCAGTTTTATCAAAACGGTAAAAGTCTTTATCCTCAGCCTTAATTTCCTTAACAAGATTTTTTATATCGGCATTGTCATCTGTATATGCACTCCTGCTTGTAGTTGCCACGCTTGTAATAACCGTATTAACAGCCGCCTCAATTGAAACTATTGTAAAAGCGGCAAATAAAATTATATTCGGATTTACAAACCCCTGCTTTGAAAGATATATAATAAGTGCATACAGTGCTGTAAAAATCATCGCCCCGTAGTATACGATAAAATGGAAATTTTCCTCCTCAGGTACAAGCTTCTGACACAGCAATATAAATGCCATACTCATAAGAAAGGCTCTGCCTACCTGTTTTAATGTATTTGCTCCAAGCTTATCATAAACCCTGTAAGACATAAATAGTACAAGGAATATATATATAAAGCTCTGCCTTGCAGGAAGCGAATTCGGAAAATGCAGTCCGTGCCACATATAATCAAGAACATTTATTGAAAAGCCTGCAAGCATAAAAACTGCGGCTGTTATATACACTGCCTTTTCCTTTAGTTTAATTTCTGCATTATTTAAATACAAAAACATAAACATGATTACTGCCACACCGCAGTATATGTTAGGCCAATGGTCAAGCCCTATCTCTATTTCAACATTTCCCATATGCCTTGCAAACATATCAAATATTGAAAAATATGAGTTAAATACATCTGGAAAATCAAACTCACCTGAGGCTGTATGCCGTAGAGCATAAATCTCAGGAAGCAGTATTGCTGCCGACATACCTCCCGCACATATTGAATATATGCCAAAACTCAGTGCAGACCTTATAAAATCGGATATACTCTGTTTTCCCTTTAAAATAAGCAGCATTATATAGTAAATTATCATAAACATACATATCATTATTGATATATAATAATTTGAACATATACATATACCTAGACTTATTACATATAAAAGCCCGCTTTTTTTGTTGACTATATTTTCAAGCCCAAGACATACCATAGGAAATAAAACTATACAGTCAAGCCACATTATATTCCAGTTATATGCCGCCATATAACCTGAAAGTGCATAAAATATACCGAAAAATACTATTCCAAATCCCGGATTTTTGCTGTGTTTTTTTAAATAATAGGAAAAGCTTAAGCCGCATAATCCTATTTTAAATATTATCATACCTGTAACAAATTCAATTATACTGTTTTCAGGGCATAGCACAACAAGCCAGTTTAAAGGACTTGCAAGATAATATGCATATAAAGCCGGGAAATTTACACCCATGCCTACATCCCAGCTGTATAAAAGACTCTGACCGGTGGTAAGCTTATATCTGAACTCAGAAAAGAACGGTACATACTGATGGTACATATCCGTCCTCATAAAACTGTTTTCACCGAAAGGAAAGATTTTTCTCTGTATAAGAATTATAAGCATTATAACAACAGGAATGACAAAGGACAGTATAAGTCCATGTGTATCATCAAACCATAATACATTACTATTTTTTTTAGAATGATGTTTTATATTTATTGAGCTATCATTATACATTGTTAATAATCCCTTGCCAATTTTTTAATCCTGGCTCTTTTTATTGAAAATAAAGACTTTGCTTAAAATATAATTAAGTATTATAACTATACACATTAAAACAGCCTTTACAAACCAATCATTTATACCAAGTTTCTCTGCAAATATAAACGTTCCGAGCCATGTAAACGCAAGCGTTGCAAGCCTTGAAGATACAAATGAGATAAATTCCTTTAAAACAAATCCTGCTTTAAAGTTCATACTTTCAAAAACAAAAATTTTATTTGTAATAAATGCAAGCATTACTGCCACACACCATGACAATGAACTTCTGGTTGAAGCCGAAAGTCCTGTCGGTTCAAGCTTAAGATATGTAATCCAGTCGGCTATCGTAGTTAATACTCCAAAAATAAGGTACATAACTGTTTCTCTATTTGTAAACTTCTTTATTAAATCCCATACCTTATCAACAATTTTTTTAATCATTTTGCAATTAAATCCTCTGTGCCCTTTGAATATTTAATACTATAATCATCAAGTATAAAAAAGCCATATGCATCAGGTATTGAATCAAGCAGTTCAATACCCTTTTCTGCACCAAGTGAAAAACATGTAGTGCTTAATGCATCTGCATCAATAGAATTTTTACATACTATACTCACGCCTAAAACTCCGTTATCATATGGATATCCGTCAGCAGGATTTAATATATGATGGTAATTTTTGCCGTTATATGTAAAATACCTTTCATATACACCTGAAGTAACCACGGAAATGTCATTTACAACAATTGTTTCAAAAACACTTTCAGAAAAGGGTCTTTGAAGACCTATAACAAAATCGGAACCGTTCGGTTTCCTGCCTATACATAATACATTGCCGCCAAGATTTATTATGGCACTCTTTACTCCCCTTTCAACCAAATATTCCTTAATTCTGTCAGCTATATATCCCTTGGCAATAGCTCCTAAATCAATACTTGTATCAGGATCTTTAAATGTAACGGTATCCTGATTTACTTCAACATTTTCATAACCTACTTTACCAAGTGCTTCAGACAGTTTTCCCTCATCAGGCAAACTTGGTTTTTCTGCCTTAAAATCCCAAAGTTTTTTAACCGGTTCTATAGTTATATCAAAAGCCCCGCCGCTGAGCTTTGAATAATACAGTCCTCTGTCTATAACATAGGCGAGTTCACTGTCAACCTTTACGGTCTGTGTAGTGCGATGATTAAGCTTATACAACTCACTTTCCGGAAATGTCGCTGAAAATATATTTTCATATTTTGAACAAAGTGCAAGTGCTCCGTCTAAAATCTCCTGATCATCTGAATCGTAAAGCATAACAGTAATTGCCGTATCAAGTGCAAATTCACTGCCTACAAGAGGTTCATTACCTTTTTTACCGGATTTTTTTACATTTTTACCGGATTCAGATCTGTCCGTACCGCCCCCGGCATTCGTTGACACACCCTCAGAAATATTGTTTCCTTTTTTCCCTCCATTAAAGAAAAGTGCTGCAGCGAATATTATAATAATAAGTGCTGCAGCGGCAATAACACCTCCATTTTTAATACTTCCGCTGTTATTATTTTTTTCCTTCATAGTTATCCCTAATTTAATTTACATCAGTAAAAAACCCATAATGAGTATTATACATCATCAATTGAATAATTAGGAGCCTCCTTAGTAATATGTATATCATGCGGATGACTTTCCTTCAATGCAGCCGAGGTAATTTTTATAAGTCTCGCCTCTCTTTGAAGTGTAGGAATGTTTTTAGCTCCGCAGTATCCCATACCTGAACGTACTCCGCCTAAAAGCTGATATACAGTATCTTCAATACTTCCTTTATATGAAACTCTGCCTTCGACTCCTTCAGGCACAAGTTTTTTTGCTTCCGACTGAAAATATCTGTCTTTACTTCCCTTTTCCATGGCAGACATTGAACCCATACCACGATAAACCTTATACTTTCTTCCCTGATAAAGCTCATAATCTCCCGGAGATTCATCACAGCCTGCAAAAAGCGAACCTATCATACATACATTGCCACCTACTGCAAGCGCCTTTGTTATATCACCCGAATATTTTATGCCTCCGTCTGCAATTATAGGTATATTATATTCTCTTGCAGCATCAAAACACTCCATAAGTGCACTTATCTGAGGTACACCGATTCCGGCAACAACTCTTGTTGTGCATATTGAACCCGGTCCTATACCTACCTTTATGCAGTCCGCACCCGCATCTATAAGTGCTCTTGTACCCTCAGCAGTCGCAACATTACCTGCAATAAGCTGAAGCCCCGGAAACTTTCTTTTTATATCTCTTACACATTTTATAACATTTGCAGAATGACCATGTGCCGAATCCACTACTACGACATCAACCTTTACCTCAACAAGGGCGGCACATCTTTCAAGCACATCAGATGTTATCCCAAGTGCCGCTCCACATAAAAGCCTGCCCTGAGCATCCTTTGCCGAATTTGGATATTTAATCTGCTTTTCTATATCCTTTATAGTAATAAGACCCTTAAGTTCACCCTTTTCATTTACTATTGGAAGCTTTTCAACCTTTGCCTTTGCAAGTATTCTTTTAGCCTCCTCCATAGTGGTTCCCTCAAGTGCAGTAACAAGATTGGACTTTGTCATACAGTCGGCAATTCTCTTGTCGGGATTTTCCTCAAACTTTAAATCTCTGTTTGTTATAATACCGACAAGTTTTTTCTCTATGGTTATAGGAACCCCTGATATACGATATTTACTCATAAGCTCATTGGCATCTTTAAGTGTATTGTCCGGTGCCAATGAAAAAGGATCTGTTATAACACCATTTTCAGAACGTTTAACCTTATCAACTTCATCAGCCTGATCTTCAATTGACATATTTTTATGTATTATCCCTATACCCCCCTGCCTTGACATAGCTATTGCCATCCTATGCTCCGTAACTGTATCCATGCCTGCACTCATAAGCGGTATATTGAGTCTTAACTGTCTTGTAAGATCGGTAGACAGATCTATCTGATTGCCTATAACCTCTGAATAAGCGGGCTGTAATAATACATCATCAAATGTAATACCTTCGCCAATAATGACTGCCATTATTAATCCTCCTGAAAAATAAAAAATATAATGACTGCATATGTTTTTAAAAATCATGCCGTCTATTAAAAACACAGATTTTACGACAGGATATAAAACTCTATGCAAAAACTGCTCCATATAGTACGATATGAGTAAGATATGCAATGCGGCTTCCTGTCGCAATACATACCTTACTCATATCCCCTAGATAGTTTCAACATTCATATATTAACAAATGACAACTCTTATGTCAATAATATAGTTATGTCTAAGACATTCAATATTTAACTTAGTCTATATATTAAAAAAAGCTCCTTACTGAAATTAGAAATAAAATTGAAATATCAAAAATAAATCAACCTTTTTTCAGAAAGGAGCTGTGTATTTATTATACTATACATTATATTACTTATACTTTATCCGCTTATTATAAATGCCGTAATATTTCTATAAAACAACGCCTTTGTACCGGAAACTAAAAGCATCAGACGGCATAATTATTTACCTTTATCTCTGTAATCAAACCAGGTCTGCTGATTTGACATAATAAAGAACTTTGTGTTTTCATCCGTTTCTTTTATAAGCTTTATCATATAGTCCTCAGGTATCCTTATGCAGCCTGCCGAACCTGTATCCTTGTCAGACTTCATGCAGTGTATGAAGATGGCTGAGCCTTTGTACGGAACACCTTCTTTATTGTAGTCAAGTGCAATTCCATAATTATAATATGGTGCCTCATTGAGCATATCTTCAGCTGAACTCCAGTCCTTAGCTGTAGTATAGCTGTTTACAAGCTTATTGTAATATTTGCTCTTAGAATCATCAACCCAGTAATCACCTGTTTCAAGTTTGTGGTACTTCATATTGCTTCCCGGATCGTCCTTTATACCAAACGCCATAATAGGTGAGAAAAACCCTTCAGGAGTTTTCATATCCCCTTCTTTTTTCTCGGCAGAAATACCTTTTTCACCGCATACACCGTTTACTGCCCAATTTTTCTGCCATACTCCGTCGCTGTTAAGTGTATAATCATTCAGAGTAACTTTTGATTTGTCATTGGTATGTCCGGCAATTACAATAATATGCTTTACATTTTGATAAGTCGCACCCTTTTTTTCCTTGGTAGGAGCCTGTACTGTACCCTTTGTCGTTTTTTCTTTTTTAGCAACGGTCTCTTTCGGAGAAGTCGGCTTAGGTTCTCTGTACACACTTGACTTTGTCTCACCGTTAGGACTTACCTTTGTTTCAGCCGCATGTGAAATACCGCTTATACCAAGGCACAATCCAAGAACGAGACAGTTTGCAATAACTGTTTTAATATGTCTTGACATTCTTCTTTTAAAAGAACTTCCGGCACCTGATCTGTTTTTAACTAATCCACATTTAATAACCCCTTTACTCAGCATACATTTTCCTCCCTTTATGAATGCTACAGGCTACATCCCTCCAAAAGCAGCATGCCTTTATAAACATGCAGATAAAATATAAACTAATCTTATAACAGCGTATTTTTAGGATATACCCTGCAAAATTATAGATTTTTATGAAGAGATTAATAAAATCTCAACAGGAAATTTATTAATCCACTCCTCCTACAATGAATTTGCTTTATACTCTTAGAATATGGCGAGCATGCCCTAACTTAAACAGTTAAACCTCACTTCCATACTTTGAGTGATTTCATTGTACCACATTTTTAAATTCTTCTCAAGTGATTTTATATTATTTTTTGAAAAATTATTAAAAAAATTGTCATATCTGGAAATAAAGATTATATATAAATTTAAATCTAAGGAAAATCCCCCCTGCTCTACATATGTAAAACTGCATTTTGTACAGCAATATCTCTATAATATATATTATAAAAAACCGACAGGTATATGCATTTTAAAATACATAGCTCTGTCGGTTTAAATATTTTTATTGATAATATGATTATATATATTATTTATTACATATAATTAAAAATTACAGTTTCAATATATCAGTTGATTACATCATTCCGCCCATACCGGCTCCCGGCGGCATAGCAGGGGCATCTTCCTTGATATTTGCAACAACCGACTCGGTTGTAAGAAGTGTACTTGCTACTGAAGTAGCGTTCTGGAGTGCTGAACGTGTAACCTTTGCCGGATCAAGTATTCCTGCCTTAATCATATCAACATATTCTTCTTTATAAGCATCAAATCCTACTCCTTTTTTGGACTCTTTAACCTTGCTTACAACTACACTGCCCTCAAGTCCGGCATTTTCAACTATGCGATAAAGCGGTGATTCAAGTGCTTTAAGCACAATCCTTGCACCGGTTTTCTCATCTCCTTCAAGAGTACCAATGAGTTTTTCAACTTCCTTGCTTGCATGTATATAAGCAGAGCCGCCTCCGGCTATTATACCTTCCTCAACTGCCGCTCTTGTAGCATTAAGAGCATCCTCCATACGAAGTTTTGCTTCTTTCATCTCAGTTTCTGTCGCAGCACCTACTCTTATAACTGCAACTCCGCCTGAAAGCTTTGCAAGTCTTTCCTGAAGCTTTTCCTTATCAAAATCAGAAGTAGTTTCTTCTATCTGTGCTTTAATCTGCGCAACTCTTGAATCAATATCGGCTTTCTTTCCTTCACCGTCTACAATTATAGTATTTTCCTTTGAAACCTTAACTGATTTTGCTCTTCCAAGCTTATCAATTGTAACTTCCTTAAGATCAAGACCAAGCTCTTCACTTATAACCTCTCCACCGGTTAATATAGCGATATCTTTAAGCATTTCTTTTCTTCTGTCGCCATAACCGGGTGCCTTTACTGCAACTACATTGAAGGTTCCTCTCAGCTTATTTACAATAAGTGTTGTAAGTGCTTCACCTTCTACATCTTCTGCAATTATAAGGAGCTTTGCACCTGTTTTTACAATTTCTTCAAGTATAGGCAGAATTTCCTGTATATTCGCAATCTTCTTATCTGTTATAAGCACATATGGATTGTCAAGGACCGCTTCCATCTTTTCCATATCAGTACACATATATGCCGACACATATCCTCTGTCAAACTGCATACCTTCTACCAAATCGAGATCAGTTTTCATTGTTTTTGACTCTTCAATAGTGATTACACCATTGCTTGTAACCTTATCCATAGCATCGGCAACAAGCTGTCCAACCTCATCATCTCCAGCAGATATTGCCGCAACTCTTGCTATCTGCTCATTTCCCTTAATAGGCTCGCTCATAGCTGCAATTGCTTCAACAGCCTTGTTGCATGCCTTTTTCATTCCTTTTCTTATAACTATAGCATTTGCACCTGCTGCAATATTTTTCATTCCTTCATTTATCATTGACTGTGCAAGTACAGTAGCAGTAGTTGTACCGTCGCCTGCAACATCATTAGTTTTAGTAGCAACCTCTTTTACAAGCTGTGCACCCATATTTTCAAAAGCATCTTCAAGTTCGATCTCTTTTGCAATTGTAACACCGTCATTTGTAATAAGCGGTGCACCATAACTTTTATCCAGTACCACATTTCTTCCCTTTGGTCCAAGCGTAACTCTTACAGTATCGGCAAGCTGATTTACACCCGCTTCAAGGGCTTTTCTTGCCTCAACTCCATGTTTAATCTCTTTTGCCATTTATATTTTCCTCCATAACTATTGTCAGTATTTATATTATCTATATATCATATAATGCATCCATACCGCAGCGACTAAATATTAAAATACTATTTATAAAATAATATTTATGTATCATTTATAAAAATAAGAGCGATCCGGCAATCCGGACTGCATACGCCTGCCTGTAAAAAGCATTTATTACACAATTCATTTAAACATTTATAATAAATATACCCATACTATTTAATAACTGCAAGTATGTCGTTTTGCAACTAAATAGGTCTCTCCGTCTATTTCTACCTCAGTTCCCGAATACTTTGAGTAAATAACTTTATCCTTCTCTTTTACCTGCATCTTAACTTCCTTGCCGTCGATTACTCCTCCTGGACCTACTGCAACCACTTCACCTTGTGAGGGCTTTTCCTTTGCCTGTCCCGGAAGGACAATTCCTGACTTTGTTGTTTCTTCAGCAAGAAGCTGTTTTAAAACCACCCTGTCAAATAATGGTACTAGTTTCATTATAAATAACCTCCTTAAATATGTTAAACGTTTTATTATCTAAAACTATTATCTAAAACCCGAGTATGTTATATCATTAATTGTTAGCACTGTCAAGCTTTGAGTGCTAATTATTTTGTGAATTCTTTGTGGACATATAAAACAGATACTGAGTAATGATTTTTAATTATAAACTGCCTAAAGTATCCCTGTATTTATGTAACCCTGCTGAATTCTTCATACAGTGCATTATGAATTTCCAGTGCCCTTTCTTTATCAAGTTTTAATTTCTCTCTGTCGTAGGTTAAAATACCGTTTACTTCCTTTTGTATATCACTTAACTGAGTATATACCGCCGCACTTAAACCGTTCTTTATATTCGATATTATTTCCTCCTTAAATAGCCTTATATAGTTATCTGTAAGTTCAGCACCTGACTCATAATAACGATATCCATATATTTCCTCATCAAATATATGGTCTTTAACCGGACAGGCATAGCCTCCACATTCGCTTAATACAGTTACACGGTCTTTCTGAGGCTTTTTTATTAACAGTTTCCTGAAATAATTATGTATGCTGTACATATCCCCTCCGCCCTGATCAAACCATCCGCAGGCTTCATTTATAAATCTCGTTTTATCAAGCTTTTTTATAAGCTCGCATGCTTTTCCTGCATCAAACTGCCCCCAGCCTTCATTAAACGGAACCCAAGCAGCTATACATGTAAAATTATAAAGATGCCTGATCATTCCTCTCAGTTCCTTATAATATAATTTTCTGCCGGCACGGCTTCTTCTTTTAAACAATGTATAAAAGTTATCCTTTATATTTCTTACAAGATTCCCGAATATATTAGGCATATATGAAACAAAATACATATTGTAGTCTCCGCCTCCATTCGGCATATCCTGCCATACAATCATTCCAAGCCTGTCGCAGTGGTAATAAAATCTTTCAGACTCAATCTTAACATGTTTTCTTATAGTGTTATAGCCAAGTGATTTCATACTCTGTATATCACTTATAAAAGCATTATCCGAAGGCGGTGTCATAAGACTTTCAGGCCAATATCCCTGATCCAGCACACCATTAAAGAAATAAGGTTTATTGTTAAGGAAAAAACGCAGTATGCCTTTACCGTCATTTTGTATATCAAATTTTCTCATACCGAAATACGATCTTACAATATCGTCTCCAAGCCTTACTGAAACATCATAAAGATATGGATTTTCAGGAGACCACGGTTTAAAATCTCCCAAATCAATTTCTATATCTTCACCGGGCTTTCCGCCTTTTGAGACCTTTTTTATCCCCTTATCATAGATCTCAATCGACAGCTCATCTATAACTTCAGTATTATATGTATCATCTTTTTTTGAATTTTTTCGAGGTTCATTTTTTGCCTGAATATTTCCGTATATATTAAAGCCATTTTCAACATGAAATACCGCCTTTTTCCCGGCAAAGCCTCTTTCTACCCTAATTACAACCTTTTTATTATCGTAATCCGGTGTTATTTTGAGTTCCCTTACATAAACACTTTCTACACTTTCAAGCCACACACTTTGCCATATACCGCTTTGTGGTGTATAAAAAATAGAAGCAAGTCTGCCTGTTGTCTTAAGCCTTTGTTTTCCTCTGGCATACGGGAGTTTTTCAGTCCTGTCTGCAACTGTAAGAGTTAT
>ERZ773083.2107-NODE-2107-length-12684-cov-25.387996_pt1 | contig 12684 bp, 8 predicted proteins | sample MGYA00511465_ERZ773083 | MGnify/ENA primary metagenome ERZ773083 (study PRJEB29015, sample SAMEA2738001) | human oral metagenome | biome: human oral; feature: human-associated habitat; material: dental | place: China | collected 2060 ... | reverse complement strand
ACAAAATATTCTGAAAACGATTGGTCAAGCCTGAAAACAAATGAAAAACAGGCCAAATAGTACCTGTTTAACTCAATTTTTTATAAATCACTCAAGCAACGATGTTTAATACTGAAGTCAAAATAAGCATTTTCCTGAAGCTTATAAAATATCTCTCTGTAGGCTTCTTCGTCAAAGTGATCTCCACGATAGAGAATCTCAAAACTCAAACCCTCATACTCCAAGAAAGCATTGGACGTCTTGAAACCATTACGCTTATAGAAATCCCAACGCGCCGCTCGTTGTTCTGGATTGTCATTGGGTTCATCCAAACGCTCAACTTCTAAAACCATAGAACGAGATGGACCATAAAACTCTACCAGTTTATCAATAATCTCACTTCCGTAGCCATGACTCCGCATTTGAGGGACAATGGCAAAGAAACTCACATAAAAAACTTTGGCATTGTATAGAACTGAGGCAAATCCAACAAAATCATCCTCGTCATAAAAGGCAAAGAAATGATAATCATCACGACCATCTAGTTGTAAGAACTCACTCAAAGGAATACGTTCTTCTTCTGGAAAGGCCTCATTGTTTAGACGCTCCACCCTATCTAAGTCTGGAAACTCCTTGGTAATTAATTGGCTACGTAAAGCCATAAAATTCCCTCCTTTTTGATGCTCATACCTATAGGTCATTATAACATTCTAGAAGACGGTTGCAAGTTTCGAGAACTAAGGTTGGGATAAAGAATGGCTGTAATATCTTTCACACGACGGCGAGCTTCCAATGTTGGGTAATCCAACTCATATTCTTCAGGAATTTCAACATCCCAAAGACGAAGGTTGTTAATCACACCATTTTGGTAACCAATTTGTGGCACATCGTAAGGCACAGCGCGAAGAACTTGAGCGTTCTTATAAGTTGGAACGAAGCTACCTTCTTCATTACTTTCAAGGACAACATCACCGAAGAGTTTCACATCAACGATATCATGGTCTTTACGTATTTCCCAAACATTCCCTGTTGAGCCAAACCAACTATCTGGCAATTCAACTTGATAACCATCAACAATACGTTGTTTGAAAAGTCCATAACGGTAACGAAGACCATTACCAAAACCTGGGTAACCAGTAGTCGCAAGTGAATCCATGAAGGCAGCAGCCAAACGACCAAGACCGCCATTACCAAGTGCCATGTCATGCTCAGCTTCTACTACTTCACGGAAGTCGATATCAAGTTCTGCGAAACCTTCTTTAACAAGGTCAAGAATACCTAGGTTGAGGAGGTTAGTTTCCAACATACGACCTGGAAGTAATTCGATTGAGAAGTAGAAAGCAATCTTTTCTTGATTGTCTGAAAGTGCATGCTTACGTTCAATCCATGTGTCAGTGTAATACTTACGAATCAAACCAGCCAAGGCTGTGAAGATTTCGGTTGGTGTAGCCTTAGCTACTCTAATCAACTGTTCTTGGTGGAGCGTATCTTTAAAATCACGGATAAATTGTCCTTTTGTTAAATTTTCGAATTGCATAGAAATCCTTTCTTATACTTCTATACCTTTAATACACATCTTATAGGGTAAATAATAGGATAAGGGGGAATTATACTTCTAGATAGCGCCTCTCTCATTTGCTTTAGCAACAAGATTTGGGCGACTATCTTGTTTTTTCTAACTGCAGTTACAGCGCTTTTAAACTTTTTTACATGAAAATAACTTTTCCCTTTCGAGAAAAGTTACCTTTGTATTACACTAATTGTTTATACAAATCAACATATGCCAAACTTGCTGTATCCCATGAGAAATCACGAGTCATAGCATTGTGCTGGAGTTGTTTCCAAGAATCAGTATTATTTTTGTACACATCGAGAGCTTTTTCAAGGATTTGAACCATCCAGTAACCTGAAAAGTTACCAAATGAGAAGCCTGTACCTGAGCCTGTCACAGGGTTGTATGGTTCAACAGTATCACGAAGACCACCAACCTCACTAACTACTGGCAAGGTACCATAACGCATAGACATCATTTGTGAGAGCCCACATGGTTCAAAAGCTGAAGGCATAAGGAAAATGTCACAACCAGCATAAATTTGTTGAGCCAACTCTAGGTTGAAGGTAATGTTGGCAGACATTTTCTCTGGATAAGCATGACCAAACCAAGAGAAAGAATTCTCGTAACCACTATAACCAGTACCCAAAAGAACAATTTGAACATCATGTTGCAAAATATTGTGAAGTTCGTTAACCACCAAATCGAAACCTTTTTGGTCAGTCAAGCGTGATACAATACCAATCAATGGAACATCTTCACGAACTGGGAGGCCAACACGCTCTTGAAGAGCTGCCTTGTCTTTGGCTTTACCTGACAAATCATCCACTGAGAAATGATAAGGAATGTGAATATCTGTTTCTGGATCAAGGAGGTCTGTATCGATACCATTAACAATACCAGACAACTTACCAGATTCCATGCGCATGATTTGATCAAGACCTTTACCAAATTCAGGTGTTTGAATTTCACCAGCATAAGATGGAGAAACTGTTGTTACACGATCTGCGTAAAGAACGGCGGCTTTCATCCAGTTGAGGCAGTCATTCCAACGGAGCGTACCGTCTGCATAACGCTCGTAACCAACACCGAAGATTTCCCAAAGCATACCACTGTCAAATTGACCTTGGAACTCAATATTATGGATAGTGAAGACCGTCTTAATACCTTGGTAAGCTTGAATCCAATGGTATTTTTCCTTAAGAAGGAATGGAATCATGGCTGTGTGATAGTCATGAACATGGAGAATATCTGGAATAAAGTCCACTTTTTCCATCAACTCAAGGGCAGCCATTTGGAAGAAACCAAAACGCTCACCATCATCCCACTCACCGTATACCGTACCACGATTAAAATACTGCTCATTATCAATGAAGAAGAAGGTCACACCATCACGAACAATTTTCTTGATACCGACATATTGACGACGCCAACCAACATTTGTATAGAAGAAGCCAAGGTCTTCAACTTGATTGCCAAATTTAGCCGAAACCACATCATAATATGGGAGAATTACGGCTACTTCGTGACCATTTTTGACTAGAGATTTAGGAAGAGCACCGATAACGTCACCCAAACCGCCAGTTTTAGCAAAAGGTGTCCCCTCTGCTGCTACAAATAAAATTTTCATCGTACAATATCCTCTGTTACAACGCTACCTTTTTTGATGACAACTGGATTGTTTTCTGTACCTCGAATCGTAACACCTTCGGCGATTTCAACATCTTTATCCACAATAGCATATTTAACTGTTGCACCTTTAGCAACTTTAACACGTGGGAAGATAATTGAATGGTTAACACTAGATCCTTCAGATAAGTAAACATTACGTGAAATCACTGAGTTCTCAACTTTACCTCGTACGATCGAACCAGATGCAAATTGTGAAACCTTAACTTCAGAAGAGTCTGCATAATATGTTGGCTCTTCATTTTTAACTTTTGTATAAACTTTTTGGTTTGGTGCAAAAAGTGAATAGAATTTTTGTGATTCCAACATATCCAAATTGGCATCAAAGTACGATTTCACTGAGTGGATATTTGAAAGGTAACCAGTGTGCTCGTAAGCAAAAGCATTCTCAGCAACTGCCAAATCACGAAGCACATAACGAAGCTTACGTGGCTCTTCTTTAGCAGCTTCTTCTTCCAATTTTTCAATCAAGAATGGTGTATCCACGACAAATATGTCTATAGACATATTGTAAACTTCTTTATCCCCACCCTGGAAGAGCTCATGCTTAAGCACTTTATCAGATTCATCAATATCCAAAATGCTGTTTACATCTGAAATGAGTTCTTTAGGAAGTTTTTTGTAGACTACAGTAACTTTTTGTTTTGTTACATTGTGAAGGTGGAAAACTTGGTTAAGATCAATGTTGACCAAAACATCACTATTAAGAGCTACAGTCTGGTCTGAGCCTGAACGTTTAAGGTAGGTCAAAATTTGATGATAGTATTCTTTATCAACAGTTGAACTATCAACTGGAGTATTGTAGATACCAAGATAGTAGTGGCTGAGGAGAGTAGACAAGCCCCACTCACGACCTGAACGAATATGGTCGAAGACAGAACTAATGTTTTCGTTTTGGAAGATTCCGAAGACGCTACGGATACCGGCATTAGCCAAGTTAGACAACGGGAAGTCGATGAGGCGATATTTTCCACCAAATGGTAGGCTGGCAATAGGACGTTGATCAGTCAAGCCATCCATGTCATGGAATCCTACGGTATTTCCTAGAATTGCAGAATATTTATCAATCTTCATCTTTTGGTACCCCCACTACTTCATTGTATCCTACGACTTGCACTTCCTCTGTACCGTCAATTTCCACACCATCAGAAACGTGTGCACCTTCACCGATAATAGCACGTTTAATTTTTGCACCTTTACCAATAACTGCACCACTCATAATCACTGAATCTTCAACGACTGCCCCTTCACGAATTTGTGCATTTGTTGAAAGCACAGAATGCTTAACAGTTCCATCAACCAAACAGCCATCAACAACGAGTGAATCTTCAACCTGAGCATGTTCACCAAAGAAGTTTGGTGTAGCAATCACGTTACGTGAGTAAATTTTCCATTGACGGTTACGACTATCCAAGGCATTTTCAGGAGAAATGTACTCCATGTTTGCTTCCCAAAGGGATTCGATAGTACCTACGTCTTTCCAATAGCCTTCAAATTCATAAGCATAGACGCTTTCACCTGTTTTAAGATAAGCTGGGATAACGTTCTTACCAAAGTCTGACATACCAACTGCATTCTTTTCAGCTGAAACTAACATATTACGAAGACGTTTCCAGTCAAAGATGTAAATACCCATTGATGCTTTCGTAGATTTAGGATTTTCAGGTTTTTCTTCGAACTCAACAATACGGTTATTAGCATCAGTGTTCATGATACCGAAACGGCTAGCTTCTTTAAGTGGCACATCTAGAACGGCGACTGTAAGACTTGCATTGTTGTCTTTGTGAGATTGGAGCATATCATCATAGTCCATCTTGTAAATATGGTCACCAGACAAAATCAAAACATATTCAGGATTGATGCTATCGATATAATCAATGTTTTGGTAAATAGCGTGGCTGGTACCTTCAAACCAACGATTACCTTCGCTAGCTGAGTAAGGTTGAAGAATTGATACACCAGAGTTAACACCATCCAAGCCCCAACTTGAACCATTACCAATATGATTATTCAAAGCAAGTGGTTGATACTGTGTAATGACACCTACATTGTTAATCCCTGAATTGGCACAGTTAGACAAACCAAAGTCAATGATACGGTAGCGTCCACCAAACTGAACAGCTGGTTTGGCAATACTTTGGGTCAATTTTCCAAGACGAGTTCCTTGCCCACCAGCAAGGATCAAAGCCAACATTTCATTTTTCATGAATAGTCCCCCTCATGATTTTTAGTTCCATCCTCAAAAGAATGTGAGACAATCAGTCAAAACTGATTATGACAATTAAAGTAGGTTTCTCAGTGTAGCAATAGTTTGGGTGTCAAAAAGCTTCTTTCAACCGCGACTTTCTTTCTATCATCCCTGAAAAACAAATCGTGTACACATTTAAATCTAACCTTTATTTCAAGCGACGTTTAACACGCCAAATACTTGCTCCAAGAGCTGGCAATGTGAAGCTAAGAGTATTTTCATAATCCTTCCACTTCGCTTTTTGGGTACGGGTATCGGGATTTCCTTCCTTCCAGACACCACCGAACTCTTCCATCTCAGTGTTAAGGACTTCTTCGTAAATACCGGCAATTGGCAAGCCAATAGTGAAGTCTTTACGTTCCACTGGAGTAAGATTGAAGACACAGACTAGGATATCCCCCTTATCACCTTTATCACCCTTACGGATAAAAGAAAGAACACTTTCAGCACGGTTATCCGCATCAATAATCTCAATACCATCGTAAGAATCATCAATCTGCCAGAGAGACTTGTGGTCCTTATAGAAAGCATTCATATGACTAGTGAAGGCCTGCATCTTCTGGTTCATCTCATCTTCAAGATTTCCCCATTCAAGTTGGTAATCATGTTTCCACTCTAAGAATTGACCAAATTCAGATCCCATGAAGAGCAATTTCTTACCTGGATGACAGAGTTGATAAGCGTAGAGGTTACGAAGACCAGAAAACTGATTGTATCGGTCGCCCCACATCTTATGCATCATACTCTTCTTACCATGTACCACCTCATCATGTGAGAATGGTAGAACATAGTTTTCATTGAAGCAATACATGAAACTGAAAGTCATCAGATTGAAATCATACTGACGGTAAATAGGGTCCTCCTCGTAGAATCTTAAGATATCGTTCATCCAACCCATATTCCATTTGAAGTCAAAGCCTAGACCACCTTCTTCAATAGGTTGTGTGATTGGCGTTGACGCAGTTGATTCTTCCGCAATCATCATGACATCTGGATATCGATTTTTAATTTCACGATTGAGTTTTTGAAGGAAGCCGTAACCTTCCAAGTTACGATTACCACCATCCTTGTTGGGCATCCATGGACCCTCATCATAGTCTAAATAGAGCATATTAGAAACTGCATCCACTCGGATACCATCGATATGATAATTCTCAATCCAATAAAGAGCACTTGAAATAAGGAATGACTGTACTTGATTTTTTCCTAAGTCAAAGTTCAAGGCACCCCAACGATAATTATGAGCTCGATCGTGATCTTGATATTCAAATGTTGGTGTACCATCGAAGTAGGCCAATGCATCCTCATTTTGTGTATAGTGACCTGGGACCCAGTCTACTAAGACACCGATATTATTCTGGTGACATGCTTCAACAAAATCTTGAAACTCTTCTGGTGTACCATAAGTATGCTCAAAAGCAAAGTAACCCATAAGCTGGTAACCCCAACTCATCCCTAATGGGTGAGCCATGAGTGGCATGAATTCCACGTGGGTATAATTCATCTTAACTAAATATGGTATCAACTCCTCTTTCAATTCCTTGAAAGTATAAGGCTGACCATCCTCTTTTAGTTTCCAAGATGATGCATGAACTTCATAGATATTTACCGGACGTTTTTGAAACCCAAATCGTTTGCGACACCCCATCCAAAGGCCATCTTTCCACTTCTTAGCTTTCTTCTTACGAATGACAGCTCCTGTTCCTGGGCGTGGTTCCAAATAAGTAGCAAAAGGATCCATCTTTTCAACGACTTGACCACCCTTACGTTTTACCAAGAACTTATAAAGTTGTCCTTCTTCAGGAAGAGATGAAGTCGCCTCCCAAACACCGATATGGTTTTTAGTCATATCCAGAGGTGTATCAAACCAACCTGTGAAATCCCCGATTACCTGAATCTGCTCAGCATGAGGGGCCCACACACGGAAGACAAATCCTTCTTCTCCCTCCAATTCATGCACACCCAGATAATTCTGAAGGTGGAAGTTCTCACCTGTTCCAAACGTGTACATGGCTTCATCGAGATTCATACCATCACTCCTTCCTTAAACTCGTCTCGAGAAGAGATATCAAGACACTAAAACATTGAAATTAATATATGTAAATACACCAGAAAACCCTTTACGATGATAGAGCTTTCAAGCCCACAAAAATCAAATATGTAAGCGTTTTCTATATTATATCATTTTTTTACTACCTTGTCAGTAAATCTCCAAATCTTTTTTCATATTATCGAACACTAAGGTTTCATCCAGTTTTCCAGAAATATGTAGTTCCACGATACCTGAAGCAAAGTCTGCTTTAGTCACGTAGAGATTATCATATATATCCGCATATGAACGATATGAAAATTCTGCTACTGTTTTCTTGCGTTCAATTAATTTGGCAATTTTATCAACCAATTCTTTCTTAAGAGTCACCTGATTCCAATCCACCCGATTTACCTCATCAGGGGCATTGTAGCTATTCATAGCACGCTTAACATCTGCTTCTGTGTAATTTCCATCTTTCCCTGTTGCAACCATCTTACTACGCTGGAATTCTTGTCCTAATTGCATGAAACACATCCCCTGCATAGTCAGATTAAGAGCGTTAGCCAAGTAAATTCGTTTTTCAATATCCTCTGGCGAATCATTTGGATGCAGATGATGCATAAGATCATTCAAATTGTAATTGTCATGAGCTTCAATATAGTTGAGAACCTGACCTGGCATGAGGTAGTTTACAAAGCCACGGCTACCAAGTAAACTCTTAGCAATTTTATCTTCTAAAGGAGCTCCGGACACATAACCATTGCTGATATGTCCATAGACTTCTGCCCCTTTAACGGCATCACGCGCATTGTCATTGAAAAATCCGATTCTAGGCATCAAAGCTGCGTTATCCTTCTTGGCCTTTTGGTCCACAGGAAGCCCAATCCCCATGTCCCATCCTTCACCGTAAATAAGAATCCTAGGATCTATATCATCCATGGCTGAACGAATGGCATTCATAGTAGCAACATCATGCAAGCCCATAAGGTCAAAACGGAAACCATCCACTCCAAATTCTTCTGCCCAATAGGTCAAAGAATCAATCATATACTTGCGGTACATTTCTTTCTCACTGGCTGTTTCATTCCCACAACCTGACCCATCTTGGAATGAACCATTGTCGTGCATACGGTAATAATAAGCCGGTACTGCCAGTTGGAAAGGCGAACTATATGACGAATAGGTGTGGTTATAAACAACATCCATGATGACCCCAATACCCGCTTCATGGTAGACCTGAATCATCTTCTTAAGCTCCAAAATTGGTGCTAAGGGATTTTTTTGATCAACCGCAAACTGACGATCTGGAACATTGTAATTTTCAGGATCATATCCCCAGTTATAGAGAAGATTACCATTCTTATCATAGGTCTTGTGATGATCAAAGACCGGCTGTAACTGGACATAGTTATAACCCATGCGTTTGATATAATCAAAACCAGTCACATCCCCTTGGGCATTTTTAGTTCCTTTCTGGCAGGCACCCAGATAAGTCCCTCTATATGCTTTCTTAACACCAGATGTTTCTGAGATTGAGAAGTCTCGCAGATGCATCTCACAGATAACAGAGGAGCAGGCGTTGGCATTACGCCAGTTAGCCTTCTGTCTTGTAACCTTCTGATACCCCTTAGGAACCAAACGCTCAGGGTTTACCACCAAGCTCTTTTTATTATTTAAGCTAAGAGCAATGCTATACGGATCTCTAGTATCTTGATAGAAACTCTCCTCATGGTAGACGCGAAACTGATAGGCTACCCCATCCAAATCCCCAGCGACAGAGACGCTCCAAACACCGTGTGTGTTCATCTCGTGACAATCCTTATTTACACTGGTTCCTCGGCTCATCTTAATCACCTTAGATTTTTTACTATCTTTTTTAAAAAGTAGTAGCTGCACACGCCGAGCTAGTGGCGCCCAAAGTCGAAACTCTGTGGAACCTTTTTCATACTTATGTCCTAACCAACCTTGAAATCCCCACTTTTGATCAAATTCCTGTCTACGAAGAGCCATATCAAAAGCATGCTGATCACGCCCTTCAAAACTATGACTCGTCATAGCAGCCTGTTTAGAATAATAAACAGTCGGGTCTCCTTCAACCACCCAAATAGCATTCGGGGCATCCCCCAAGAAACGTCTGATTCGATAATCATGTGTCTGCTTTGACCAATCTTCCGTCTTAACCAAGAGATTGACATAGTCAATAAAACGATTAGCCGGAAAGGTGAGCTGACCCACCAGTCCAAAATCATCCTCACGAGAAAAATGGGCTTCTTCGCCCCAATAACCATCTAGCCACTTCCACATACTATATCTCGAATAGTCGCCATGCATACTATGAAAATGAACGGTTAATAAATTGTCCATTTAAAACTCCTTAAATCTTTATTACTCATTTTCCTTTTATTATAGCAAAAATCGTTCGTTTTGTAAGCGTTATTATGAAACAGTTTGACACTTTTTGATTTGTGTTAAACATAAAAAAGAATGAGAAAATTTGCGCCGAAACAGTTACTCTCTCATCCTTTTATTATTTTTAAAACATATGTAAATGGTGGGTAGTACTTTTCCCATCATCACTCTTGAGTCATCAAAACCTTACGTGGCTTAGTGCCTTCAGCTGGTCCAATCACTCCGGCTTCTTCCAGTTCTTCCATCAAACGAGTGGCACGGTTAAATCCAACCGACAGACGACGTTGAATCATAGAAGCGCTAGCTTTTTGTGTTTCCAATACCAAGGCCTTCGCTTCTTCAAAGAGAGGATCTCCTTCCGAGCTACCACCATTAGTGGATGAACCACCACCAAAATCATTCTCTGAAACTTCACCAGGATCAAAGCTCTCGTCATAGTCAGCTGAAGCCTGGTCCTTAATAAAGGTCACAATACGTTCCACGTCATCATCTGAAATGAAGGAACCTTGCAAACGAACAGGATGATTCTCATCAATCGGTTTAAAAAGCATATCCCCACGTCCGAGTAGCTTTTCTGCCCCATTTTCATCTAAAATGGTACGACTATCTGTTCCGGAAGACACGGCAAAGGCCACACGAGATGGCACATTGGCCTTAATCAAACCAGAGATAACATCAACCGATGGACGTTGGGTGGCAAGAATCATGTGAATTCCAGCCGCACGTGCTTTTTGTCCAAGGCGAATGATGGCATCTTCCACTTCTTTACTGGCCACCATCATCAAGTCAGCCAACTCATCAACGATAACCACAATCAAAGGCAAGGGGATCTGTTTCTCTTGCGACTGGGCATTCCAGTCTTCAACCTTGGCATTATAGCCTGCGATGTTACGCACGCCAAACTTACTAAAAAGTTCGTAACGGTTTTCCATCTCATCGACCACTTTTTGAAGAGCCTTGGCGGCCTTACGTGGATTGGTCACCACAGGGATAAGGAGATGAGGAATATCGTTGTAAACAGAAAGTTCAACCATCTTAGGATCGACCATGAGGAACTTAATCTGATCTGGGCGAGCCTTCATTAGAATACTAGAGATGATTCCATTAACCGCAACAGATTTACCAGAACCAGTTGATCCAGCCACTAACAAGTGAGGCATCCGACCTAGGTCAAAGCTACGAGCTGAACCATCAACAGCCTTACCAAGAGGAACTTCCAAGAGCTTATTAGGATCCGTCTTGGACTGTTCCCAAAGTTCACGGAAAGAAACCGTCGCAATCTCGGAATTAGGTACTTCGATACCAACTAAAGATTTTCCAGGTATAGGTGCCTCAATACGGACATCTTTTGCAGCAAGAGCCAGAGCCAAGTCATCTGCTAAATTGGAAATACGATTAACCCGAACCCCAACAGCAGGCTTGACCTCGTACTTAGTTACAGACGGTCCAATCTCAGCCCGCTCAACCTTGACATCAATATTGAAACTCTTGAAAGTATCTTCTAAGATTCGAATATTCTTACGAACGATGTTTTTCTCTTTAGATTGACTCTTAGGCTTATCAGGTGCAAAGAGATCTATCTGAGGTAATTTATACTGTAAGAGCTTCTTCGGTGTGAAATCAACCTCGACAGGTGCATCATCTCCCTCAACAACCATAGATGGCGGAAACTCCTCGGTTGGCACATCCTCTGGATAAGGTGCATAATCTTCTTGGAAATCCTCATAATCCCCTGGAGGCAGATTATCATAGTAAGCCTCAGAGGCATAATCACTGATTTCAGGTTCAGGTTCAAAAATCTCGGCTTCTTGTGGCAACTCTTCTGCGGCGTCATCTAAGATTTCTCCCGTCTCCTCGTCAACAGTTAAATCAGCCAGACGCTCTTCCTCAGCACGTTCTTGCGCTTCACGTTCTTTCTGAGCCTGACGTTCTGCCTTCTTCTCCTGACGTTTGGCCGTTCGTTCCAAACGCTTCTCGGAACCTCTCTGCCAGATACCTTTTGCATAATCCATGATATCTAAAACATCCCAAGGACTGAGAATAAAAGCACCCAATAGAATAATCAAGCACCCAATCATGAAGCTACCGATATTTGAAAAGAGGAAGGAAATCGGTTGGTATAGGAGAGCTCCCATCATACCGCCACCCGCAAAACGAGCTACTTGCACACTGACCAGTTCCCCAAAAAGCAAGTCCTTTGTACCAGGGAAAATATCCAGACCACTCATGCGTTCTAGACTAAAGAGATAGGCGTGAAACTCCAGTAGAAGACCTGCAAAGACCATCCAAAATCCTGTTACGTAGTTACTATGTTTCCGTAACCATTTAAAACCAAAGAGATAGATATAGATAGCAAAAATCAAGGGATAAGCCATACTCCCTACGAAGACTCGAAAGAGATTATAGAGCGTAATCCCAAAGAAACCCAATCGAAAGACTGGGAAAATTAAGACAAAGGCAAAAAAGAAGGTCCATAGCATTCGCTTAATCGCCTTCTGTCTGTCTAATTCTGCTTTTGTAAGCCGCTTCTTACTGTTCTTAGAAGTCGACCCTTTTTTCGTTTTTTTCGTTGTAGCCATAGGTGTATTATACCACGTTTTTAGACATGAAAAAAGAGAGACAAGTCTCTCCTTAGTTTGAAGACAAAGTCTTCTTTTGACATTATTCTTCAATTAATGATGTTGAGTGAACCGGACGATTCTTACCGTCTGGATTAATATATTGGATGGCTTGGTTGATAGCGATAGGAGCTTCACCCATTCCCACAGCAATCAA
>ERZ773083.2096-NODE-2096-length-12727-cov-91.411379_pt1 | contig 12727 bp, 12 predicted proteins | sample MGYA00511465_ERZ773083 | MGnify/ENA primary metagenome ERZ773083 (study PRJEB29015, sample SAMEA2738001) | human oral metagenome | biome: human oral; feature: human-associated habitat; material: dental | place: China | collected 2060 ... | reverse complement strand
GCCTGAGCGCACCGTCTTGGTACGCTCGACGTCGAGTGGCAGTGTGAGGGCGTGCTGCCGGTACGTTCGACGTCGAGTGGCAGTGTGGTCGGCACTGCCACTCGGCCCTGAGCGTGCAGTTCCGTGTGGAGGACACTGCCACTCGGGCCTGGACGTACCGTTTCGGTACGCTCGATGTCGAGTGGCAGTGTGGTCGGCACTGCCACTCGGCCCTGAGCGCGCAGTTCCGTGTGGTTGGCACTGCCACTCGGGCCTGGACGCACCGTTTCGGTACGCTCGACGTCGAGTGGCAGTGTGGGCGGCACTGCCACTCGGACCTGAGCGTGCAGCTCCTCGTGGTCGGCACTGCCACTCGGGCCTGGACGTACCGTTTCGGTACGCTCGACGTCGAGCGGCAGTGTGGGCGGCACTGCCACTCGGGCCTGAGCGTGCAGCCTCGCGTGGGCGGCACTGCCACTCGGGCCTGAGCGCACCATCTTGGTACGCTCGATGTCGAGTGGCAGTGTGGGCGGCGCTACCCCGTGCGTTCGCCGCCATAGGTCACCCTTTCGCAGCTTAGGATAGCTCTGCGACTGGTCAGTCCGATTTAATCCGTGTGCCCCTAGCTCTTCCGGGAGCGGCGCCACAACTCAAGGTAGCGCCCCACGTTTGCACGATCCAGCCGCGTCGCATTGGGATTGGGCAAAGATCTCACGAACTGGGCACCGTAGCGTTTGGTCACCAGACGCGAGTCGGCAAGCACGAGCACTCCCGCATCATCCGAGCTTCGTATGAGTCTTCCCGCCGCCTGTTTGACGGCAATGATCGCCTCAGGAAGGGAATGCTTCCACCAGGAGCGATCCTCACGAAGCTCGCGCTCACGAACAAGCGGGTCCTGGGGATTCGCGAAGGGAAGCTTGGGAATAACGACACAGCGCAACGTGTCACCTACCGCATCAAAACCCTCCCAAAACGAGCGAAGCGCAAGAAGCGAACAGCTCTTATCAGCCAAGAATCTTTCGCGAAGACGTCTTGGAGAGGAACCGCGCTCCTGGCACAAAAGATGTATTCCGGCCTGTGCGAGCTGCGGCTTCAGTCCCTGATACACCTTCTCCATGTCCCGCCGGTTCGTGAAGAGTGTGAGCGTGGAGCCTCCCATGGCTCGATGGACCTCAAATAAGAGTTCCTCAAGGGCAGGCAAGTACCGCGTATCCCCTGGCTGGGGCATGTCCTGGGCAATAACGACTGACATGTTGTGCTCGAAGTCGAAAGACGATCTCAGGAGTATGTCCCTGTGAGCCCCAGCATCCTCGACGTCGAGTCCAACTGCATGATCAAAGTGCTCGAAGCTCTCCCCCACCGCCATCGTCGCCGAGGTAAACACGACGCTCTCCATCTCGGGAAGCCAGCGCTTTCCAAGCTCAGAACCTATATCGAGCCTCTGGGCAACAAGCTTCTCGCCGCCCATCTCACGTCGTTTACGAGAAAGCTCAGCAAAGTAGAAGTAGTTCTCGTCCTCACCCAAGATGACGAGCCTGAGCGTCACGAGTAACTCTTCCGCGAAACTGCCTGCCTCTGTGAGGTCTGCCGCAAGGGACGCATCCTGCCCGGACAGCGCCTCCGCCGTCTCGTGGACGCCCTTGACAAGCTCATCCAACTGCGCCTCGGCCGCAGACGCCGCCGCCAAGAAGGTCTCCCACACCTTCGTCGCACGCAGCTCATCGTCAATCCAGAGCTGAATGCTACCATAGCCACTCTTTCCCGTATGCTCGCCCAAGGCGTGGAGTGCCTCGACAAGTGCGCTCACAGAAACCGAGGCGCGCACCGCAGCGGCAGAGGTCTTGGTAAGTAGGCGCAGCGGCAGCGTAGAGGCCTCATGGGAAGTAAGCTTGGACATGATCGCGTGGATCGCTCCCGTCTTGGTTCCGCCAAGTCGCACAAAGCCCTCGCGAGCCGCATCACCCGAGAACTCCCGGGCCCACTGTCGACGAGCCTCGTCCTCAAATCCATGCGCCTCGTCGACCACCCAGTGCCTGATGGTAGGCAGTATCCTTCCCTCCATGTCAATGTCGCGCAGGAGCAGGGCATGGTTCGTGACGACGATGTCGCTCTCGGACGCACGACGTCGAGCCCCGTGCACGAAGCACTCTGCGGGAAAGTACGGGCACTTGTTGCGCAGACATTCCGCAGGCGTGGTGGTGAGCATGGAGCGAGGCACGGAGCGCCAACGTATGCCAAGAGCATCGATGTCCCCCTCCACCGCCTGGCAGGCGAATGCATAGCTCACGGCCAGCGACGTAAGCATATCGGACTGTGCCGCACTGTGGGACCTGCTCCCCTCATCTGCGGAAGGAAGCTCCACCGTGCTCGCATAGTCAAGCCTGTGCAGGCAGAGGTAGTGCTCGTAGCCCTTGAGGCTCGTGAAGCTGACTCCCTGGGGCAAGGCGCTATCGAGGGCGGGCAGCTCGTGAGAGACGAGCTGGTCTGTGAGGGCGTTCGTCTTCGTGGCTATGCCTGCGGTCACGCCGTTCTCCTGTGCGTAGCGGACCTCGGGAAGCAGGTAGGCCATCGACTTCCCAACGCCGGTGCCTGCCTCTATTGCCCTGTGCGTCCCCTCGGTGAGTGCCGATGTGACCTCGAGCGCCATCTCGATCTGATCGGACCTCTCCTCAAAGGAGTCATACATGTCACTTAAAAGTCCACCCTTTGAAAACGCCATCCTAACTTCGTCGGCATCTGGTGCCAGAGACCTCGTCCCCACCTCCTTGACACGCGCTGCCCCCCTTCCAGCAGCATCACTAACCAAGCTGCTTCGGATGGCTTTGAGGAGAAAGGGCCTCAACTCCTGCATGCTGGCAATGTGCGCGAGGATGGGCCTAAACTGCCAACTGACCTCCTCATGCATCTGCGAGAGGCGCCGCATGAGCCCCTGCGGCAGCTCCATGAGACCAGAGAGGATGATGGGCCACATACCCGCGAGCGCGTCCACATCATCCATGGCACGGTGTGTCACGGTGTCACGGCCAAAGGCCCTGGCCATGTCGGAGAGCCTGTGGGAGGAAAGCATGGGAAGTGCGATCCGCGAGAGGGCCAGACTGTCGACCCAGAGCTCGCTCACCTCGCGACCACCGGGAACCTTCTCGACAAAGCCACGATCGAAGCTCGCGTTATGGGCGATGACAGGCATGCCTCCCACAAAGTTTGCCAAAAGCGAAACAGCCTCTTGGGGACACGGAGCGTCTGCGACGTCGATGTCGCGAATATGCGTGAGCGCACGTATGTCGGGCGGAATGGGGCGGCTGGGATTGACGAAGGTCCTAAAGCGCTCTACTACCTCCTTCCCGACAAGACGTGCGGCCGCTATCTCTATGAGTTCGCAGTCCTTAAACGAGAGTCCCGTCGTTTCGGTGTCGAGAACGATGACTCCCTCCTCGAGGGGTCCGAAGTCAGTGTGCGCGGCTTTATCGGGAAGCCCGATATATGCATCTCGCACCGCAGCTGTCACACCCGGGACAAGCAGGGCAGCTATGGTCTCGCTCACCGTGTTAGCGTGGCTCTCTTGCATACGCGAGTCCACGCTAGCGTGCGGCGCGCACGGGAACATCCTCGAGGGCCCACTGGACAAAGAGGGTACAGAGCTCAGAAAACTCGATACCAGCATGGCGGGCGGCGTCGGGCAAAAGGCTCCTGTCCGTCATGCCGGGGATGGAGTTAGTCTCGAGCATTACTGGCGTTCCATCATCCTTGACGATGAAGTCCGTGCGAGAGACGCCCCTGCATCCAAGAGCTCTGTGGGCGGCGATACCAAGTTCTTCAGCTCGTTTATAGACAGTCTCGTCGAGGCGAGCGGGAATAATGTGATGCAGCGATGCGGGCTCATACTTGACCTTCAAATCATAGAACTCAGAGTCAAGCGCTATCTCGATGATGGGAAGCGCCCTTGGCTCGTCGTTTCCGATGACGGGCACAGTGATCTCCACACCAGAGACGCATTCCTCAACAAGCACACGGTCGTCCTCGCTTTCCGCCTTCCGTACCGCAGCGGCAAGCCCTCCCCTCTCGTTGACGCGGCTTATGCCAAAGCTCGAGCCGTTACTTACAGGCTTTACGAAAAGGGGCAGTCCCACCTTATCCACGATGGCATCGAGATCGTCATCTGTTGGCTCTGAACCAGGGGCAAGAGTGACGCCTGATGGAACGGGGATACCTGCAGCACGACAGATGTCCTTTGCCCTCTCCTTATCGGCAGAAAGGGCTGACGAGAGGACACCCGAAAAGGTATAGGGTATATGAAGAACCTCGAGAAGCCCCTGGATGCAACCATCCTCACCATAGCGGCCGTGTAGGGCAATGAAGGCCACATCGTAGCCTCCTGTGGACAGGCACTCGACAAAGTGAGCATCGGCTATGTCAAGGAGTTCTACAGTTATGAAACCGGCTTCCCTGAGTGCCTGTTGACAGGCACGACCCGAGCTCATGGAGATGTCACGCTCATCGGACCATCCGCCGCTGAGGATGGCGACCTTATATTGTGTAAGCTCGGTTCTCTCCATAGGGAGCTCTCTTTCTGCCCGTAGCGTCTGGGTTAGACTTTGCGTAGCGAGTCCTCGCCACACGAGACCAGCGTGGCCTCTGCTCCTCTTGAGGATACTCCACCTTACTGGCAACCCACGAACAGGGATCACGAATCATGCAGAATGACATGAGCGAGCTCTTTGAGGCATCAGAGACAACTACAGACCCAAACCTGGGCGCACAAGAGGCGGAAAGGCCTTCTACCACAGGAAAGCTCGACCTTCGCAGTATGACCCGTGGACAGCTACAAGAGCTCATGAGTGAGCTGGGACAGCCTGCTTTTAGGGTGAAGCAGATCGAGGAGTGGGTCTGGCGTAAGAATGTCTCGTCTCTCGACGAGATGAGCAACCTCCCAAAGACACTGCGTCATGTACTTCAAGACCGTGTGACACTTGACAGCGCAGAGGAGATCGCACGGCAGCTATCCGCTGACGGAAGCAGAAAGTACCTGCTGCGCTTTCCTGATGGGGTGAGCGTCGAGTGTGTTGGTATGCCCTCTAAAGGAAAGCTCACCGCCTGCGCCTCAAGCCAGGCGGGGTGCGGAATCGGCTGCGCCTTCTGTGCGACGGGGATGTCTGGCCTTACGCGCTCGCTCTCGGCAGGCGAGATATACGAGCAGGTCATGCACGTGCGTGATGACTTTGGACGTCGTGTCACAAGTGTTGTCCTCATGGGCCAGGGCGAACCCTTTGCAAACTATACGGAGACACTCGCGGCTCTGCGTAGGCTTAATTCTCCCGATGGGGCAGGTATCGGCGCGCGCCATCTTACGGTCTCGACCTGCGGCATCATTCCCATGATAAAGAGGTTTGCCAACGAACCCGAGCAGTTTACCCTCGCCGTATCGCTTCACTCGGCCGTGCAGAGGACCCGGGACATGCTTATGCCGGGTGTTAAGAAGTATTCGCTCATCCACCTCTATGACATCATGAACGAATACGTCAACAAGACTGGAAGGCGTCCAAGCTATGAGTTTGCCCTCATCAGGGGCGTTAACGACAGCGACAACGAGATTGCTGCCCTTTGTGATTTTTGCCGAGACAATCTTGCGCACGTCAACCTCATCATGCTCAATGAGGTCAAAGGATCAAAGTTTCAACCCTCCACCAATGAGAGGGCACGCGAGTTTGTGCGGCGACTGACAAGTGTTGGGGTCGAGGCAACCATCAGGGACTCCCGAGGCTCAGACATTGATGCCGCCTGTGGCCAACTTAGGCAAAGTGTCGAGAACGCGCTACAGAAACACTAAGCTCGTCATTCTGTGGCCCCTTACAGCGTTTATGACTACACTGCGGTGGGTGCGCCCGTCTCAAGCTCAGCAAAGTCGTAGTACCGCCCAAAATCGTAGTGTCGACTCGTAGTACCAACCAAAACTGATGGACCCTTTCTTAGGAGGAGAGTGAAGTCCATCATTACGAGGAAACCCCTGGAAAAGACAACATCATGCCACACCGTATGGGTGGCCCTCAGTATCCCAGGCGTTCCCATTCCTGCTGTATCTGCCTTCTGTTAGCGTCTAATTGGTCGAGATCCGTCTTCTCTCCTACCAACCCATCAAGCATATCTAACAAGGCATAGTAACCGCGAGCAAGTGACGATCCTGTCTCATGTAGGTTGCGACGGGCCTCGTTTGTGAGCAGCAATTTATACGCGGCAAAAGTCATGCCAGCTGTTACCAAAACAATGCCCATAGCGTTTCTCGGCCTCATGGGTGTCTCTACTCCATCCCCTCACGAGAGAATAATGACACGAGGCGGGCAAGTTCCTCCTCATCCTCGAACTCAATTTCTATCTTATTGCGGTTCCTCACACGCTTGACTCTGACGCTTGCATTCAGAGCAAGGCGAAGTTGTCGTGCCGCCCTCTTAAATGAGTTCGGTGTAGGTTCGCGCCTCTTTTCTTCCTTCCTCATGCCAGAAAATAGCGGAGCAAGACTTTCTGTCTGTCTAACCGATAGTCGCTCTTCCAGTACCTTTCTGGCAAGCCGTATTCTTGCCTCTTCGTCTGCCACTGCAAGGATGGCACGAGCATGTCCTGCGGATAGCTTTCCCTCAGCCATCATGTCTTGGACTTCCTCAGGCAGATCAAGTAATCGCAATGTATTTGCTATCGAAGAGCGAGACTTAGATAGGATTTTACCAAGCTGCTCTTGAGTAAGCCCATTGTCCCTAATGAGCTTTGAGTATCCCTGAGCTTCCTCAATGGGATTAAGATCCGCTCTTTGAAGATTCTCGATAAGGGCAAGTTGAAATACTTCCTTATCAGAGATCTCCCGTATTATAACGGGAATTTCCTCTAACTCAGCAAGTACTGCTGCCTGATAACGACGCTCGCCTGCCACTATCTCATACTTATCTCCCACTTTGCGTACGAGGATCGGCTGCAATACCCCATTTTGTCTGATCGAGTCCGCCAACTCGTTGAGCTTGTCTTGATCGAAAGACTTTCTTGGTTGATTCTCATTCGTTTTAATCTGACTCACGGGAAGAACAGATTCCGTCCTCATAGCGCCAACCTCAACGTCAGCACCCCCCATGAGTGACTCTAATCCCTTACCGAGCCCGCTCCTCTTAGCCACGTCGCACCACCTCTCTTGCAAGCTTTTGGTAGGCGAGAGCGCCCTTGTTCACTCGGGAATAATGGTTGATTGGCATCCCATGAGATGGAGCCTCGGAAAGTTTTACGCTTCTCGGTATGATTGACTTAAATACTTTGTTCCCAAAGTACCTCTGAACTTCATCGACAACTTCCCTTGAGAGTGTCGTTCTTGCATCGTACATGGTCATAACGACACCAAAGACTGTAAGCCCTGGGTTGAGTCGAGTTTGAACCATTTTCATTGATTCTAGTAGCTTTGTAACACCCTCAAGCGCATAGAACTCACATTGAATAGGGATGAGCAACGAAGTTGCAGCAACGAGGGCATTAACTGTAAGCAGTCCAAGTGAGGGGGGACAATCGATAAATATATAGTCAAATTCATCCCGGATGGGGGCAATGGTCTCTTTGAGAAACGTTTCACGTGAAACCTGGGCGACGAGTTCGATCTCTGCGCCAGCAAGTTGGATGGTTGAGGGAATAACGAAAACCGATTTCTCTATTGTAGGGTGAATTATATCATCTATGGGATCGCCCTTAAGTAGGGCATCATAGATATCACCTTCAAGTCCCTCCTTTTCTATACCAAAGCCGCTCGTACAATTTCCCTGTGGGTCAAAATCAACTACAAGAACCTTCTTCTTGTTCTCTCCAAGTGCAGCTGCAAGATTAACGGCAGTCGTAGATTTGCCAACACCTCCCTTCTGGTTGATTATCGCAATCACGTGTGTCTGTGCATCTGGAAATGCTCGCTTTACGTCTCTAAAGCCCACATATCCTCCCTTTAGGTAGAACTAATCAACTCATATCGCTCACGTCTTCATATCATATGCTAGTTGTTTCACGTGAAACTGCTGAGATGAAATTGTCCGTCTGATTCTATTCCATCTCGATTCATAGAGTTACCTCGTAATCTCTGCCTCGTACATTTCAATCATTGTCGCAGCTAAGAGATATAGCTTTGAGAGTTGCTCTTATAGCAAAATCGATGATATGTAAAACACAGACATAGAAATTGGATCGAACACTGCCAGTATCATGCAGTATATGGCTCCTCAGGGTTTATGTGGGTTGACGCTTGTTAAAAACGACAACCTATCGGCGACGTCACTTACGCAGAGCCTGTCGCGTGAAGCCTATTTTCTCGACAAAGGAAAAGACGACCACTGGGGGGCGCCATCGACGCACCGCAACGGCTAAGGTACTTGTGCCATTCAACGTAGTTCACATCGCAACTCGTATCGCAGTTCACGCTATAGGTCGCGTCACAACCCACATCGCTGTTCACGTTATAGTTCGTATTGTAACAACGTACACGGATACCACGAAACGGCACCGAAAGGCGGTTTTTGTCGATCTGTGTACACTCCTTTGCTTTCACGTCCGTCTATAACGGTAAAACAGTGTACACAAATGTTCCAAAACAGCTTTGATGAACCGTTTTCGTTGATTTATGTACACCCTTGTGCCTCCACGGCCACCCGCACAACTAAGCAAAACCATGGGTTTTACGACATCGATAGTTCCATGGCCTCCGTAATGCCTGGACACTCAGACCTGAGGCTACGCCGCTGAAACAGTGACGCAACTACCTATCCAAACGAGCTCACAAAGCCTTCAGTATATACATCTAGATCTGTGAGTAGGAACTGTGACATATCCATAGAGCACAGGGAAGACGCAAAACAAATCAGACTGACAAATTGGTTAAGGCTGTGCCCGGAGTGGACGAAAAACTTGGAATGATGTGACATACTCACAAGCGGAGGGACGTCTCTGTGCAATGATCGAACGATTGAGACAAACAGGCAGTGGGAGGGCCGAGGATGGCGCCGGGCAGGCAGGCGTGCCTCACACCGACTGAGTGGGAAGGCAAGATCAGGCGCACGAGGCGAGTCGGTCTCCTCGACCAGACGGATCTCGTGGTGCTCTGGGCAATGGCTTCCATCCCTGATTAAGCCGTCAAGGACGGATATGGGCAGGCACGGCAGGCGGTCCTGACCTGTCAAAATGCTGCCCGAGATGTGCCTCGTGCAGTGTCGACTGGACCTATTCAATGTCACCTGCGAGGACGTCTGCTACGAATCACTCTCGGTCCACGACTTTACGCGGTGTCGGTATTGTATGCCCGACACCTGTGAGATGCACGGGCTCGTGCAGGGTAACGATGGCCTCTACCACGTCAACGCGGACTTGTGGGGTGTCGCCAGACACAATGAATCCAATCAGATTCGCCTTTCCAAGGCCGACTGGCGCGTCACGATGGGCCCCTCCGAATCCGGGGCTACACGACGGGCCCGACGGAACGGACGCGGGGAGGAGCGGAGCCGCAGCCTCCGAGTGTGCGAGGAGCGAGCACTCCTGCCAAGTCGCCAGACGTACTCTCGACTACACAAAAATACGCTATTGTGGCATCGCGAAGGTGCGGATGCACATCCGTCTGAGACTATACAAACAAGAGTAATTACGAGAGTGTCTCTTACACCAGCCTCTAATCTTATTGAACTAAACAGTCTTGTACAAATAGATGCCTTTTATTCTACGGTTGTTAAGCATTCAAGGAAGCGATCCGATAGCTATAGAGGACGATGTACCGCCATCCCAGGCTTACGTGGAAGGCTCACCGTTGCCTCCTCAGTCTTCATAAAACAAATGAGCTCCCTATGGCCAGAGGAATGGGGTAAGTCATACGTTTCACGTGAAACAAGCTTCATACCGCAAAGCTGTGCAACTCTCTCTGCATGCACAAGTTCATCAGCTTCAATATGAGCCTTAGAGCTTACAAGCAAGCCATTCGGTTTAAGTAAGGGAGAGGCATACTCAATAAGAATACTGAGTTTTGCGACAGCACGTACCAAAACAAGATCAAATGAAGCAGCACTACGTCGCGCAAGGTCCTCAGCACGAATAGACAGGGCGCTAATTTTTGAATCAAGTCCAAGGTTAACAATAAACTCACGTACGGCATGGATCTTCTTCGTAATGGAATCAATGAGCAATCCGTCCATCTCTGTAACGATAGAAAAGGGAATTCCTGGAAAACCAGCACCAGTACCAAGATCGAGAAATCGAGGGCTATTAGATAGATAAGCTGATAGACAGTGACTGTCCTCAAGTACCTTGACAAAGAGTAGAGAGTCAATATAGTGACGGACTATAGCATCATGAGGATCAGTTATCCTTGTGAGGTTGATTTGCTCATTCTTTTCAATGACCATACAAAAATGTCTAATCATGAGTAACGCATCATCGGAAGACAGTGATAAGCCAAGAGTTTCGGCTTGAGAAACAAGATGGTTCATAAGCGGATTGATTTGAGATAGCTCCATAGTATCCACCTGACAGAAAACAACGGATCACTAAGTATTGGCACACATGATGACAATTCTCTTATAGATCACCGTTGACATAACCAGCAACTTTACCTCTCGAGATATGACGTTAAACCCATGTCACCCTTAAAGAGCTAACCTACTAATGACATCGTGGCAAAGACGCGAAACATCATCATTTCAACGGTAGTCTAACAAAGAAAATAACAAAGCACAGCCCACTATACCCCTTAAGGATAGTGGGCAGGAAAACAGACAGTCTCTCAATCCATAGTTTATTTCAGCCCCTCCTACATGAATCATCTGAACATGGCCCTGAAGAGTCGGGCACAGATTTCCACTCATTCCACAGGGGGGCGGGCATGTACATCGGCCACGACGTCGTAGGCGGCAGCAAGCGCGCGACGGTCGTCAGATCTGCGAGGGACGGCGTCAGGGTCACGAAGGAGTGCCGTCTCCTGCCACCCGTGGGTCGATAATCCCTGCTGCGGCAGATGGTCATGTCACCTGACGGTTATAGGGGATAGCCTCTGCTGGCAGATACAGTCGGATTACCAACTTTCTGCAAGAGGAGATTTTAAACGCATAATGACCCCGATATTCACTGGAGCCAATATATCAAATCTCATGTTTATGGGTGTATCTTTTGTCGAATATACGATTTATACTCCAATAACCTAGGACATACTATTCTCTCTCAATAGAAGCAAAACGGGGCAGCGTGAACTCAACGAGCCACCTGAACAGTGGCTTTGTTTATGTTCACGTCCGCGAAACCGTCCCAAAACCGGGACGCCTCCTGGGACTCAATACTGAGTCTCGCTTTAGCACGCTATAGTGAGAATGGACGCGAATTGCTGGGAGACAAATGGCCTGAACTGCGAAAGCGCGGTCATGTTGCACATGGCCGATCTCTCTTTTGAATTGGCTTGTGCAAAGGTCCCGAAATTACCCAGAGAGCAAGCGATCCGGCCCGCGGAGATGAGAATCGGCAAGCTTGACCCAACCTCATACATCCAAATCGTCGAAGGCCGTGCGTCCTTCGTCGGTCTGCTGCCGACGTCGGGAATTGAGGTTTGGTGACATGGTTGGCGCTCGTCCCGCGATTCGAGGTCTAAAATTAGACCGCTCGGCGTCCCTTCGGCTTTGCGGCACCAACGCGGGCGGGCTGCACGGCGTCTCTCATCAGGCCGGAGGAGCATCACCCTACAGTCTGTTCTCCACCGCGTCAACGAGGGGGCGACCCTGTAAACCATCACCTTTTACGCGCCCGGCTCCCGATCAGCAGCCGGAGCGGTTCCCTCCAGTCGGGAGAGGCGGATCGACGCGGCCCACGATCTGCCCGAAGTGCGGAGCCTCATCTTTGCGTTGGCTACTGCGGCAGCGGGCCTGACAATCTCCTCTATCTCGTATCCCTCGATCGGATGGGGAGGACAGAGCTCTCTCGCTTCGCCAGCCTGCGCGCCTGGAGTCCTGTTCGTGAAGTTGGGGAAGCACGACCCCAATACCCCATAGTTCCTCGCCTTCCAGGCCTCGAGGAATCCCGTGCAGCCCCTGACGAGCTCTTCGTCTGGGCCTGTGGGATGCTCGAGATCCACATGGTGCTTCTCCCACCTCTCGAGCCTCCTGTCATTTCCGGCGTTGCGCTTCCGCACATCTCAGGAGTCCTTGAGCACTTGAACGATATTGCGAGGGTCTTCGTCTTCAGTCTCTCGTTTCCTAGTCTCGGCATCGACCCAGTCTCCGACGGCGAAGAGCATGCACCACGCTTTCGAGGCGACCACGTCGTTGTCATAGTCGATGACCATCCCGCGCATGATTCCGGTAGACTGCGCAAACCGGTTCATCCATCCTCGCCCGGATCAATTTTATAAACACTTTCTGAACGGACGGAGGCCCGTCCCACACGGTCGCGGCGCAGTCTCCCGCAGGGAGCTCTTCGGACTCCCTCGCATGGAGGCCCTTCCTCCCTTCGGACCGGAAGGTGTTGTCTACGAACCCATCCATCACGGTAATTGTCACGAGGACCGAGCTGTAGTAACGCCCCTGGAGGTGGTCTTGCTCGGCCTTCTCAAGGAGCAGTATGCGCGGGCGCATGTCGAGAAAGCGGCTCATCCTGGTGATCATTCGATGCAGAACTTCTTCCTCCTTGAGGTATTCGATAAGCTCTCGCTCGGCTTCCTCGGGCGTGGGCTTGCCGGCGAGCGCGCGCGTCCCTTCGAGGTTCAACGCGTCTGAGAAGA
>ERZ773083.2094-NODE-2094-length-12732-cov-3.283979_pt1 | contig 12732 bp, 10 predicted proteins | sample MGYA00511465_ERZ773083 | MGnify/ENA primary metagenome ERZ773083 (study PRJEB29015, sample SAMEA2738001) | human oral metagenome | biome: human oral; feature: human-associated habitat; material: dental | place: China | collected 2060 ... | reverse complement strand
GTGAGACCCTGGGCACCATTGTAAAGCCGCCGCCCGCGGGCGAAAAAATCGCGATTGCGGGGCGGGTCTGGGCCGTGGATGAGGTGGATCATAAGGCCCACACCGTGCTCTGCACCTTAATCAAGGGCAGGGTCCCGGCCTACTTCGGCGATGTTCCGGGATCGATCGAAACGCGCATTCTGGAGCGCATGCGGAAGGTGCTTCTCGAAGAGCAGATGTATCCCTATCTACAGAGGAATGCGGCGGGGCGGCTTTCGGAGGCGCGGACTTTGGCAGCGCGCACCGGGCTCAAAAAGACTTCACTCTTGCCGCTCGGCGAAAAAATATGGGCGCTCTTTCCCTGGCTCGGGAGCTATGCCTTTCTCGCGCTGGAGCGCTTTTTAAAGCTGCGCTGTAAGGAGAGACTCGGTCTCAAGGGATTCACGTCCGCGCGGCCGTATTATATGATCTTTTCGATGGAGGTCGGGGAAGAGGAGTTTTTTGAGATTTTGCTTGACGAGGCCGAAAAAGAATTTGCGCCGGAAGAGTTGCTCTACGAGCGTGAGGTCCCGGTTTTTGAAAAGTTTGACTGTTATGTACCGGAGGAACTGGTGCGCCGCGGCTTTGCGCGCGGTGTGCTGGATCTTGAGACCATGCTAGCGCGCGTGCGCGGGCAGTTCGCATTGCAAGATTGTGATAGACCTGCTATAACAGGCTGAGAGAAGCCCATGTCGGGCGCTCGGAAAGGAAAGGCATATGCAGCGGGAATTCAGTGCAAAACAGTCGATTATCACACCGGAAGCCGTATTTATCATCGGAACTTACGATGAGAACGGTGTCCCGAACGCGATGAATGCAGCCTGGGGTATGCAGAGCGACTACGGGGAAATTACCATCCAGCTCGCAAAGCATAAGACGACGGATAATTTAAAGAAGACCGGCGGCTTTACGGTCGCCTTTGCGACCGAGAGCACGGTGGTCATCTCCGATTATTTCGGCGCCGAGAGCGGCAACAAGATGAATAAGATCGAAAAAGCGGGTTGCCATGTGAGGAAGAGCGCGCATGTGAACGCGCCCGTCATCGAAGAGTACCCGGTCACCTTAGAGTGCAAGGTGAAAAGTTACAGCGATGAGACCGGTCTTTTGGTCGGCGAGATTGTGGCGATGCAGGCGGACGAAGCGGTCTTGACGGACGGCAAGGTGGACTACGATAAGCTCCGCCCCATCATGTTCGATATTTCGAGCATGAGCTACCGCGTAATCGGGCCGGTGGTCGGAAAGGCCTATCATGACGGTCTGGCGCTGAAAAAGTGAGGAGAAAGATGAATACAGCTAGGGAACGCCATGCGCTTATTTAACGGAACGGATCTCGCGCTGTATTTCTTTTTCTATGCGTTTGCGGCCTGGGTGCTTGAGACCTTGGTTTTCAGTCTGCGGCGGCAGCGCTTTGTGAACTGCGGCATTCTGGATTTGCCGCTGTTACTGTCGCACGGTACGGCGATGGTCATTCTGATCATTGTGAGCAGCGGCGACATACCGTATCACTCACAGGCCGTATTTGCGCTTGTCATGACCTTGACAATCGGTTACCTCGGAGAGGGAATTGCGGAGAGAGTGCTTCGCAAAAAGCGAGCGGCGCTCGGCAAGCTCCGGCTGCGCCCCAATTTTAGGTTGCGCTTTCTCTGGGCGGTACTGCTTGCGGCAGTCTATGAGTCGCTGGTCATTGTGGTGCAGCCGCTCTTATTTTCACTGATTTCTCTGTTGCCGCCGCTTATCGTGCATATCACGGCGCTGGTGCTCTCTGTCCTGCTATTTGTGGATCTTTTGCTCGTCTCGGTGCTTGCGCGCCACTTGCCGACGTCCGCGGAACGGCAGTTTCTGCAGCAACATAAGAAAAAGCTCGGCGAACGGCTCAGTGAGCAGCTCTGGGAGCGGGTGTACCGCAGCTATCCGAGCCTCCGGCAGTCGGAGGGGAGCGGCATTGAGGCCGCGGAACAGGAATTAAAGGCGCAGGGGATTGTCTTCGCGCGGGGCATTAACTTCGAGAAGCTGGTATGGATGCTGTTTCTCTGCGCTATAATCGGGGACGGCATTGAGACTCTCTATGTCTTCTTCACGGCAGGGGTCTGGATGCGGCGCTCCAGTCTGGTGCTCGGCCCGTTCAGCATTGTCTGGGGTCTCGGTGCCGTTGTGCTGACGCTGGTGCTGTCCCGCATCGAGAGACAGAATGTGTTCAGTATTTTTCTGACCGGCTTTTTCTTCGGCGGCACCTTCGAGTATCTCTGCTCAGTGTTCACCGAGGCGTTTTTCGGCATGAAGTTCTGGGATTACAGCCGCATTCCGCTGAACATCGACGGGAGAACCAATGTGCCGTTTATGTGCTTTTGGGGGCTGCTCGCGGTGCTCTGGCTTCGCTTCGCCTATCCGCCGCTCTCGGCGCGGATCGAGCGGATCAATCCGATACTCGGTCTGGTGCTCGGCTGGGGTATCGCGGTGTTTCTCTGCTGTGACATGGCTGTCACAGCCGCTGTCATGGTGCGGGCACACGCGCGTATGGCGAAGCCGAAGGCGGAAAATGTCATCGAGGCCTTCATTGACCGCTATTATCCGGATGACAGAGTCCGAAGGCTCTGGCCGAACATGAAATTTTTGAATTCGTAAGGGAGGGTAGAAACCATGCCGTTTCTTATTTTTGTCGTGCTCATGTGGCTCATTATGAAATGCACGGGACTTTTGTTCCGGATAATCGGAAAAGCGCTCAGCCTGACATTCGGCGTTCTGGGCTATTTGCTGCTCGGTGTGATTGGTATCGTTGGCTTTGGCGTGAGTATTCTGGCAGGTGCGGTGGTTGTGATCGCCGGAATTCTCGCGTTGATCTTTGTGTTCTTGCTTTAAAATATGACAGCTGGAGGAAGGTAAGGTGCAGGAAAACGGGAAGAAAGCTTTTGAACTGGAAGTATGCATTGACAGCGTGGAATCCGGTATCGCGGCGGAGCGGGGCGGCGCCGACCGGATTGAGCTCTGCGGCAGTCTGGAAATCGGCGGTATCACTCCGGGGCTCGGCTTCTTTGAACAGGTGCGGCGGCAGGTGACACTGCCGCTTTTTGTGATGCTGAGACCGCGCTTCGGCGATTTCTGTTACAGCGAGGAGGAATGTCTTGCGCTGCAGGCGGAGGCAGAGCGCTTTGCGGCGGCCGGTGCGGACGGCTTTGTGCTCGGCATACTGAAGCCGGACGGCAGCCTAGACCGCGAGCGGATTGCGGCGCTGATGGAGTACTGCGGCGGCAAGCCGGTCACACTGCACCGCTGCTTCGATCTCTGCAAGGATCCGTTTGATGCGCTTCGCACGGCAGAGGAACTCGGCATTGCGCGCATTCTGACTTCGGGACAGGCGAATACGGCGGTGGAGGGCAGAGAGCAGCTCGCTACATTGCAGCGAGAGGCAAAGACGGTGCGCCTCATGGCGGGCGCAGGTGTCTCGGCGGAGAATATTCCGGCACTTTATCGGGCGACCGGAATTCTCTCTTACCATATGTCCGGGAAGGAAACGGTGGACAGCCCGATGGTATACCGGCGGGAAGGAGTCTCGATGGGACTGCCGGGCTTCAGTGAGTACAGCCGGAGCGTGACCTCGGCCGCAAAGGTTGCGCGCGCCCGGGAAGTTTTGGACAAGATAGAGCGGGAGAGTTGTCCGTCCGACTGGAGGCCGTCACACGAAACAGAGACAGAGATTCAAGCTGCGTTCCTTGCGCGGATGCGGACAAGTGCGGCACTCCGAAGAGGGTACCGGGAGTCGCTCGCTATGGCAGGCCCGATGACTGCGGGAGAGAGAGCGGCACTCCGCTATCTCTATGCCGTGCTGCCGGAGACGGATCTCTGCGGCTATGATTTTTCGCCGGAGACACTGCTCTCCTTCCTTCGTCCGGCGCTCGCACTTTACCGCGAGCGGGCCGAGGTACGGGCGCTCCCGGAGAGCTACTTCCTCCAGTATGTGCTGCTGCCGCGCGTGAACAACGAGGAGCTCCGCCCGGTGCGGGAAAAGCTCGCGGCGTGTATTGCCGCGCATCTCCGGGAGAACGGCGAAGAAGCGCTCACCGGCACGGCGCTTGCGCGCGCGGTCAATTATGCCTGCGCGGCAGAGGGCAGCTATGTGTCGAGCGACGGCAGAACCATTTCCGCGGCCGGCTTTTTGGAGTCCGGTCAGGGGCGCTGCGGCGAGGAATCGGTTTTTTATGTCAATGCGCTCCGTGCGGTCGGCATTCCGGCGCGCCAGGTCTATGCGCCGTGGTGGGCGCACTGCGAGGACAATCATGCCTGGGTCGAGTACTGGGTGGACGGCACCTGGCACTTTGCGGGCGCCTGCGAGCCGGGCGAACTGGATGACACAGGCTGGTTTGTCGCGGCGGCAGGTCGCGCCATGCTCGTGCACTCGCGTTTCTACCCGTTGTTGCCGGGCGGAAAGGCAGCGCTCGATGCGGCAGCGCTTCGAAATGAGGAATATATCGGCGAATACAACGGTTTACTCTACTTAAACCAGCTGTCCCGCTACGCGGATGCGGTGAAGCTCCGCATTCAGACGGACACAGCCGAGCGGGTCACACTCTATCTCTTAAACAGTGCGGGACTCAGGATGATTGCGACCTTTGTGCCGGAACCGGGCAGGGAAAAGGAACTCTCGCTCGGGCAGGGCAGTGTCTACCTGCGTTTTCAGGGAAAGCAGGGGACGCGCGCTACGATGCCGGATCTCCGGAGCGGCAGTCAGCGCATTGCGGAGTCCGAATGCGAAACAGAGGCAGCCGAGCAGGCCTTTCGCTTCTTTGCGCCGAACGGCGTGCGCACCGCACCGCGGGCGAGCGCGGAACAGATTTCGCTTGCCGCCCGGAAATTCGCGCATTGCAGTGAACAGTTACAGGCAAAGCGCGCCGCGCGGCGCGATCGCACGGCATCCTTTTTGCGGCGCGCCGTGACGCCGGAAGAGCGCATGTACCGGCGGGCGTTTCTCGCTTCGCTCTCGGAAAAGGATATGATCGATGTGCGGGAAGAATTGCTGGAGCCCGAGTATCAGGCGGCCATGCGACACCGGAAGCGGGTGCCGGTCGCAGCCTTTCTCGAGGGCATACTGCCGGAGCGTTTCGGCCTTGAGCCGCTCGCAGCATTCCGCGGGGAAAGCACGGCGGCGGCGCTTGGAACAGCGCGGCGCAGTCTCGCAAAGGGCAGTCGGAGCGAGGCGGAAATGCTCACGGCGCTTCGGACGCTCCGCGGCAGCGGCATTGCGGTGAAGTGCAGGGAAGAGGACGGCGCGCCGCTCTACTTTGAGGACGGTGCTTTCCATCCCTTCTGCGCGGAGGATGTCGCGCGGAATGTGCTGCTGCTCCGGAAGGGCGATGCAGAGCTCCGCTACGAGCAGCACTGGACGCTCTACGGAAACGGAAAAGAGCTGGATCTCGAGAAGAGAGCGTGGGAGGGGAATTGTCTCACCTTGCGCCTGCCGGACGGCGACTATGAACTTTTCACCGAAAAGCGCCTGCCGAACGGTAACGCCTACGGAAAGCGGCTTGCTTTTACGCTCGCGGGCGGCGCGGAAAAGGAGCTTACGCTAAGTTTCCCGGAAGTTCGCGCGGAGGAGCTGCTCGGCGACATCCGGCTGCCTGCAATCGGCGGGATTGAAAACGAAAGTCCCTTTGCGATGGAATTCCTGCTCGCACCGGGCGAAGAACCGAGCGAACACATCGCAAACGAGATTCTGGCGGAGCGTGACGCGCTGCGGGCGCTCTGTGCAGAAAAAAAGCTCTCCCTGCGCTTTTTCCTGAAAGAGGAAGCGGCGGCAGAGAGAGGCAGTTGTAAAGCACTGAAACAGATTTTTCCGGAGGCCTTTTATCGCCTCGCGGATTTCGATGCCTGCGGGGAAACCCTCGCGAGAAAACTTTTCCTCGAGCCCGGGCAGCTGCCTCTCAGCATTCTGAGAAGAGGCAGAGAGAGCGCTGTCTTTTCTGCTGCCGGGTACCGGGTCGGACTCATTGACCTCATGTTGGAGCTCCGCTCGGTCGGCGAGAAGGGCGCGTCTTCTCTTTGAGACGCGTCAGCATGAGAACATCGCCCGCCAGAATTTCGGTCTGACCGTTCGGAATAATACTTTGATTACCGCGTTGGATGAGAAAAATAATCTCGCCGCGCGGTAATTTTATGTCCCGAATGCGGCAGTGGAGATATTCGCTCGACTTGTCGATCTCAATCTCCGAGAGCTGCATGGCGTTTCGCGTCTGAATCGCGGGGGCGCAGAGAATCAGAGAGTCGCCTGCCTCGAGCAGAGTGCTGCCCTTCGGAACCAGCTTTTGCTCGCCGCGCACAATGAGAAGAAACAGGAACTGGAGCGGCAGGGAAAGCTCGAAAATGCGTTTCCCGACCCACTCGTTGTCCTCGGCGAGTGTGAGCTGAATGAACTGTACCGGCAGCTCCTCGCTGTAGTCGGTGAAGGTCTTCATGACATCGTTGCTTAAGTCGATCATGTCAAAGCGCTTAGCCGCGGCGGGCAGGAGACTGCCCTGTAAGAGAAGCGAGAGCAGAACGACAAAGAAGATGATGTGGAAAAAGCGCGTGTCGCTCTTTAAGGTCTGCACTGCCATAATCGCAAAGACAATCGAGGAGGCTCCGCGGAGCCCCGCAAAGGAAATGAGGCGGCTCTGCCCCTTGCTCGCGCGGAAAGGCAGAAGCAGAAGTTTCACCGCGAGCGGGCGCGCAATCAGGGTGAGGAACAGAAACACCGAGACGGCGGAGATCAGAACGCCCGGGAGCAGCGAGGGCGTCGCGAGCAGGCCGAGCAGGAAAAAGACCGCTATCTGCATGAGGCCGGTCAGCCCGTCAAAGAAGTGGACAATGTTCTTCTTGCCGCTCATTTTCACATTTCCGAGGATGATGCCGGTCAGGTAGGTCGAGAGATACCCGTTGCCGCCGAGCACTGCGGAGAGCGCATAGGAAAAGAGCGCAATGCCGGCGATGAAAATCACATCGAAGCCGTCTACCTCAAAGGAAACGCTCTTTAAAATGCGGTAGGACAGAAGGCCGCAGAGCACGCCGATTGCGATGCCGAAGACAAGCTGCGCGGTCAAGAGGCGGAGTATGCTGCCGACATCGGCCTTGCCGGTCAGAAAGGAGAGGCAGACCAGTGTCAGCATGTAGGCCATCGGGTCGTTACTGCCGCTCTCGAGTTCCAGAATCGAGGCGGTATTCTCTTTTAAGTCAAGTTTCCGGGAGCGGAGCACCGAGAAGACGGAGGCCGCGTCCGTGCTGGCGAGGGTTGAGCCGGTCAGAAAGCAGAGCCAGGGCTCGCGCCGAATGAGGAGGAAGAGGAAGAGCCCGAGAAAGAGAGCGGTCAGAAACACGCCCGCCGTCGACAACAGTATGGATTGGCGCGCCACCGGGCGCGCCATTTTCCAATTGGTGCCGAAACCGCCGTAAAACATGATGAAAATCAGGGCGACGGAGCACACTGTCTCCGAGAGCGCAAAGTTATCGAAGGAAATGCGCGCAAAGCCGTCGGTCCCGAAGGCCATTCCAAGGAGAATAAAGACAAAGAGAGTCGGAATTCCGAAACGGAACGAGATTTTATTGAAGAAGATACAGGAAAAAATAATCAGTGTAATCAGCAGTAAATTGAAATTCATGAGCACGGTTCCTTTGCGCCCGCGTCAGAGAAAGAGCGAGAGATCCGGCTTTTCAAGGCGAAGCGCATCGCGGAAGTCAGGGTGTGCAATCGCGATCATGGCCTCGCGCCGCTCGGCGAGGCTCTTGCCCGCGAGATGTGCAATGCCGTACTCAGTTGCGACTGCTTCAATCAGCGTGCGCGGTGCGGAGACCGTGCTGCCGCCCGGAATAAAGGGGAGTATGTTCGACTTCCTGACGCCGTCCTTCGTGAGGCGGGAGGAATTGATGCAGATATAGCCGCAGCCGCCCGCCGAGCGGAACGCGCCCTCGAGAAAGTCCATCTGACCGCCGATGCCCGAGAGCTGCATGCCGTTTGCCGACTCGGCGTTCTCCTGCCCCATGAGATCCACCTGTACGCCGCCGTTGATGCTGATGACGCGGCTAAGCTTTCCGATGCGCGCCGGGTCGTGGATGTAGTCAATCGAGTCCGGGCGGAACAAGTCCGGATTCTCACGGAGCCAGTCGTAAAAGTCAGAGCTGCCCATCGCGAGATTAAAGCTGCTGCGCCCGGTGTCGAACTCCTTTCTTGCATTCGTGAGCTTGCCTGCGAGGTAGAGCTTCCGATAAGCATCGCTGATGGTGCCGGTGTGGCAGCCGAGGTCTTTTTTGTCGGAGTCCGCGAGGGCAGAGGCAATCGCAAACGGAACCGTGCCGACGCCGAGCGAGAGTACGGCGCCGTTCGGAATCTCGTTCACCACGAGTTCCGCAATTCTTCGGTCAATCTCCGAAGGCGCGCGGTAAGTGCGCTCGGCGAGCGGCGCGTGTGTGCCTTCGACTATCATATCCGCTTCATCGAGGCGGCAGAGGTTTGAGCCGTCCACACCCGGCAGGAAGGGAAGGTGCTCGTTGATTTCAAAGATGACCGTCTTTGCGCAGTCGATGATGGTCTTCCAGAGGTAGCAGCCTGTGCCGAGACTCACATTGCCCTCGGCATCCGGGCGGGATACGGGGACAAAGGCGACATCCGAGCGGAATTTTCCCTGCCGATACAAAAACGGAACCAGGCGGAGAGCAATCGGCACAAAGGCAATGCGCCCCGCGCGGTACAGTTTTCGCTCGTAGTCGCCGAGGTGAATGCTCTCATAGCGGAAGGACTGTCCCTCCGGATCGGCCTCGAGAACGGCAATTTTCGGAGCGATGACCAAACCGCCGCGCACAGTCACACGGCGGACGGAACCTGTGCGCGCGGCAAGTGCGTTGTCCAGAAGTTCGGGAAAACTGCCGCCGAAACCGTAGTCGATATAATCACCGTCCCGCACGGCGGCGACAGCCTGCGCGGGAGAGACATAAGTTGCTGCTCGCGTCATATTGTGAAAATCTCCTTTTTTTATTGTCAGAATAGCGGGAAAGCCGTGGAAAGTCAACGCAGACGGCTTGCGGAAGAGGGAATAAGCTTGACTAAAGTAAATAAAAGCCATAGAATATTGATGTAAAACAAAAATAATAGTACAAGATTGCGGATGATTTCCGAGAAATAAACAGAAGAGTGATTGCGCCGTACGAGCAAAACGGGAGAGAAACCGGACCGAAAGGCAAATGGTTGAAGGGGGAAGCGGAGAGGAAAGAAAGCATGAGTTATCGTTGCAGTGATATTCGTGACTGTGAGCGGGATTTGCGCGTGCTACAAAGAGCGCTGCGAAATAACGGACAACCGGGGCAGCGCATCCGCACACCTGCGGCGAGCAGACACGCGGGAGATGAACAGGATAAAAGAGCATATCCGGTCGAAGAGAGCCTGCGGGCATGGATGCGACAGAAAACAAGCTCGCGGCAATGCGGGGGAAGATGACGCCTACCACGAGGATGATGATGACTGAGAGACAGAAAACAGCTGGAATATCCCGGCAAAATACAGCGGGAGAAACGCAGGATAAGCACTCTTTTCAAGGAACGGCTGCTTGCCGGGAAGCGAAAAGCGGTTGCCCGGTTTCGCACAGTATAGCGGAAGTCCGGCAGCGGGAGATACCCGGTCATGAGATACCGGATTTGCTTCGCTACCTTGCTCTGTACCGGTGGGGGCTGCTATGTGAGGGAAATACGGATGACAGTTGCCTTCTGATGAGATAAAAAGCATAGGAAGAGAAAGCAAGCGTTGCAACCGAATCGCGGCATGCCGGATGAAAATCTGAGTGCGTAGATGACAGGAAAGCTTGAGCGATAAAGCATAAGAATTCCGGGAAATAATTCCGGATTGGTTATCAGGATTTTGGAAATTCTCTTTTGAATCAGAACTTGTAATAGGAGAACCGTACACAATGCTTCTTATCAAAAATCTGGAGACGCCAAGATTGACGCTTCGTTCTTGGCGGAAATCCGACAAAGACTTTACCCTATCTCTGTGGGGTGACAGAGAAAACGGAAAGTACATGAGTGATCCTGTTCGTGAGAATATGGACGAAGCGTATCTCAAATGTGTCGATGAGATGGAGGACAATCCGGAGGGATATTATCTGCTTGCCGAACGGAAAGCGGATGCGATGCCTGTCGGAACTTGCTGTATATTCCCCGAAAACGGGAATTATGATATTGGGTATTGCATTGCAAAGGAATACTGGAGAGAAGGCCTCGGAACCGAGATGGTCGATGCCATCCTTCGCTGGGTGAAAGCAAAAGGCGGGAAGTCCGTTACGGGAGAAGTGGCCGATGGTAATCTCCCGTCAATCGCGCTTCTTCGCAAATTCGGGTTTACGGAGGACAGAAAGACGCGCTATAAAAAGTGGGGCGAAGAGACCTATTTTGACGCTCATTATTATAAGTTGAACTTAGACGGAGCTGCCGATTCCGTTACGGTGTAGACTCTGTCGTTATCAGGGACGAAAGCCTCTTTTCCTTCGCGAGGTAACGCGCTTTCGTGACGAACCGGTAGCGTTCAGGGCTCTGTTCGGTTGCCGCTCATGCAACAGGCAAAGGAGTGGCGGGAGCCGAAAAGCGCTGCGTCGAACCTAAACGGATGAAATTTCAGCTTTTGTTGCCGTAATCACGGTTTTTTGCGGGAGATATGCTATAGTGGAACGGTAAGGACGAACAAACCACTTTGGAGGCATATCCATGGATAAAATCATAGATTTCAGAAAAACTGTGTACGAGCTCGCAACGGAGTACCCGGAGTTCAAGGAGATTATGGCGAGTGTCGGCTTCAAGGAGATCACGGAGCCGGAAATTCTGGCTTCGGCGGGGAAGGTGATGACGGTGCCGAAGGGCTCCCGGATGAAGGGCATCCCGATGGAGAAGATTGTGAAGGCCTTTGAGGAGAAGGGCTTTCAGGTGAGCGGAGCCGACGGCGCGCCGGTGCCGACGACCAAGCCGACACCCCCCACGCCGCCGACTGCCCCTGTCAAGCCGCCGGTGCCGCCGACTGCGCAGTACAATTTTCCGAATGCGAAACCGGAGAGAGCGGAGGCTTTGAAGAGCTATCTCACGCGTCTCAGTCAGGGTGAGTCGCTCGACACGGTGCGGGAGGATTTCCGGAAAGAGTTCCACTCGGTCGAAGCGTCCGAAATCATGCAGGCGGAACAGCAGCTCATGAAGGACGGCATGCCGCTCGAGGAAGTGCAGAAGCTCTGCGACATTCACTCGGCACTGTTTCACGGGGCGACCAAGGAAGAGCGGATTGCAAATGCCGAGCGCGAGGTCGCGGCGTCTATGATTCGCATTGCCGACCACGAGAAGGCGGAGCAGCAGGCGCAGTACGGCGACAAGAATGCGCTCGCTGCAAAGTTGATTGCGATTCCGGGACATCCGCTCGAGACCCTGACGCGGGAAAACCAGGCGCTCTCCCGGCGCATCGAAAGCTTCCGCGATGCGGCCAAACTCGGCGTCTCCTTAAGGGATGCGGTGCACGCAATCCGTGAGGTCACGGTGCACTACGCAAAGAAGGGCGACTTGCTCTATCCGCTGTTAAAGGTAAAATATGATGTGACGGGTCCGTCCTCCGTGATGTGGACGGTGGACGATGAAATCCGCGATGAGTTGGGGCGCCTTGATAAGGCAGAGGTCGAGGACGATGCCTGGAAGGCGGCGGCAGAGGCTGTCGTGCGGCGCGCGGACGAGATGATTTACAAGGAGACCAACATTCTGTTCCCGATTTGTGCCGTGAATTTCACGGAGGATGAGTGGAAGCAGATTTACCGCGATTCCAAGGACTATGAGAACTGCCTCGGCATCGTGAGTAAGGTCTATGAAGCGGCAGAGGAAGATAAGCCGGCGGCAAAGGAGAAGGAAGTGCAGGTCGCGGTCGATACGACCGAGACAAAGCGCCGCAGCTCGTCCTTTGTCGGTGAAATCGTGATGCCGGGCGGCCACCTGAAGTTGGATCAGCTCGAGTGGCTGTTGAATACGATTCCGATGGAAATCACCTTTGTCGACGCCGACAACATCAACCGCTATTTTAACGAGAACGAGGGGCAGAAGGCGTTTAAGCGGCCGAAGATGGCGTTGGACCGCGAAGTGTTCTCCTGCCATCCGCCGAAGGTAGAGCCGCTGGTGCGCCAGATTATCGGAGAGTTCCGCGCGGGACGGCAGAGCAGTGTTTCGATTTGGGCCGAGAAGGGCGGAAAGACCATGCTGGTCAATTACCGCGCCGTGCGGGATGCGGAGGGCAACTATCTCGGCACCGCCGAGTTTGTGCAGGATATGGAATTTGCAAAGAGACATTTTCAGCAGGGAGGAGAGAAGCAGAATGATTAAGGTGTACGGGATGCCGAGCTGCCCGGATTGCGCGGAAGTCGCGGAAAAGATCAAGGCGAGCGGCAGAGAGAGCGAGTTTGAAATTATCAATATCGGCGAGCATGTGGCCTATCTGAAGGCGTTTTTACAGCTTCGCGACCGCGAGGAGGCATTCCGACCGGTCAGAGAGGGCGGTTATGTCGGCATTCCCTGCTTTGTCCGGGAAGACGGAACGGTGTCGCTTGATCCGGCGGAATTCGGTCTCTGAGAGGGCTTGACATCTGTCGCTAACTCTGGCAAAATAGGAGTAGTTATTGATTTTGTGCATGAAATCAGACCCTAAGGAGGTAGTGCGATGGAATATCGTTTCACAAAAGATAGTTTTGA
>ERZ773083.2090-NODE-2090-length-12744-cov-3.676649_pt1 | contig 12744 bp, 13 predicted proteins | sample MGYA00511465_ERZ773083 | MGnify/ENA primary metagenome ERZ773083 (study PRJEB29015, sample SAMEA2738001) | human oral metagenome | biome: human oral; feature: human-associated habitat; material: dental | place: China | collected 2060 ... | reverse complement strand
GTGGTGATATGCTGTAGCCTATGAGCTGCCGCTTCGGTGATGATAGCCTGGTGCTGGGTGGGGTCGGCCTCAAGCAGCAGTAGCCCGCCTGGTGCCAAATGGCGCGGTGTTTGGCCAATCAGCTGCCGTATGAGGCGTAGCCCGCCTTCTTCGGCGTAGAGCGCTTGTGCTGGCTCGTGGCGGAGCTCTGGTGAAGTGTCGGTCCAAGATCGGTCGACATACGGCAGATTCGCAATGATGTAGTCGACCGGCTCTAGCTGCTTGCTCAGCAGTGATTGCCGCACGAAGCTGATATCGAGATGAACCTCACCGTGGCTGGCCTGTAGTAGTGCAGCGTTTTTTTGGGCAATTCGCAGTGCCTGCGGGCTACTATCAGACAAAATTACGCGAAAATTTGGCCGCTCCAGGGCGATCGTGATCCCCAAACAACCAGAGCCTGTCCCGACATCGATCAGCGTTCGCGGCGCGATCTCACCAGCGGTCAGCTCCAGTAGGAGCGACACCATCGCCTCAGACTCTGGCCGCGGGATGAGCACATCTGGTGAGACGACAAACTGGCGGCCATAAAATTCCTTCACGCCGAGGATATAAGCTAAGGGTACACGGTCGAGTCGGAGGCTCAACCGCGCCGCAGCGATATCTAGTCGCCGTGGGTCGATCTCCTCTTCTAGGTGGGCGTGGAGATAGGTGCGAGATTTACGTAGTGTCTGGGCTAGGAGCAGCTCTGCGTCGAGCCGCGCCGAATCGACCCCAGCATCCTTGAGCTGCGCGGTCGCCTGCCGTAACCAGGCGGTGATAGTTGACTTTTCTTGCATTCTATTATAGATTATACACTATACACAAGCGGAAAGGAAACTACGTATGGAACAGCTGCCACAATCAGAGGAACCGAAATCGAACGAATCGAGTCTGGCCTTTATGAAGCAGCCTGAAGAGCGAGCCGCCAAAGAGCTATCGACTGCCGAGAAGATGCATGCAGCCTTTGCCTTTGGTGAGCTGGTCGACGCGCTGCTGCAGCGTTTTGAACCATACGTCGAGCATGACGGTGACTATGCCCACCTTTTGCTATGGGTACCTGTGAGTGGCCCTCGCCAGCCACGCTTGGAGGTGAAGGTGAAGATAATGTCAGAAGAGCAGGCGCCAAACGACCCACACAAAAAGCACCACGCAGTGACCGAGAAGTTTGTTTCTATTCTCACCCATGGCTTGACTGACCAACCGCGTGACACGCACCAATACTCGCGGCGCTCTGACGAAGCGGTCCACCGCCGTGATACAAGTAGCCGGCCGGTGAGGCTTCATTTTGAGGAAGGGGTAGACATAGCTACAGTACTTGCGGCAGCGAAAGCATTTCATGAAAATGAGCAAAAGAACATCAAGCTAGAAGAAGAGACGGGGCAAAACAGTCTGCCGGTCGACTGTGAAGAAGTCGCCGGCTTAGCCCAACTGCTTGCCCAGGCGAGGCTATGACGCGAAAGGCCTGAGCGAGCTGGATTGACTTTTCTGGTACATATAGTATATATTAAGACTTACTATTAATACTAAGCTTTTTCACAAAGGAGCGCATGTTATGGAATCTCTAGGATCAACGGGGGGGGTAAAAGAACAATCGGCTGAGCTACAGGAGCAGCAAAGTGAGCTGACGGAGCTTGAGAAGAAACAGGCGGCTGAGATATTCAGTCAGGGCGTCGATAGGCTGTTTGAAGAGTTTGCTGACAAAGTAGAGTATACAAGAAACTCATCTGGGAGTGAAATATACAAGTTGTGGCTCAGTGATGGTGGACACTTTGGAAATACTAGGCGTCGGGTTGCAGCTGGCAGTTTATATCCTTACTCTATTTCGGTGACGATCAATGATCAAGACGGCCGCAGAGATAAGATGATTACTGTAAATGATCCGACTATATCTCATATGCAGTATTATATGGGGCCTGACGCAGATGAAGTTTTCTGCTGGATAACCCCGCCTGCCCGTGAAGGGTATTGTCATAGGAATTCAATGGAGAGTTCCTGGTCAATGCAGTCGTCGATGTTGCAGCCTGCTAAGTTCTATCCCGGCGCAAAGGAGGTGACCAATCTCACCGATCAAGTAGCTCGTATTTTTCGGGGCCGTCTGTAAAAATATTTAATCTGTAGCCACATTCTTCGCCTTCAGCTCGCGCTCATAGCGCTGCAGCTGGTCGATCAAGTCGTCGATATCCCCGTTTAGGCAGGCGGGGATATTGCTGCGGCTGTAGTGGATCCGGTGGTCGGTGATACGGTCTTGTGGAAAGTTGTAGGTGCGGATCTTTTCGGAGCGGTCACCAGTGCCGACTAGTGAGCGTCGCTCGGCGGTCAGTTTGGCATTTTCTTCGTCGATTTTGATCTGTAGCAGGCGGCTACGCAGCACCTTCATGGCTTTCTCTTTGTTCTTTATCTGGGATTTTTCGTCTTGGTTGGTGACGACCAGGCCGCTTGGCAGGTGAGTGATGCGCACGGCTGAGTCGGTCGTATTGACGCTCTGGCCGCCGTGGCCACTGGAGCGGTAGATATCGATACGCAGATCATTTGGGTTGATCTGCACATCGGTCTCTTCTGCCTCTGGCAGTACCGCCACGGTGACGGTCGAGGTGTGGATTCGGCCTTGACTCTCGGTCACCGGGATCCGCTGGACACGGTGCACGCCGCCCTCAAACTTCAGCTGGGCATATGGTGCATCACCCTTGACCATAAAGATGACTTCTTTGTAGCCGCCCGAGTCATTCGCCGACTCGCTGATCAGCTCTGTCTTGTAGTGGTGAGCCTCGCACCAGCGTAGGTACATGCGGTAGAGTTCGGCGGCGAAGAGCGACGCCTCATCGCCGCCAGCGCCAGCCCGGATTTCCATGATGATATCTTTGTCGTCATTGGGGTCTTTGGGGGTGAGGAGGATGAATAATTCTTCTTCTAACTCTGCCAGGCGGGCTTCTGTCTCGGCGACTTCTGCCTTGGCGAGCTCTGCCAGCTCATCACCGCCGGTCGCGAGCTGCTTTGCCTCGGTCAGCTGCTGCTCTAGTCGCTGCCGCGCTTCGCCCTTGGCGATGAGCAGCTCCAGCTCAGTGAAGCGCTTGTTTTTGGCTGTGAAATCTGCTGCGCTGTACGCATCAGGCCGCGCCAAAAAATCAGCTAGCTGCGCCCGCTCAGCTTGCAGGCTATCAAGATCAAGAAAAATACTCGCCATAGCTACAAATTATAGCACAGACCGGTCGAAGCCTGGGAGCGCTTCATGCCGGGCTCTACAAAGAGCTCTCGTGCGGGCGGCTATTGACAGAGGTAGATAGAGAGGATATGATAAGACTAATACTAAATGTAAATAAACAAAATTTACCACTAATTCAGATAAAATATAATGTATAGGGGGTCTATGCAAGAGAGAGGAAGTAGTATAGCAGGTGAGCGTATCAATACGATCGCACCAGCGCTGGCAAGCCCAGAGTTGCTCACCAAAGAAGAGCAGTGCCAGGCGGCTGATGAGTTCGCGGTGGCGGTACGTCACCTATTTGACCGGCGTGATAATAATGAAAAGAAAGCGCAGCGCTGGCCGGCAGGTGCCTCTGGGGATTCCAGTGAGACCAGCTTATTTCGCAAGCAATCAGATTCGCTTTATCTAGATAGCGGCCCGCTCGGAGATGGATCTGAGATCAGTGTGATGGCGGGATACCTAAAGAACGATAGCTCATCGTCCCTTGTCGTGCTGACTGTTGAGATGATAAACGCTCAGGGCCGCCGCCAGGAAGGGGTACGCTATGAGCTGAAAGACAGCAATGACCCCGACAGGGTAGTGCAACGGTATGATTTATCTGGATCCGCCTATCCGCCGCGTCGGTCTTCTTCTGAAGTGCCAGTGACCACGTTCAACTTTGATAGATCTGACCGCCAGCCAACACCGGTTGGTCAAGAGGAAGTCACCAAGCTGAGCTCATTACTCGAGGGTCTTCAGTTCAGCCTTGAGCAGCCAGCATAGGCCGGGCCTGCGTATCCTCTGTGGGGCGGTTGCCTCCAATTTTTCGAGGTGGCCCACAGAAGACAGCCCTCATGCATAAAAGAAAAGCGCCGCTGATGTGTCATAGGCGGCGCTTGGCTTTTTGCGAGGTGAGGCTGAGCGAGATAAAGGGTGGATTAGGCAGCCTTTTTGATGTCGTCATCGTCAGCGGTAGTCGCCTGTTGAGCTTTGGCCACGGCGGCAGCGTTGCGTTTTTTGGCTTTGTTCGCTAGTGCAGCTTTGCGTGCCTTGGCAGCAGCTTGGCGTGCCTTGAAGCGGTCGACCCGACCTTCGGTGTCGATAATCTTTTCTTCGCCGGTGAAGAATGGATGTGACGCACTAGAAATATGCACCTTGACAAGCGGATAAGTCTTGCCATCTTCCCAAACGATAGTATCTGTGGTGTGCGCCGTTGACTGTGTCAAAAAGGCGAAGCCCGCTTGATCGTCGCTAAATACGACCGGGCGATAGTTTTGTGGGTGAATACTGCTTTTCATAACTGTCATATTCTACCAGAGATACGCCCCCAGTGCAAATGGCATCGAGAAGAGGGGTGCGGCCGAGTCTTTTGTACAATTCGCCTGGCTGTGGTATAATCACCAGCGTAAGTAATTTTAATGACACAATCTGTCTAGCACTCCAAACCCGCTAGCAGATGAGGCACAAGGAGAAACGCGATGTCTGTAGCAGTAGACATTAAGGCTTTGCTGGAGGCCGGTGTCCATTTTGGGCACAAAACCAGTCGATGGCACCCAAAGATGGCGCCATACATTCATTCGAAGCGGCAGAATAGCCATATTATCGATTTGACCAAGACGGTAGCGGCGCTTGATCAGGCGTTGCCAGAGCTTACCAAGATCGCGGCGAGTGGCAAAAAGGTGCTGTTCGTCGGCACCAAAAAGCAGGCCAAGGATGTAGTCCGTCAGACTGCAGAACAGATCGGCCAACCATACGTCGTCGAGCGATGGATCGGCGGTATGCTGACAAACAGCGCGACGATCACGCAGCAGATCAAAAAGCTGAAAAATCTTGAGAAGCGGATGGCCAATGGCGACCTTGAAAAGCGCTACAACAAGCTAGAAGTACAGCGGTTCCAAGAAGAGATCGACAGCCTCAACATCAAATACGGTGGCATTAAGGATCTGATGGGTAAGCCAGGTGCGGTCGTGGTGGTCGATGCATTGGTCGATGCGAACGCGCTGCGAGAAGCGAAGACGCTGGGGATTCCAGTCTTTGCGATCGTCGATACCAATGTAGACCCGACTGGTATTGACTATGTGGTTCCTGGCAATGACGATGCGATCAAGGGGCTAGCGCTGCTGCTTCACTACTTTGCTGCCGCTGTCGCCGAGGGTGCCGGTACCGTCAAAACAGCCCAAAAACCAGCTGCACAGGAGGAGAAATAATTATGAGTGTATCAGTCGACGATATCAAAAAACTACGAGAGATAACTGGTGTCGGCCTGACAGATGCCAAGAAGGCGCTGGTAGAAGCAGATGGTGATTTCGATAAAGCCCTCGCGGCGATGCGCCAAAAAGGGCTGACCAAAGCTGAGAAAAAGAGCGACCGCGAGGCTCGTGAGGGGCTGATTGAGAGCTACGTCCACTCGGGCCGGATCGGTGTGGTGGTCGAGGTGAACTGCGAGACTGACTTCGTGGCTCGCTTGGCAGATTTCAAGACATTGGCGCATAAGGTTGCAATGCAGATCGCGGCGATGAGCCCGAAGTACGTCAGCGAGGCGGATATTCCAGCTGAGGAAATTGAGCGAGTCAAGACCGAGCTGCTAGCAAGCGACGCCCTGGCAGATAAACCAGCTGAGATGCGCCAGAAGATTGTCGAGGGGCAGTTGAAGAAACACTTCGCTGAGCAAGTGCTGCTCACCCAGGCATATATCTTAGACGATAGCCAGACAGTCGAAGATCATATCAAGGCAGCGATCGCCAAATTGGGCGAAAATATCATCGTCCGTCAATTCAAGCGAATTGAGCTAGGCGTCAGCGAATAATAGAGAAGGTCTTTGCAGCATGAGTGAGACTGTACCGGCCGGCCCGGCGGATGATTGTTATGGCGGCGAATTGTCTCATAGCGACGGCTACGATGCGCCTCCTGCCTTACAGGAGATCGACGAATTTGAAGCTCGTGTGCAGGCGCTCCCGCCTAGCCCCAACACTATTCGCTTTTGCCTTGACTGGCTGAGCGAGCTACCGGGTGAGTCGATGCATACGTATGAGAGTAATCGCCGCGATGCTATTCAGCTGACCGGGCTATTTGGCACACTGCGTGAGCTGATCCACGAGCGCCGGCCTGAGGTTCATGAAGTGATCACGGCGATGGTCGACTATTATGACGATGCGGCGCATGACCCTCGGCGCTTGCAGGAGGTGGTCAATCAGTTGGCCGGGGAGGCGACGACCTATCTTCATGAGGGGCTGGTATTTGACCTGGAGCGCTACGATGCATTGACGAAGGGCGGGTTTGTCGAGAGTGCGGTCATGCCGGATGAGCAGGCGATTGACGTCTTGCGGCGTTTGCAGCGCAACACGCGGCCGGTTGATTGCAGTCGGCCGCCAGTCTTGCAGGACGAATATGCGAACCAGCGCCTGGAGTGGCTGGCTGGTGCGCCGGATAGCCAGCAGCGCCACGCACGTCTCCAAAAGGCGACGGATTATTGCAATGACAGGCTGATGCATGCGTACGAAGATGGCGCAGACACTCAGCGTGGCGAGGAGTATGGCGTTCACGCTGACCTACTGCGAGAGATCGCCTGGGTCGAAACCAAGCAGTTTGAGTATTTGCAGCAGCTGGCTGGGGAAGATCAGATTCGCTTGGCGAAGCAGCCGCTGTATCAATCGATTTTGTTGATGCATGATTTGACACACAATTACCAGTTTGACAGGCAGGAATGGCAGGCCTTTCTCGACCGGCTTGTCCAACAGGGTGACCACGCGGCCCGCCAGATGGTGTTTGACCGAGTGATCGCGCAGGTGCAGCAGTGCGCGGCAGATTACCATGATCAGCCGGGCCGCAAAGATCGGCTGTGGTCTGGGGTGACAGGGCGATTACTTGATTTGTACTCGCTTCGGCCAGCCAAGACTGCTGCCGGCCAGGCCACCAGTCGACCGGCTCGCTAGCCGATAAGCGTACACCCTAGGCAGTCGTCGAGATGACCAGGCAGTTATCTCGCCTATGGCGGGTATCGGTGGTCGTCAGGATAAACTGGTGCTGCTGGATAGCTTCTTGCAGGAGCTGCTCCCGGCGTGCATCAAGTTCTGAGAATACATCATCCATCAGGATAAGTGGCCGCGTGGCCGCGCGTGCGGTTTGTAGCTCAAGCTCGAGTAGCTTAAATGCAAGCATAATTGTGCGCATCTCCCCGCGTGAGGCGACCTTGGTGGCTGGCTGGTCATGCAGGAGGATGAGGAAGTCCTCGCGCTGCGGCCCGACTGAGGTGAAGCCGCTGTGGAGCTCATCTGAGCGAGTTTGTTGCAGACGGTCAAGGAGTGATTGCTCGTAATGCGCGAGGGAGACGCTTGGTAAGTAGCTCATGGCAAGGGCGCTATGATGGCCGGCAAGTACATGATACAGCTGGCGAAGGGCGGCACTCTGTGTGTCTAAGAAGTGGGCTCTCGCCTGAGCGACCTGGCGGGCCAGCTGGACAAACTTGATATCCCAGGCGAAGAGATGCTCTCGCCAGATGTGAGAAGAAGGCTGGGGGTGTTTGAGGAGTTCATTGCGCTGCAATAGGGTGCGCTGAAATGACCGCAGTGTGGTCTCGTAATGAGGGTCGAGCCGACCGAGCAAACTATCAAGAAAATCACGCCGACGCCTGGGTGATGAGCTGAGCACCTGTAGTTCATTTGGCTCAAACAAGACGACTGGTACGCGGTGCTTTTGTGGGAGGATTTTGGCTCGACTGTCGTTGATAGTGAATTCTTTTGTCAGGATACCTTCGGCAGATCGTTGCAGCTGTAATCGCCGGTGAGCCTGATCAGTCTCAAGGTGGATCACGCTCTGGGGCTGCTGATGGCGCATACAATCAGCCAGGCTCCCGCGAAAACTATGCCCACGCAGGGCGATATACACCGCCTCGAGGAGGTTCGTCTTGCCGGTGCCATTTGGGCCAACAATAATCGTGCCGGTCGAGCTGAGCGGTGTTTCGTAGAGATGATACGAGCGGAAATTATAGACCTTGAGCGTGGAAATTATCATTATTCTGCTATTTAGCGTAGCATAGCTCCCGGTGGATTTGGTATACTAAAGAGAAATAACTGGAGGAACATAGATAATGTTTGACACCCAACCGTACGAAGACAAAATGACACAGGTACTGCAGCACTTACAGGATGAGCTGAAAAAAGTCAGGACCGGCCGCGCTCACGCGGGCATGCTAGAGGGAGTGATGGTCGAGGCGTATGGTGTGAAAATGCCGCTCAATCAGGTCGCAAATGTCACAGCGCCGGAAGCACAGCTCTTGGTGGTGACACCGTTTGACCCAAGTAATATTACGGCTATTACCGCAGCAATTCGTGATAATCAGGGGCTAGGTTTTAACCCGTCAGACGATGGCCGGGTAGTACGGGTGCCCGTGCCGGCGCTGACCGAGGAGCGGCGCCATCAGTTGGTCAAGCAGGTGAGCGAGAAGATAGAAGAGGCGCGGATCGCCCTGCGGACAATTCGCCAAGAAGCTCTCAAAGAAGCGAAGCGGATGAAAGAGGCCAAAGAGCTGGGTGAAGACGATGTCAAGCGAGTCGAGAAAGAAGTCGATAGCCTGATGAGCACTATGCACGACCAAGTCGAGGCAATCTTTAAAGCCAAAGAGAAAGATGTATTGACGGTCTGATGGGGCGGCGGGTTTCAGAGCACGAAAGCATAGTCCGCGCCGAGGCAGTGCCACGCCATATTGGCTTCATCGTCGATGGTAATCGCCGCTGGGCCAAACGGCACGGCCTGCCCGCATATGAGGGGCATTTGGCGGGTTATAACGCGCTGAAGGATGTCTTGCTAGAGACGCTGCACCGTGGGGTCAGGTACGCTAGTGCCTATGTGTTTAGCACTGAGAACTGGAAGCGATCTCAAGAGGAAGTTGGTCATTTGATGTCGCTCTTTTTGAAAATCCTTGAGTCAGACGTCGCCCTCTTTTTGCAGCACCAGGTACGCCTCCGTGTCATTGGGTCGCGCCAGGGGCTATCCGAGATGCTGCAGCAGGCAATTCACCGCGCCGAGGAGCGAACTGCTCACTTGACAGACGGCGAGCTGTTGCTTTGCCTGAATTACGGTGGTCAGTTAGAGATCGCTGATGCCTGCCGCCAGATTATCCAAGAGGGTATCGCGGCTGACCAGGTGACACCGGAATTGATTGGGCAGCGGCTGTATGCGCCAGAGGTGCCTCCATGTGACCTGATTGTCAGGACAAGCGGTGAGCAACGACTGAGTAATTTCATGCTGTGGCGGGCGGCCTATAGCGAGCTGTATTTTATCGATAAAAACTGGCCAGACATGACCACTGCTGATGTCGACACGATTTTGGCAGAATATGCGACGCGACACCGTCGGTTGGGGGCGTAAACGATGTTGGTAACGCTGGCAGGGGTGTTGATCGGTTTGGCTATCTTGGTGATGCTCGTGGTAGTGCATGAGCTTGGCCATGCCTTGGTCGCCAAGCGTCATGGCGTGGTGGTTGAGGAGTTTGGTATCGGGTTTCCGCCTCGGGCCAAAAAATGGCAACCAGCTCAGAGCTTTTTGGGCAAGAAGGTCACCTTTAGCCTCAACTGGTTGCCGCTGGGTGGTTTTGTCCGCCTCAAAGGTGAGTATGATGCCGCTCGTGGCCAGGGTAGCTATGGCAGTGCCTCCTTTTGGGTGAAGACGAAGATCCTGCTTGCAGGGGTGGCGATGAATTGGCTGACTGCGGTGGTCCTCTTCACTGTGTTAGCGTTGGTTGGCATGCCGAAGCTACTGCCTCACCAGGTGACGCTGCCGTTTGATACCGTTGTGTCACGGGCACCGCTGACGGTGATGCAGCTACAGGCAGATTCGCCAGCTGCCAAAAGTGGCCTCAAAAAGGGTGATCAGCTGATCTCAGTCAACCACACGCCCGTCACTACTGCTAACGACTTGCGCCAGCTCACCGAGCGACTGAAAGGTCAGACGGTGACAGTGCGCTATAGCCGGCAGGGCAGCCAACAGCAAATTACCACCACGCTCAATACGCCACAGCAGGCGCAGCGGCAGGGCTATTTGGGGGTGGTGTCTGGCCAGCCGGAGACGATTCGTAGCACTTGGTCGGCACCGCTTGCTGGCGTGGCAACAACTGGCCAGCTAACCTATGAGACGGTCAAGGGATTGGGCGATACGCTCTCCAAGACGTGGACCGGCCTTGTCGGCCAATTTTCTGGCTCACCCGCTGCCACGCAGGCGGCCCGCGCCGATCTGGCGTCTGCCGGCAAGAATGTAGCTGGGCCGATTCAGATTCTGGGTGTCTTATTTCCTTCGGTGATCGATGCTGGCTGGACCCAAGTTGTTTTGCTGGCGGCGATTATTTCGCTGACATTGGCGGTGATGAATATTTTGCCGATCCCGGCGCTCGATGGTGGCCGCTGGTTTACTATGGCCGGGTTCCGCCTCTTCAGGAAAGAATTGACACAGCGGCGCGAGGAGATCGTCCAGACGGTCGGTTTGTTATTACTTTTATTACTCACATTGGTGGTGACTTACAATGATATCAAGAAATTCTTCTAAACGTCATCTGCCTCAGCACTGGTGGTACTGCCTGCTACTGCCAGCCTGGACCTATGCGGCCTTCTTTTTGGCGCAGTGGCTAGTGGTCGGTTGCCTGCATGGGCTAAAAGCGCTTGGTGTATCATTTCAGGCGGTCAACCAGACTGTCTATGGTGCGGTGGTGTCAGTGGTGGTGTACGTCATCAGCTTGGTGCTAGTGGTCGGCGTGCCAATGTGGCTATTTGGTCGCCGGACGACCGCCCGAGATCTCGGAGTAGATAGTCGGCCAGCCTGGCCAGATATCTTACTAGCGCCCCTCGCGGTTGTCGCATACTTTATTTGTTCAAGTCTCGTGATGATGCTGGCGGTTCGGTTTTTGCAGGTTGATACGCAGGTCCAACAGCAGCTCCCATTTCACCCACAGATGGTCACGAGTCAGTGGGATCTTGTGTGGATTTTTGTGACCCTCGTGGTCATGGCGCCACTGGCTGAGGAGCTTTTGTTCCGGGGGTATTTGTATGGCAAATTGCGCAAAGTGACGCCAATTTGGCTGGCTATCGCTTTGACGAGTTTGCTCTTTGGGGCGGCCCATTTGTGGGCTGGCCCGGGCTCGTCGCAGCTGCAGTGGGCTGTGGCGATCGACACCTGTGTCTTGAGCGCCTTTTTGTGTGTTACCCGCGAATATACCGGTGCGCTATGGACAAGCGTGCTACTCCATGCCAGCAAGAATGGACTGGCCTTTTATCTGCTGTATATGAGCCCAGATCTAGTGAGGCAACTTAAGCAAGTGAGTATGATTTTAGGAGGAGGAATCTAGCGATGCGAATGAGCCAATTGTGGACCAAAACATCCAAAACTGCACCCAGTGACGAAGTGTCGAAGAATGCCCAGTTGTTGATTCGGGCTGGCTTTGTCTATAAGGAAATGGCTGGTGTCTACGCCTACTTGCCGCTTGGTGTGCGGGTGCTCGAGCGGATCAAGCAGATTATTCGGCAAGAGATGGCGGCGCTGGGTAGCCAAGAGATTGCCATGACGACGCTGCAGCACAAAGACGTCTGGCAGACAACTGGTCGATGGGATGACCAGCTCGTTGATATCTGGTTCAAAACACAGCTGAAAGATGGGACAGCGATCGGTCTGGGCTGGAGCCACGAAGAGCCAATTGTACAGATGCTGCGGCAGTTTGTGCATAGCTACAAAGATATGCCGGTCAGTGTATACCAGATCCAAACAAAGCTGCGCAATGAACTGCGGGCCAAGAGTGGTATTATGCGGGGCCGGGAGTTCATCATGAAGGATATGTACTCATTCCACACGTGCAAGGAGGACCTCGATGCCTACTACCAGCGAGTGATCGCCGCCTATCAGCGCTGCTATGACCGGCTAGGGATTGGCCACGACACGTATGTGACGTTTGCGAGCGGCGGCGCTTTCACCCAATTTAGCCATGAATTTCAGACGGTCTGTTCGGCTGGTGAGGATTATATTTACCTCCATCGCCCGACCCACACGGCGATCAACGAGGAAGTGCTGGCACAGGCGACTCGCCAGCTTGGCATCCCGCAGCACGAGCTCGAGCGGGTCAAGACCGCAGAGGTCGGTAATATCTTTAATTTCGGTCGTCAAAAAACTGACGATATGGGGCTTTATGTGACAGACCAGCAGGGGCAGCGGCAGTCGATTTTTATGGGTTCATATGGGATCGGTGTGTCTCGCGTAATGGGGGTGATTGTCGAGAAGTTTGCTGACGAAAAGGGGCTGGTGTGGCCCGCAGCGGTTGCACCATATACCTTTCAGATGGTGGCGATCGGCCAGGAGGGCAGCGCGCTGGCTGACCAGCTCTACGACGAGATGACGACGGCCGGTGTGGCGGTATTGTACGATGACCGGGCGGAGCGGCCAGGTGTCAAATTTGCTGACGCCGAGCTGATGGGGGCACCGTGGCGGCTGGTGATCAGTGATCGAGCGCTGAAGAGCGATGGGTTATTTGAGCTTGTTGAACGTTCGACTGGTGAGATACGGCGGCTCCC
>ERZ773083.2086-NODE-2086-length-12778-cov-9.582017_pt1 | contig 12778 bp, 5 predicted proteins | sample MGYA00511465_ERZ773083 | MGnify/ENA primary metagenome ERZ773083 (study PRJEB29015, sample SAMEA2738001) | human oral metagenome | biome: human oral; feature: human-associated habitat; material: dental | place: China | collected 2060 ... | reverse complement strand
TTACGGGCAAAGGCACGATCACCCAGGCGGATCTTCTCGTCAAGGCTCCTACGGACGTCCGGCGGCAGTACAACGGTGATACCAATGTGGATGCGGTGCAGGGCAAACTGATCTTGGCGACGCAGAAAAAGCACGAATCGGCGCCGGGAGCAGACGATGCAAACCGCTCCACGGGTGTACTTGACGACGTCCAGCTCAATGAGATCGACCCGTCGAAGGACGGCACGGGCGCAGGCCTTTCGGACAAGTACTATCGCCACTACAATGCTGCGGATGTCAATGTGGATGCTGCTGCGCAGGATCAGGCGAAGTATGTGACGTATCGTCGCATCAAACTTACGGGCACGGATGCAGGGAATTATCGTCTGGTCTATGCGGTAGGCGGAGGAGAAAAGCCTCTCGACAAGGATGCGGATTACGCCGGCTACTATACAATGACGGGCAAGGGCATTATAGAAAAGCGCCAGGTCAATAAAGATGATTTCCGCTTTGATTTTGCGGGCGTCAAGAAGGTCTATGACGGAGATACTCCCGTAAAGTACGACAACGATTCGACGAAAGCGGCGAATTACATCACGAAGGTTGCTGTTGATCTCGGCGGCACGATCGGTGAGAAGTCTCTTGGCTATACGCTGGTTGAGGCCAACTATCTGGACAAGAACGTAGCCGCAAATTCGGGTACGGGCGATGTCACCTATAAGCTCAAGCTCAACGATGACCTGCTGAAGAATTACGATTTCGCCGACCTCGACAATGCGGCAGGACACCTCGCAGGCTATTCCTACGACAGCGCGAACAACACCGTCACGCGCACGCTCGGTGTCGGAACGATCACGAAGCGTCCCGTCTATGCACATGTCGTCAACTCCAATGTGACGAAGACGTACAACGCGAAGAAGGACGTCATCGACGAGAGCGGCGCTAAGCTCTCGGGCGACCAGCTCGTGACGTTCGACAACGTCAAGAACGGTGTTGCTCAGGCGGAAGCCGGACTGGTTAAGAAGGACAATCTCGGAAACGCGACGACGGCTTCCTACACGGAGAAGAAGGCCGGTGATCAGAACAGAACGATCGACTATACGCTTGCTCTCAGCGGCAATTCAGCGCTCTTCAATAACTATGAATTGCAAGATGAGAATGGCCATGCGACGTTGACGACGCATACGAACACGATCAACCGCCGTGCGCTGAGGCTCAAGGCCGATGCGGTCACGAAAGTATTCGACAACACGCCTAATGTCAAGGTCGGCGGCGTAGATTCCCCGAATGACGGACTGCATTTCTTTGACGGCAATGATAAGCAGTGGGATGACAGTCTCACGCCTGTACAAGATGATGTCAAGATCGACACCGTCGCCCCCAACGTCTATGCGCGTGAATACAAGTCGAAGAATGCGACGAGGACAGAAGAGGATAAGAAGAACAACGTCAACTATACGGGTATCAAGCTCACGGGCACGGATGCAGCGAACTACTATCTCGCCGACAGCGAGAAGAACGCGCTCCAGGGCAATGATACGGCAGGTTACACGATGACGGGCGACGGCGAGATCACGCCGTTCCAGGTCACGCGTGCGAATTTCAATCTGAAACTCAAAGACTTGGACAAGACGTATGACGGCAATGCCTTCGTCAAGGACGGTACGCCTGAAAACCCTGCGGGATGGAAAACCAGTCATATCAACAAGAGCGAGATCACAGATGGCTCGAACAACCATCTCTACGATCTCGATGTCGATAAGGTGGCGTCGGCGACGTACCGCAATGCTGCGGATACGGCGGACGACAAGAACGTGGACACGGGCAAGAAGGTGCTCTTCAAGCTCAAGTTCACGAAAGATACGCTGAACAACTTCGATTTCGACGCTCTCAAGACGGCGGATGCCAACGGCAGCCGCATGATTGACGGCGTTTACCATGCCTACGATACGGGCAAGATCACGCCGAAGGATCTGCGCGTCAAGCTCGATGGCTATGCGCGCAAGGCGTATGACGGCACGGCGGACGTCAAGGATGTCGAAGATCGCCTGTCCTTGGTGAAGGAGGATATCGTTTCAGGCGACGAGGTTTCTCTCGGAAGCTCGAAGGGCTACTATCAGCAGGGGACTGCCGCCGGATCGCCGAAGGTGGCGAATGCGAACATCGCGCCGGCGGCGGCGAATGCGAACGGCTACGACGTCGCCTATACCGTGCAGAGCGATGGAGCGGACAGGAACAACTATCGCTTCATCAATGCGGCGGGCGGCACGGTGGTCGACCACAACGGCGGCAGCATCTATGCCAAGGGCGACATCGAGAGGCGCAAGCTCTATGCGAGCACGAAGCCCGTCGAAAAGACGTACAACGCCGATACGGATGTGCGTATCAAGAATGCGCCGGCGAATGCCAATGACCTCGTGGAATTCCACGACGCCGAGGGCAAGAAGGACGCGGTCTTCACGTCCGGCTCTTACGGCACGAATGCGACAACGGCGGCCTATGTGGCAAATCCCGCCGTTCCGTCTGCCGCTGCTTCGGATGCGTCCGATACGGCGAACAAGTGGGTCAAGTACACGCTCAAGATCGACGGCAAGGATGCCGGCGGCACGGACTATGCGAACAACTACGTTGTCTACGATGCAGTGAATCCCAATACCGTCGTTTACAACAAAGCGGCGGGGACGAATCTCGGCCTTACGACGACGGACAACAAGATTGACCGTGCGCCGCTCTATCTGACGGCGACCCATGCCACGAAGCAGTATGACGGCACGAAGACGGTCAAGAAGCCCGAGACGCTTCTCAACATCACAGGCGGCTGGCAGGGCGGCGAAGGCGGCAATCTGAACCGCACAGGCACAGGAAGCTATACGGCGGAATATCAGGATGCCAACGTCAACACGAAGGGCGGCGGCGTCGACGTCGAATACAAGAACGTCAAGATTGTCGGCACGGGGACGAAGCCTGCGAAGGCATCGAACTACTACCTGTCGTACAACGGCGCGAAGCTCACGCCGTCGAGCAGCGAAGCCTACGAGCTGCTCGGTACGGGTGACATCACGAAGCGCCATCTCACGGGCGGTGCGCTCAAGGTCGGCTTCAAGACCGATCCGATTCGCAAGTACTATGATGGCACGGCGGGTGTCAAATCGCCTGCGCCCAAGACTTATGTCAACAACATTCGGGCGACGTACAAGGACGAGAACGACCACGACCAGACAATCGATGTGAAGAACTACACAGTCGAGCGTGCCGACTACCTCGCGAAGTCGGCTGACGCGGCGGCGAAGGACGTCGGCAAGGGCAAGGACGTCAAGTTCCAGTTCGCCCTGAACGACGGCAATTTCGATTACTCGGGTGTCACGGGCGCCACGCTCGGCGCCGACGGCGTCTATCGCTTCAGCCAGAACTACGACCGCGATGCGGCGGGCGTCGGGCGCGGTGAGATCATCGGCAGGCGCGTGGCTCTGACGCTCCATCTCGTGCAGAAGGTCTACGACGGCACGAAGGACATCAAAAACGGCTACTATACGAAGGACGAGAAGACGGGCAAACTCGTTGAACAAAGCCCGAACCTCGACTGGAAGAAGGTCATCACGCTCGACGGCGACGGCAAGATCGGCGGCGACGAGAACAGCGGCTTTGCCAACGGCGAGAAGCTCGACTTCAACGCGACGGGCGAATATAAGGATGCCAACGCGAACCGCGATCCGCATTACACGGGGGCGATTCAGCCGGCGAACAAGGACGTCACCTACAAGATGCGCCTCAAGGATGCGACGGCGAACAAGAACTACACCTTCCAGATCCGCGTCGTCGATGCGGCGGGCAATACGCTGAAGACCGCTACGTCGGAGACCACGACGTTCATCGATCCCACGGACAACAAGATGCATGACGGGCACAAGCTCGACGGTCTCGGCAACATCTGGCAGAAGCAGCTGACGCTCACGAAGACGAACGGCTGGGGCAAGAACTATGACGGCAACGCCAATGTCACGGACGCGGTAAAGAAGGGGCTGCAGTTCGACGGCGTCGCGCAGAGCGACAAGGGATTCTTCAACTTCAGCGACCCCGCGAATGCGAGGGCCAACACCTTCGCAGGGAAGCTCTCGGGGCGCTATGGCGACCGCGCCGTACAAGGTTCTTTCCTCGACACGCCGGGCAATACGGCTGTCTACAAGCATGTCAAGCGCCCGCAGGGCAATCTCAATGGCACGCCCGAGGCGCGCGACGTCGAACTTACGGGCGTCAAGGATGCTTTTGCCAGCCTGCAGACGCCCGGTTCCGTCGCAAACAACTACTTCTACGACGGCGACAACACCGTCTACGGCACGGGTGTCATCAAGCCTTTGACGCTCGACCTCAAGAAGACGTGGCTGAAGAACGGCGCGGACTTCTCCAAGACGTACGACGGAGACCCGCTCGCCAAGATCGGCGGCAAGGCGCTGAGTCCTGATAACAAGCAGGCCTTCCACGACAAGCTCAAGCTCAGTGTCGATCTCGGCACGGGTGAGAAGCCCATCGAGCTCGACTATACGCTGTACGGCGACGAGAAGGGCGACTACGAGGGCTACCGTCCGCACTACGAGAACCTCTCGGGCGGACATGCCCACCACGGCCAGAGCGACGCCAATGTGAAAAACAGTGCCGATCCGGCGGATACGCTGAATAAAGACATCGTCTACAAGCTCAAGCGCATCAACGGCGACAAGGCATGGGCGAACCAGGCTGAAGGCGATCGCTACAAGGATTGGGAGCTTTCGGAGAACCCGAGCGGTGCCGATTTCCGCCTGAGCGACGCCGCGACCGATACCCATACCGACAACAAGTCGGGACTCAGGGCGGTGATCACGCCGAGGAAGGTCGAGGTGCAGGCGGACGCCTACAGCAAGATCTACGACGGCACATCGTCTTTGACTGCACCTTCCCTGAGCGCCGGCGAACTGGCGAGGAAGCAGCAGGAGCTTCGCTCCAAGCTGCACGTCACGGACAAGGATGCGGCGAAGATGCTCAAGGACGATGGCGTCGACTTCACGGTCGATACAGCTGGATCGCATTTCCTCAACAAGGACTCGCGCAAGGCCGATGCCGATGTGGCAAGGGACGGCAAGGGCAACGTGCTCAAAGACGCCAAGGGCAATGTCCTCAAAGACGGCAAACTCGTGGAGTATAGACTCCAGAAGACGGGCGACGCCGTCAAGCAAGGGAATTATGAGCTGCCGTCGGCGGCACTTCCCTCGGGCATGCAGACCGACACCGTGCTCGGCACGGGCAGCATTACGCCGCGCATCGTGCGCGTAGCGTTTGATCCGGCGAACACGGCTGCGCCGGATAAGATTTACGATGGCACGCAGTATGCCGTCAAGGACGGGAAGATCCACAGCCGCACGTTCAAACTCGTGGATGCGGCTGGCGATGAAGGTGTCATCGCGGCGGATGCGGGTGACGTCAAGCTCAATCAGACGCATAACGTCGGAAGATTCGCCTCGCCGAACGTCAAGAAGGACAAGAACGGTGTGCAGGCGCAGGACGTCACCTACCATGACGGCATAGAGCTGACCAATGGCAGGAACAAGGCGGGCAACTATAAGCTCGTCAGCGACAACCTCAAGGATTCGGCGAAGATCACGCCGCGCCCGATCACGGCGACGCTCAAGCACGAGCCGATCGTCAAGGAGTACGACGGTACGAAGGAAGTTCAGGATCTTCGCAGGTACATAGGCAAGGACGCCAATGGCAAGGATGCGTTTGAAACGAAGACGGCTTTCCGCGAGGGCAACATCAATCTCGTGGACAAGAATGCGAAAGTCACGGGCATTTTCGCCCCCGCACAGCCGACTTGGGAGGCCAAGGACAAGGCGAGGGGCATGACGCTGACAAAAGCGGAGTACGACAATAAGAACGTCGGCAAGAACAGGCGTGTGACGTACGACATCGCCATGAACAGCGACAACTACATGCTGGTCGATGCAGCGGGCAGTTCGCTGATGTCGGGTGACCGCAAGGCGCAGATCGTGTCAAATCGGGGCGAGATCGATCGCCGTAAGATCAAGATCGATGCTGCGAAGGACGCCAACAAGATTTACGACGGCACGGCGAACGTCCTCAATCCGCTCGGCAATCTGAGCTTCAACTATAACGGAGCGAGTGCGGAGCAGAATGAGGCGAACGGTCTCGTTAAGGGCGAGGGCGATGCCGTGAAGACTGCTCTGGGCGTCCAAGGCGTCTACCGCAACAACGACGACAGCGCCGCCGATGCGAATGCAGCCGACAGCGACGCAAAGGACTACAAGAATCACCCGGTGCGCTACACCTTCAAGAAGGATGAGGAGCACAATCCCGTCCTCGCGAACTATGAAATCACGACGGCAAAGGGCGACAACACCATCTACGGCAAGGGCATTATCCGACGCCGCACGCTGGACGTCCTGCCCGATTGGCAGGCGACGTACGTCGGTAAGGGTGGCATGAACTTCACGGGTCACATCGCGGACGGTTCGGCGCAGGCGAACGAAGGAAGCCCGCTGACGGACAAGGTCAAGAAAGATTTGCAGAGCTTCAACAGCGGTGTGTTCTTCTATGGACCGAAGGGCAGCGTGGACTACAGATCCCCGGATCCGTATGAGATTTTGGGCTGGTACACGAAGAACGGCGAGAAAACGCTGGCGAACGGCAACTACGGCAGCAACTATACGCTGCGTTCCGTGCCAAGCCGACTCTTCGTCGCACCGCGCGTCGACAAGGTCGTGCCTGAGCGCACGATACGTCCTGACAGCAAGGTGTATGAGAGGGCTGCTTTTGATGAAAGCAACGCGTTCGGCAAGAGCAAGGATCTTAACGCCGCGCTCGCTTATACGGGCGAGGGCGTCAACATCGGCGGTACGAAACCGCAGCAGGGCACGAGTGCGAATGCCAGCGCTGCGGGAATCCGCCAGCAAGGCACAGGTACGAACATCGGCAGCAGTGCGAGCGTTAGCGGCACAGCAGGTGCGAACGGCAAGGTGCAGGGCACGACGGGCGCGGCGAATGAAGCCGCGCGTGTTGCGGGCGCACAGCCGGGTGCAAATGTTAAGCCGCAGGGCGCACAGTCTGGTGCGGCAGTCAAGCCGCAGGGTACGACGGGTGGCAACGCCGCGTTTGCCGGCGGCACAGCAGGTCAGGGCGGCTACTACAGCCCGAGCGCACAGCCGGGCGCAAGTGTTAAGCCGCAGGGTACGACGGGCGGCAACGCCGCGCTTGCCGGCGGCACAGCAGGTCAGGGTGGCTACTACAGCCCGAGCGCACAGCCGGGCGCAAGTGTTAAGCCGCAGGGCGCACAGTCTGACGTAGCAGCCAAGCCGCAGGGTGCGGCGAGCGCCGCCAGTTCTGCAAGCCGCACCGTCGGTGCAGAAAGCGTCGTTGATCGCGGTCTTGCCGCAGCAGCGGGCGTGAGCGTCGGTTCTTCGAGCGACGCTCGCACGGGCGCGAGCGGCAGTCTGCGTAACTCGGGCTCTTCGAGCGGTGCAGGCTCCTATGTGGATGGCTCTTCGAGAGCCGCCGACCGAGGTCTCGCCAATGCCTTGGGCAAGGGCGTGGGCAGTGCCGGCTACTACAGCGGCAAGGGCTACAGCCATACCGACGATGACGAAGAGGAGGAAATCAAGAAGAAGACGAAGGCGTCGGCATGATCGCCGCGCACGTCTGAGCATAAGGAAGGAGGCTCCCGCCGCGGCGGGAGCCTCCTTCTGCTATGTGCATGGCAGAACGTGCCGAAGTATGCTATACTTTATACGTTGCCTCTCCAGACCGGCAAGGGAAGGAGGTGCATTTGCTGTGGAGGATATCGTTACAACCTTCCTTCTCTCCGTCACGGCAGGGTTGGTCTGCCACTACCTTTGTCAATGGCTTGACGCGAGAGCGAAAGGCAACAAGCCTGAGCCTTAATCCCAGCTCGCAAGAAAGAGGATAGAAAATCCCCCCAAGGTACCATCTTGGGGGGATTTTCGTGCATGTACTATGGAATCGTTACAACATTCCTGCCATCTACAGTATAACATATCTGTTTGTTGTTATGCAAGTCATTCTATCGATGGCATAGAAGTGAAAATTTGATTCGGACGATAGGAAGAAGATATTACAAGTTTAGCGAAGCAGAGCCAGGGCAGAGTAGTGGGATGCCATCGTGTTCATCTGCGCTTTCTGCGCGAAGAGGAAGAGCTTCTGCTGCGTATCGCTGTTCTTGAACTCGCTCGCGGCCTTTGCCATGTCGGTGCCGTTGCTCGTCGTCGAAGCGGCCATGAGGTTTTCTTCCTGCGTGACGAAGTTCGCCGACTGGTAATTGAGGCGCTGCTGCGCCGCGCCGATGGTCGTCGCCTGGTCGAGCGTCTTGTTGAGCGCCGTCGTGACCTTGTCGAGGGCATCGGCGATGCCAGCGTCCGTGCCGAGGTTCAGCGTGGATTTGCCGTTCGCGTCCGTCAGGCCGAGCGCGGAAGAGCGCATATCACCGAGGTTCGTGATGCTCGTCGAGCCGTCGAGGGAGGCGACGTTCGCGGACTTCGAGCCGTCGAGGAGGTTCATGCCGTTGTACTGGATGCCGGCGTTGTCATTGAGCGCAGCGATCGCCTGATCGACCATCTTGCCGAGGTCGCGGCGGTCGGAGTCGCTGTTCGTGCCGTTGGCGGCGTTCAAAAGCGTCTGCTGAAGCTGGCCGAGCACTTCGACGGACGAGCTTACGCCGCCTTCCGCCGTCCTGAGCATGGCGTTCGTGCGCTGCGAATTGGCGTCCGACTGGCTGATGGCGGCGATGTTCGCGTTCATGCGCATGTCGATGGCATAGGCGGAAGGTCCGAATACGGCGGACGGGTGCTTCGTGCCGCTCGAAATCTGACGCGCGAGGTTGTTCGATGTATGGTTGATGCGGTTCAAGGTCGAGTGCTGGATGAGGTTGTTTCCGAGTGTGATCGCCATGAGGCAGCACATCCTTTCGTTGGTGACGATATGTTCATTCGTATACGTTCATTATAAAAGAAATTGAAAAAGAAAGCAAGACCTTTTAACTAGAAAAAGCAAAAGTAGGCGCAGGCGGCAAAGTGTGGTATACTATAGGGCAAGGAAAAGAACGCATTTCCGAGGCGCGAGGAGGGGTGTGCCATGGGCAAGCCAATGACGAGTGCAAGAAATGAGGAAAAGATGGAGAGAAAGACGAGCCGGACGAGCCTCGAAGCGGCAAAGCTGATTCGGCAGGCTTCCATAGAGCTGATGAAGAAGAACGCGAAGCTCTACAAGGAGTTGGAGAACCGATGAGCAAGATTCAGTTGGTGGTGGATGATGTGCTTTATTTCCACGAGGAGATGGAGCGCACGTCCCGCATGGAGAAAGGCGTGCGCGACATGGGGCTGCTGGCCTCAGCGGTCAACGCGCCATTCCAGAGTTTCGGCGGCGTGGAGCTTTATCCGACATTGACGGAGAAAGCGGCGCGGCTGTGCTACGGCATTGCGAAGAACCACCCGTTTTTTGATGGCAACAAGCGCACGGCGCTTCATTCGATGCTGGTGTTCCTCGCGGTCAATGGCTGTGCCTTGGAGGAAGAGGACGCTGTGCTCGAAGAGGTCATCATCGACGTGGCAGCGGGCAATATGGCATCCGATGAGCTGGCAACATGGCTGAGCGAGAAGGTGCGGCGTCGGGAGATGGAAGGGATGTGGCATGGATGAAGGCATTGCGGCTGTACGGGGCGCGTGATCTGCGTCTGGAGGAAGTGGAGCGCCCCGAGCGCACGAAGGACGAGGTGCTGCTTGAGGTCAAGGCGTCGGGCATCAGCATGTCCGACGTCAAGAGCGTCTACGAGATGGGCGCGCCGGAGGGCAATGTGCCGCAGATCCTCGGGCATGAGTTCGCGGGGCGCATCGTTGAGGCGGAGGATGTCGCTCTCGTCGGCCGCGCGGCGGCGGCGTATCCGATGCTTTTTTGTGGGCGCTGCATGGCGTGTCTTGACGGGAGGCCGCGCGACTGCGGCGAGATGCAGCTCTACGGCGCGGGGCGTGCGGGCGGCATGGCCGAGTTCGTAGCGGTGAAGAAGCAAAATCTCGTGTTTTTGCCGCCCGACGTGAGCTTTCGTGCGGCGGCGCTGACGGGAGCGGCGGCGGTAGCCCTGCATGCTTTCCGCAAGACGGGCGTAGGCCCTGGCTCGACGCTCGTGGTGTTCGGACTCGGCTCGATCGGTCTGGCACTGGCGAGCTGGGCGCGCGAGGCCGACGTCCGAAACGTTGTGCTCGTGGCGCGAACGATGGAGAAGGCGGCGTTTGCTCGCTCGCTGGGCTTTTTGCAGTCGGTTGACATCGAGGGCTCGGACGTCTACAACTACGTCATGCGCCTGACGGGTGGGCGCGGCGCCGATGCGTGCATCGAGGGTCTCGGCGAGGGCGGTGCGCTGGAGACGGCGCTGCTGTCCGTGAAGCGCGGCGGGCGCGTCGTCGTCATGGGAAGGCCGGAGAAGAGCCTTGAGATGACGGGCCTCATGTACGATCTCTTGCTGCAAAAGGAGGTCGAGTTGCACGGCGCATGGAAGAGCAGCCTCAACACGCGCCCTGCCGAATGGCTCGACGCGATGAACGCGATGCGCAGCCATGCGGTCGATGCTGAGGCGCTCGTGACGCATACCTTTCCTTTCGAGGAGTATGAGGAGGCGTTCGCCTTGCTGCACGACAAGCAGGAGATGTACTGCAAGGTGCTCTTCGTGAACGGGGAGGAAGCGCATGGCTAAGCGCAGCAAGCGTCAGAAGAGGGTGCAGGGCGGCTCAGCGAAGAAGCCGCTCTCTGCGTTTGCAGGCGGCTCGCCTGCCGATTTGCTCGGCGAGGCGAGCCGCCTTTTTGCCGCCGCGCGGTATACGGATGTGCGTGCGCTGCTCACGCCTGCATTTGCCTCTTGGACGGGGGCTTCTGCCATCGAGATGGCGGCTTTTCACGATCTCGTGGAGCTTCGCTATGTGTTGGCAGCGTCTCTCGTGCAGCTTGGCGACTATGAGGCGGCGCGTGCAGAAATCGTCCGCATTCGCGAGAGCGCTCCCGCGCATCCGGGCGCGGCGCTGCAGGAGATTTACATCGAGAAGGCCGAGGGCAGGACGCGCACGGAGCTTAAGCATCTCGCGGCGCTCATCTCGTATTTGGAGGAGCGGTTTGCTGAGAAGCTGCCCGCCCCGCTCGCCGCCTACTATCGAAAGTTCCTTGCGGAAAGCTATAGCCTCAGGGGTTCTGCGCTGACGCTTGCGGGAAGTGCTACAGAGGGCGTCCATGCCTTTCTCGCCGCGAGCCGAATGGAAGCGGATGAAGCGCAGGCCATTGCGGAGTACAGCAATGCGCTCTTCGCGCTCAACTATGTCGCTGTGGAGGAGCGTGCGCCTTTTGCAGGGCTGGCCGAGGGCTTCGATGGATTCTTTTCCGCAGCCGAGCGTATGGCACACACGAGGGCGCGGCATGCGCACGCGCGGCTTCGCATCGGCTATATCTCGCCCGACCTGCGCCGTCACCCCGTCGCCTTCTTCGTGCTGCCGCTCCTTCGCGCTTTCGACCGCGAGCGCTTCGAGGTCTTCTGCTATGCGAACAACAGCGAGGACGCTGTGTCGCGCACGATGGCGCAGCAACCGGGCGTTCATTGGACGAATATCCTCGGGCTTTTGCCCGAGGAGGCGGCGCGGCTCGTTGCGGCGGACGAGATCGACATCCTCTGCGACCTCTCGGGGCACACGAAGGACAACTGCCTCGCCGTCCTCGCGCGAAAGCCTGCGCCCGTGCAGGTTACAGGGTTAGGCTATATGGGGCGCACGGGGCTTTCGACGATCGACTATTTGCTTGGGGATCGGGTGCTGGATGCGGCGGAGGAAGCGGAAGACGCGGCGGCCGAAAGGTGCCGCGGCGCGGTGGAGGACGGCGCGTCGCAGGGCACGCGGGAAGAGCGGAGCGAGCGTCCGCTCTCCCTGCAGCACAGCCACTTCTGCTACCTGCCGTTCGTCGCGATGCCGGACGTCGCGCCGCCGCCGTGCCTTTCGCGCGGGTATGTCACTTTCGGCTGCTTCAATAACTACAGCAAGGTCACGGACGCGATGCTGCTCCTATGGCGGCAGATTTTGGCGGATGTGCCGGACGCGCGGCTGCTCTTGAAGAGCAGGCCCTTTGGGAGCGAGGAGGGGCGCTCGCTCGCCGTCGAACGCTTCGAGCGGCTCGGCCTCGATGCGTCGCGTATCGAGCTTCGCGGCTTTTCTTCGGATTACCTCGCCGAGTACGCCGACATGGACATCGCGCTCGACACCGCCCCCTATACGGGCGGCTTGACGACGTGCGAGGCGCTCTACATGGGTGTGCCCGTCGTGACGCTCAAGGGCGGGACGCACGGCGCGAGATTCGGCGCGAGCTTGCTGCAGAATGCAGGACTTCCCGAGCTGATCGCCGAAGATGCAGCGCAGTACGTGGAAATCGCAAAGCTCCTCGCCAGCTCGCCCGAAACGCTCCGAATGCTCCGAGAAAAACAGCGCGACATGCTCCTCGCCTCACCGCTGATGAACTTTCGCCAATATGTGCAGGAAGTCGAGGCGGCGTATGAAAAAGTATGGCGTCGGTGGGAAGATGGAGAGTGAAAGAAAAGAGCCGCCCTCGCCGCTGTCGCGGAAAGGGCGGCTCTTTTCATCTGCCGTGGAAATGCTGCCTGTCCGATGTTTGCACGCCGAGGTAATTCTTCAAGGATTCTTGCAGCAGATGGGAGTAATTGATCTTTTCCTTGCGTGCGAGGATGTCGAGCCAGCGAGGAATCGTGACGGTCTTGCTC
>ERZ773083.2085-NODE-2085-length-12779-cov-17.009667_pt1 | contig 12779 bp, 9 predicted proteins | sample MGYA00511465_ERZ773083 | MGnify/ENA primary metagenome ERZ773083 (study PRJEB29015, sample SAMEA2738001) | human oral metagenome | biome: human oral; feature: human-associated habitat; material: dental | place: China | collected 2060 ... | reverse complement strand
TTTTATAGCCACTAATTAATATTAAATTTTGTAGTATCCTATTTATATCTTTTGTTGTTTGAAAAAATTGTCTATACTCAGGGTTTTCATCAAAGTTAAAATAGGCAATATTCTCATAATATCTATTTCCAAATTCTTTTAAAATCCATGTTTTTCCAACCTGTCTAACTCCTTTTAAAATAAGAGGTTTTCTATATTTTGAACTCTTCCATTTAATTAAATCATTTAAGATAAATCTTTCCATAAACTCACCTACCTTTTTACTTGAATCTATTATAGCATAAAATTAAAAAAATGTGAGTATAGTCACATAATTTTTTAAAAAAATGTGATTACACCCACATAATAAAAATTAAGATAGAAGAAATATAATAAATTTATAATAGGACGTCAAGTACTTTTAGTTGAGACATATTGTATTTTATGTTATCATATATTTATACAAAGGTTAGAATATTAATTTTTTGAAAGGAGTGAAGAAATGACTACATTAATATTGAATATTAATGACTTAGAAAAATTAGCTAAAAATGGAAATGATGATTTAGTTATATTAACAAAAAATGAATATAATGAATTAATTCAAAAAATTAGAGATTTAGAATATTGGAATAAAATAGATAAAAGAATAGAAAATATAAAAGCAGGAAATGCTTATTTTCATGAACTTATAGAAGTAGATGATGAGTAAATGAAAAAATTATGGGAAGATGATGCTTGGGAAGAGTATAAAGAATAGTTAAATGTTGATAAAAAAATTTTAAAAAGAATAAATGAATTAATAAAAGATATTGAAAGATATGGAGTTTTAGAAGGTAGAGGAAAACCCAAAAAATTAAAATATAGAGAAGAATATAGTAGAAGGATAGATGAAGAACATAGGTTGATATATAAAGTTCAAAATAATATTATAATAATTGTTTCTTGTAAAGGTCATTATCTAAAAGAGAGAAAATAATGATGTTAAAATTAAAAAATGTGAATACAGTCACATAATTTTTAAGAAAAATGTGATTACATCCACATAAAAGGAAGGATAACAAAATTATTTTTTGAGAAGTATTTTTATAAATTTGCTATCAAAATCATAGTCTAAATAAACTCTTTTATTTACCTCTTCTGTTTTTATATTTTCAGAATTTTCAAAGTAATATTCAGTTTTTTCCAACACACCTTCAAAAGTAGTTCCCCAATAATTTATAACTTTTTCTATCTTGTAAAAGTCTCTTTTATAACTTTTTCCATTTTTATCAAAATATTCAGTATATTTTGGTAGAGGTATTAAATCATTGTCATTGTAACCAAAATTAGTATTTAAATTTACATCATCTTTTAAAATCTTTAATTGTAATTTAATATCATTATCTCCATTGATAAATATATCTGGATAATCAATATACTTTTCATTTTTATAATCATAAATTTTTAAATCTTTCCTATTCAATAAACTATCTTCAAATAAATCTTTCTTATCTCTAAAATTACAGAAACTATTAAATTCTTTAATATCATTATCATAATAAATATCAAAATAATCCATACTTTCAATATTTTCTTCATCATTATAATAAATAATTTTTTTCAATATACCTGCACTAAAAAAAGCTTCTGATTTTAATTTATCATCTTTATATTGATAGGCTTTTAAAATTCCTCTATCTGTTGAAGAAATAGGTAAATTAAATGAAATCATTTCAGTTCTATATCTAAACATTTCTTTTATTATTTTTGTTCCATCTCTAAAAGTTAATACTTCTTGAAATTTTTTGAAGTCTATAGTTTTAATTCCTAGCTCATCTTTCCTATTATAATAATATTGGGTAACTGATATTTTTTCATTTTTAGAAAAAATACCTTCCTCATATATTCTTATAATTTTATTCTGCCTTTTGCTAAAACGATATATACTATATTTTCCTTCTTTTTCACCATTCTTATAACTTACTTCAAATTTTATATTACTATCAAAAAATTCATAGATAAAAATTCCTTCTCTTTTTCCATTTTCATAGAAACCACTTTCTTTATGGAAATAGGTAGAAAGATGATAGTTATCACTACTAAAATCACTTTCAATAGAATTTTTAATTCCTTCATATTTTCCAGTATAATTTTTTTTATTTTTTCTTAAAAAAGTTTCTTCTTTTTCTTCATCATAAAAAATATAGAATCCTTTGTTATTTTTAAAAATTTTTATAAGGTTATCAATTTCTTTATTTCTATCATACACATTACATATATTCATTTTTATCACCTCTTAGAATAAAAACATATAAATCACCTTATTGTATCTTTTCATCAATATCTTCAAAACAATTACCAAAGCCTATAAATTTATATACTGTTCCTTCTTCCATATTTGGAGGAATAACAATCTTTTTTTCATATTCAACAGTTTGACTTTCTATTTCTTCAGTTTCATTGATATAATTATACTTAGATATAAGTTCTGTTTTTTCATATTTAACTATTTTTGTAGTTCCATTTTTAATTTCCTCATCTGTTAAATATAATTCAACTGCTATATTTTTATCAATACTGACATTATCATCAAGATAAAAATTTTCCATATTAAAATTTAGCCAAATAAATTTTTTTAACTTTTCTTCTGGACTTTCCTCAGTATTAGTTCCATTAATTGTTGAGAAAATAGAATTGAACTCATTTTTTCTTCCTCCAAAAATTTCTTCAAGATATTTTTCTTCTTCTATTTCTAACTCTGATTTTATTTCCTCACTTTTTTCAACATTACTTTTTCTACTGTTTTTCATCCAAGGTGGAACATCACTTTCATCTTTATTATCTTTTTCAATTTCTGTAAATAGCCAAGGTATGTCTTTTAATAAACCCATAAATTTACCTCCCTTAATTTTTATAAATATATTATATCAATCTACAATGACATATTTTGTCATAGTCAAATATTTTTTATAGAAAAAAGAGAACTTTTTGGGTACAGCCTAATCAGCACATATATTTTAGTCCTCTTTTAATTTCAAATTCTATTTAGCAGTCTTTTGTTTAATTAAAAATTCTAACATATGATTTATTTCATCTATATAATCAAATAATTATTCAAAAGTTCCATTTAATTGAAAATCAGTTATTACTTCTTTTGGATATGCTAACACTCCATAAAAATGAACTTTATTCCCATCTAGATAGTAACTGTAGTTAGAATATCTTTTTACAGAAGGATTAATGTCATATAACAATAATTCAGCACTTTCATCTAATTCACAAACTAATGTTTTATCATCTATGGCATATTTATTTGTAACTGCTATTTTCTCTAATTCATTTTTTTAAATAGTTCTTTAGTAAATTCTATTAACTGAAATGGAGAAAACTCAATTAATTTTATCAATTTTTAATATATTTCACCTTTTTTTATTCTTTATTTTAATTTATTATATAGTTTTTAATTAAAAAAGAACAATATCTCTTTTGATAATAGTGAAATCTATTATATAAAAGTAATTTCAAATTTTTTTAATTTAATAAAATATATTATAATAATCTATAATAACAGAATATCTAAGAAAGAAATATAGCTTAGTTATTTAAAAAAGCAAGAAGATCACTATCCATTTTTAATTCTTTACCAAAAATTTGAAACATTCTTTTTATATCATCTTTTATACTTATAGTAAATATATTATTTTCTTGAATATTTTTTTGTAACTCTTTTAACTCTATTTTTAACTCTTCAAAAATTTGTTGATTATTATAATTTACATTTTCTAGTTTTTCTTGTAGTTCTAAGTCAGCCTTTTCTCTTTCCTCTTCAAAAATAGCTTTAATTTTTTCTATTTTAAATTGTTTATTAGTTCCAAATAAATCTAATCTTTTTAAACTTAACATTATAAAGTTAGTTGCCATTATAGTAACTATCATTTGCAAAGGCATTAAAAACATTTCAGGTATCATAAATTGTTTTTCAATATATTCAAATAACACTTCAAGAGCAATATTAACAACTAATCCTGCTATTAACTGAAAAATAGCATCCATTTTTTCTACAAATGTTTTTGAGCTATCTAATAGTATTTTTACTGCATCTACAACTGTAAGTACTAATTGTCTAACCATTTTTAATATTTTTTTTACAGTTGCTTTTACTATTTGAATTATAATATCAAAAAAGTTTTTGAAGAATTTTTTTAACCCTCCTCCAAGGATATTTTTAAATATATCACTTTTTTTTGAACTAATATATTCAACTATCCTATTAAAGGATGATTTTAAATTTTCTAAAATATTATCACTATCATTTTCATTTTTTAAATTAATTTTTATTTCATAAATTAAAGGTGGAACTAAATAATATATTAATTGCCCTCCTACTATTTTAACAAGTTGTTTCCCTGTTTCTTTTCCTGCATTCATAGAAACTTTTTTATAATTAGTGTTTTTTAAAATAACTTTACTTTCTTGGTTTTGAGAATATCTAATATCATCCTCTATTTTCCTTTTTACATTAGGTTTTACCTTTCCATTTTCATCTAAAATTCCATCATTTTTCAAATTTTGAATAGTTTTTTCAGCTCTTTTATTTTTTAAATTTTTTCCTTCAAACCTATTAACAATTTTTTTTGTTATTTCCTCTGGTGTACCATGATAAATACTTTTTATATCCTTAATATTTATTTTATTTTCTTTAGAATTAGGGTTAAGAGAGATATCTCCTTTACTGCCATTTGCTGATTTTCCTAACATTCCAAAATTATCTTCTGAATTATAAAACTTTTTAATTTTTTGAATTCCTTCATCATCTAGATACTTTTTATAGTATCCTGCAGTAGCAAGTGGAAGTATATGATCAACCTCTAATCTTTCCCTAGCACTCCCTGTTTCATCCTTAAGGTTTCCTTCCTTTTCTAACTTACTTCTATATTCTTTTTTTCCTTCTTCAATTATACTTTTATCTTTATATTCATTTCTTGGCTTTCCCTTTTTAGAATAAACCTTTTGTTTTATAAATAATTTTTCAGGTTCTCCTAATTCATTTTTTAATCTTTCTAAACTTTCTTTGGAATTTTCTAAATTATAAAGATTTTTTCTATTAGTATTCATAACATCATTTAAAGGATCTATTTCATTATCGTATCTAAAATTAAGTATTCTGCTACATAATTGATCAATTGTAATGTTATAATCACTTGCATCAAAATAATTTTTAACAATTTCCCCAGCAAAATCTAATGCACAAGCTTCTAAAAAACTATCTTGTAAAACTTTTTCCATATTTTCTAATTTTTTTATATTATTGTTAATATTTTCAATCATATTAAAATATGTTTCATCAAGTGTTTCATTTAACTTTTTTCTTTCATCAAATATTATTTTAAAATTTTTTTCCATAATAATCTCCATCTATTAATTATATTATTTCATTGATAACTTCTTTAATATTTTTTAAATTTTGATTTAATTCTATTGTTTTTACTTCTATCACTTTTATTTTTTCAGAATTTTTTTCTATAGGTTTAATATAATTTAAAAATTTTATGTCTAATATTGAGTATTGTAAATATTCATCAGTACTATCAATTTTCCAAACCATATCTAAAGTTCCAATATCTGAAGTTGTTTGAATTAAATTCCCAATTTCATTTTGAAGTTTTTCTAATTCTTGTTTTTCACATTCTTCATATTTTAAAGCCATTAAATCGGTTAATGTAATTTCTTTAAAGGCTGATATAATTGAAGTATAAAGATGAGAAAGATTTTCAAAAAATATATAAAATATATTATATTTAGAATTTTTCAAACTAGCAATTCCTTTTTTTATTGGTATATCTTTTAAAGCCATATTTTCATTTATTTTATTCTTTTCAACTAATTCTTTTATACTTAATGTTTTTAAAAAAAATTTTACAATATCAAGTGATGGAAAAATTTTCTTTTCAATTGTATCTATAAGTGTATTTAAAGAATTTCTATATAATTTTGCTACTCTTTCACATTCTTCATAGTAGGGTATTTGTAATTTCAAACTATCTTTATATCTTTCAAAATAAAATTTTAAATATGTATACTGTCTTAATTGTGCTCTATATAAGGCTTCAATTTTCCTTTCTTCTTTTGTTGTATCAATAGGTTTTCTTATTCTATTTAATAATGTATTCAAAACCCCTTCATAATCATTACAAAACTCTTGTTCATTTTTTTTTGTATCAGGTTCTAATTTAATTAATATTCTATTAATAAGTTCTATTTCTTTTTTTGTATTTGGTTCTTTTATTTTTTCTCTAATATAAGTATCATAATTCATTTGTTTTTTGTTAATAATTTCTAGTTCAAATAAAAAATCTTGAATATCTCTTATTGATTTCCATAATTCTTCCCTTTTAGAATTTACTAAAATAATTTCATCTTTTAAACTACTAATTTTTTCATTTAAAATAGTATTTAAATTTTCAGTATTTTTTTCTTCAATAATTTCTTCCTGTATTAATTCTAGATTTTTTTTTAATTTATTTACATTACATACTAATTCATAATATTTAGACATTTTGATCACCAACATTTTTAAAATAATAAATATTATTAGATTTATCTTTATCTAAAAAACCAACAATTTCACCATCTTTTACAAAAAATTGAATTCTATCCCCTTTAAAAGATATTGTATATTTATCTTCATTTCCAAAAACTTTAAAATTAACTGCTGTTATATTAATTTTAGGTTCTTTATTTTGAGAGATTTCAATATTATTTTCATCTTCTAATATAATAAGTTCCTCCATAGAATTATTGTCTTCTTTCTTTTTTCTTTTTATAAAAAATATTATAATAATTAATAATACAATACCAAGAATACTAAATGCTAATATTTTATTCATTCAAAAACCCTCCTAAGTTTAATGTTTTTAATTTTTAAAACTAGTATTAAAATATCATATTGTTACTTCAAACTTCATTATCCTCATTTTTCTCCTCTCCTTTCTAATAAAATGAATATATATTAAATTTAATTGCTAACTTTATTAAGATTTCTGATTATTTTCAGTGTGTAGAATATAAGATTTTTTTTAGGCTTTGTTGTAATAATTTTTGTAGAAATCTTATTTTATATTTTTATTATATAAAATAATAGCGACATATTTTGTCATAATAAAGAATTTATTAAAATTTTTTTAATTTAAAAATATCTATCTAATCGCACTTTTCATATTATACAAATGTCTCCTCACATATGTCAAATTATTTTTAATCTTTTTAATTAAATATTACATTATAATCAAAAATAGGTTAAATTTTAATCTAATTAAATCATTTATATTTTAACTAATTCTTAATTTTTCTATGATATAATATAAAAAATAATTTATTGTAAAGGAGGATTTCATGAAAAAAATTCCAATAGGTGTAGAGAATTTTAAAGAGATAATTACTAATAATTATTACTATGTTGATAAAACAAAATTTATAGAAGAAATTTTAAATGATGGTTCAAAAATAAAATTATTTACTCGCCCAAGAAGATTTGGAAAAACACTTAATATGTCTACAATAAAACACTTTTTTGATATAAAAAATAATGAAGAAAATAGAAAATTATTTAATAATTTAGATATAGAAAAATCTGTATATATAAAAGAACAAGGGCAATATCCAGTTATATTTATTTCTATGAAAGGAATAAAAGATATAACTTGGGAAGAAGCAAAATCTTCTTTAAAAATATTAATCTCAAAATTATATTCAGAATTCAAATATCTTCTTGATGATTTAGATGAATTTGATTTACCTCGTTTTAAAAAATATTTATTAGCAGATATTGATTTTGCAAACTTAAAAAATGCCTTAGAATTTTTAACAAGAGTTTTATATGAGAAACATAAAAAGGAAGTAATACTTTTAATAGATGAATATGACAGTCCTTTAATTTCAGCCTATGAGCATAATTATTATGATGAAGCTATTAATTTCTTTAAAGTATTTTATGGAGAAGCTTTAAAAACAAATGATTATTTAAAGATAGGAATTATAACTGGAATTATTAGAGTTATCAAAGCTGGAATATTTTCTGATTTAAATAATTTAAGAGTATACTCTATATTGGATAAACAATATTCTAATTTTTTTGGATTTACAGAAAAAGAAGTTGAAAAAATGTTGATTGATTTTGATATAGAATATAATTTACCAGAAGTAAAATCTTGGTATGATGGATATAGGTTTGGAGATGCAGAAGTATACAATCCTTGGAGCATACTTAATTTTGTTCAAAATAGAGAACTTGAAGGTTATTGGATAGGAACATCTGGAAATTTTTTAATAAAAGAAGTTCTAAAAGATAGTAATTCAGAAATTAATATTTCCTTAGAAAAATTATTTAATGGTGAAAAAATAGAAGAAGTGATTACAGGAAATTCTGATTTATCATCATTGCTTAGTTATCATGAAATATGGGAATTACTTTTATTCAGTGGATATTTAACAGTTGACAAAAAAATTACTAAAAATACTTATTCTTTAAGGCTACCTAATAAGGAAATAGAAGAATTTTTTAAAGATGAATTTATTGATATTAGTTTTGGTGCAAGTGAGTTTAGAAAAACAATGGAAACATTAAAAAATAACAAGATAGAAGAGTTTGAAAAAAATTTACAAAATATATTATTAAAGTCAACAAGTTATATGGATGGAAAAAATGAAAATTTTTATCATGGACTATTTTTAGGAATGTCATTCTATTTAGATAATAAATATTTAGTAAAATCAAATAGAGAAGCTGGTTTGGGAAGATATGATGTTTTAATAGAGCCTATTAATAAAAAAGAAAGAGCATTTATTTTAGAATTCAAGGTTACTGATTCTGAAAAAAATTTAGAAAAATTTTCTAAAGAAGCTTTAGAACAAATAATTAATAAAAAATATAACATTGAATTAATAAAAAAAGGTATAAAAGATATAACCTATATAGGAATAGCTTTTTATAAAAAACAATTAAGAATCAGTTATAAGTAAGTTTTCAAGGGGGAATAATGAAAAAAATTTTAATATTAATACCAGCTTTAAATCCACCAAGACAATTAATAGATTATGTAAAATCTCTATTAGAAAATGGATTAAATGATATTCTTTTGGTTGATGATGGAAGTAAAGAAGAATTTAAAGAAATATTTGAAACAATAGAGAAATTTCCAAATGCAAATATAAAAGTATTTAGACATGCTAAAAATTTAGGTAAGGGAAGAGCATTAAAGAATGCTTTTAACTATTTTCTAACTTTACCTAATTTATCTGAATATAGTGGAGTTGTTACAGCAGATTCTGATGGACAACACAGAGTTGAAGATGTAATAAAAATTGCAAAGGAAGTAGAAGAGAATCCTGATAAATTAATTTTAGGATGTAGAGATTTTGATTTGGAACAAGTTCCACCAAAAAGTAAGTTTGGCAATAAAATTACAAATGGGGCTTTTAAATTATTTTATGGTAAGAATATTTCAGATACTCAAACAGGTTTAAGAGGTTTTCCAACTGCAATAATAAAAGATTTTCTTGATATAGCAGGAGAAAGATTTGAATACGAAACAAAGATGTTAATTTATTGTTTTCAAAAAGAAATTGGGATAAAAGAAGTTGTTATTGAAACTATATATTTTAATGATAACTCAGAAACACATTTTAATCCAATAGTTGACTCTATAAAAATATACAGAGTTACTTTATCACCATTTTTAAAATATATTGCTTCAGCTACTTCATCATTTATTTTGGATATTTTATCTTTTAAATGGATACTAGCTATATTAATAGCCTTTGGAAATATAGAAGGAGCAACTGTTATAACTATTTCAACAATAATAGCAAGAATAATATCTTCAAGTTTTAATTTCTATTTAAATAAAAAGTTTGTTTTCAAGTATGAACAGAATACAAAAAAATCTCTTTTAAAATATTATAGCTTATGTATAGTGCAAATGTTATTATCTGCTGTTTTGGTTAGTATAGTTTGGAAATATACTAAATATACAGAAACAGGTATAAAAATAGTTGTAGATAGTGTTCTATTTTTATTAAGTTATTTTGTTCAACAAAGATGGGTATTTAAAAGGAAATAGTTATAAGGAGAGAACTTTAAATGAGTGAAATAATTTTATCCAATGAGCAAATATCAGTTGCTAGATATTCGGAAAATGGAGTTATTAGAATTAATGGTGGACCAGGAAGTGGAAAGACACTGGTTGCTGTGAAAAGGGCTATTTTTTTAGCAAAAGAATATAAATATGCAGAGAAAAATGATAAAATTCTATTTCTTTTTTATAACAAAAGTTTAAAAAATATCATACAAAAATTATTTAATTCAGATAAAAATTATGAAGAGGTAAAAGATAAAATTGAAATAGAAAGTATTGATAGCTTTTTTGTTAAAGAATATCTGAATAAACTTAATGAAGAATTTCTTACATTTTTAAAAAGTGCAAAAAATAATAAAGATTTTAAAAGGTCATTTGAGGAAGATAGAAAAGAGAGAATAGAAAGTATTTTAAATTTAAAAAAAGGTGAATTTAAGAGATTTTCTTCAAAAGATACAGAATTTGTTTTAAGTGAAATAGATTGGTTAAGAAATTGTTGCTACACTAAGAAAGAAGAATATATTGAAACTTCAAGGCTTGGTAGAGGTAATCAACCAAAATTAAGTAAGACAGATAAAGAAGAAATTTATAAGATACTAGATTTATATAGAGGTAGTAGAGAAAGAACATTAAGATATACAGATTTTTATGATATTGCTTTATTATTTTTATTTTACTATGAAAAAGAAGAAAATAGAGAAAAAATAAAGAAATATAATCATATTATAGTTGATGAAGCTCAAGATTTATCTAAAATACATTTTAGATTTATTAATTTAATTTGTGAAATTTCAAAGACCTCTGGAAACACAATGTCATTATTTATGGATAAAAATCAAAGTATATATTCAGCACAGGCTTGGATATATGGAAGTAGAACACTAAAGCAAGTGGGAATTAATGTTAATAAGAGTTTTATACTTAATAGAGCATATAGAAATGTAAAAGAAATTTTTGATGTAGCTAAAAAATTAGTTCCTGAAATGAAGTTTGATGAGGATAATTCAAATAATAAAAATAAGAATCTAACTTTAACTTTTAGTGTAGATAGAGGTATAAAACCTTTCTATATAAAGTATTCTGCTCCTGAAGATAGATTTGAAAATTTATCTAAAAATATAAAAATTTTAGTAAATGAATTTAACTATAAATATGATGATATTTCAATCATTGCATTAAAAGATAAAAATATGAAAGAAATAGAAAAATATTTAAAAAAATATTCAATACAATATATTAGAAAGAATAAATCTATTAACTCAAATGCTGTAAATATTACAACTTATTATTCTTCAAAAGGTACAGAAAATAAGGTAATTTTTATTCCAAATATAGATGAATTAAGTCCTGATGATTTAGTAGAATTTTATCCTGATAAAACAAGTTATGAGATTTTAGATGAATTGAGAAAGTTATTATATATTGGAATGACAAGAGCAACAGAAGTACTAGTTATGTCTTCTTTAAAAGAAGAAACTGAGTATTTAAAAGAATTATTAAATACATTTGATTTTCAGGAAGATTTCATCAATATTGATTCTGATATTAATGAATTTTATAATGTTTTCAATTCAGAAATAAACAAAAATGAAAATATAGAGAAAAATATTAATAAATTTACAGAAATTAAAGAGCTTATACAAGAAGAAAAAGTAATTGATATAGCTATTAAAAATGAATTAGAAAATTTAAAAATTATTGATAACACTGATAAAAATGTAAAAATTGAGGAACAGATAGAAGAAATATTTCCTTTGGCACAAAAATCTACAAAAATAGGTTTAATCAAGGCTGAGAAACTTTTTTTAAGAGCGGATAAAGAGGAAGAATATTTAGGAACTGAGGCTTTTGAATATTTAAAATCTCTTGAATGTGAAATAAGAACTTATTACATAACAATACATGAAAAATATTTAAAGGATAATTACAGTAAGAATGAGAAGCTTTCTATTATATTAAATGAATTAAAAGATTATGCTGAATTTAAAACTGCTGTGCAAAATTGTATAAAACATAAGGTGTTTGAAGAAAGAAATGATTTAGCACATGAATATAATGAATATAATTATGATAATTTACTTAAAGTCAGAGAATTGGTTAAAGAAAAATTACTACCTAAATTTATAAAAGCTTTTAAAAAGTTTAATACAAATAAAGAAATAGAAGAATTTGTTATTATTGGAAAGTTAGAAACTGAATATAATAAAATAGGTATAAAAAGAAAAAAATATTACACTTATTATATTACAGATGAGAATAACAATGAATTCCCTGCTCTATCTGAAAATAAATATGAGCAAAATAAAACTTATAAACTATCATGTAATAAATTAATGTTAAAGGGTAATGAGTATTATAGAATTGTTTCAGCAACATAAAAATAGGGAGTTTATTCTCCCTATTTAATTTCATCTTCAATTTTTAATGGTACGTGAGTAGGACAAGTTAATTCTTGGAAATTAACTTTTTCTAAATTGCTTAAGAAGTTATTTTCAACTTTTTCTAATGCTTTAAAAATAATAGAACAACTTGTTTGTCCAACTACACAAGCTCTATCTTTTATTATAATTTCATCTTCAATAGTTTCAACAGCATCCCTTAAAGTTATATCTTTTGGTTCTTTATTTAGTTTATATCCACCATTAGCACCTTTAAATATTTTTAAAAGTCCTTTTTTCTCCATCT
>ERZ773083.2081-NODE-2081-length-12784-cov-19.509545_pt1 | contig 12784 bp, 13 predicted proteins | sample MGYA00511465_ERZ773083 | MGnify/ENA primary metagenome ERZ773083 (study PRJEB29015, sample SAMEA2738001) | human oral metagenome | biome: human oral; feature: human-associated habitat; material: dental | place: China | collected 2060 ... | reverse complement strand
GCACGGCTCGCGTACGCGCTCGGCTGCGATGCAAACGAGCTGACCCTGCCCGCCATCGCGCGGCTCTGCGATGCGTTCTACATCGGCGGGACGAAATGCGGCGCGCTCCTCGGCGAGGCAGTCGTGTTCCCGAAGCAGGGCACCGTACCGCATTTCTTCACCATCGTCAAGCAAAGCGGCGCACTTCTGGCGAAGGGGCGCGTGCTCGGCATCCAGTTCGATACCCTCTTCACGGACGGTCTCTACGAGTGCGGCGGCGCGCACGCCGTCCGCATGGCGGACCGCATCCGCGCTGCCCTCATCGAGAAGGGCTACCGCCTCGCCGTAGACAGCCCGACGAACCAGATCTTCCTCGCGCTCAACCCCGCACAGCTCGCGCACCTCTCCGCGCACGTCGCCATGGGCTTTTGGGAAAAACAGGACGATACAACCATCATGCGCATCGCGACGAGCTGGGCAACGCGGGAGGAGGATGTCGTGCGGCTGATTGCACTGCTCTGAGTTGACGTCATCTCCGGATGCCATGATGCAAACCGACGCATTCGAACCAAATAAAGGAACCACTGATAAATTCAGCACCATCATCTTGGCGCATCTTTTTTGCCCGCTTTTCGCCCTCGATCCTCCACAGAGCACCACTCTGCGTCCGGTTTGCCTCCTCAATCGGACGAAAAAACCTACACCAATCGGACGGATTTCATTTTATCAGTGATTCCTAAAAAAGGGGCTGCACGAAGTTTTCACTTCGTACAACCCCCTGCATGAGGCAAACCCCGACCGCCCTCAGGCGAGCTTCTCCGTGTCCACCGTCTGAATCACGATATCCTTCACCGAAACCGGATATGCCTCACCTGCGACAATCGCCTTCTTGTCGATGACGTTTTGCAGGCAGGTCGTGACCTGTGCCTTCGTGAGTCCGTCCTTCGGATCCATGAGGCTCATCGTCAGCTCCTTGCCGCCGGACATCTTCATCGTCATGCGCAGCTGCTTCTTCGTCGACATACATCATTCCTCCTTTCCATCAAATTTCGGGTGCCCCGCTCAGTCCTCAAGAACGGCGGAGTCCGTGCGCATCACGAGGCTCAGTCCGTGCTTCTGGAGATCCGCGAAGCCCTTGCCGACCGCAAGTGCGTCCGCATCCGTGAGCGTGGGCGCGATGCCGCTGATCGAGCGGTTCCTGTAGATGGTCTTGCCATCCGTACCGACCCCCGTGATGACCTTGAGGGTGAGCTTGCTCGCTGCATCTCTGCGTGCCATATGGATCAACTCCTTTCTCTCTTGGTATCCGTAAACGCGTTACACATGGATACCTGCCGAAAAGCCAAAAAGGAGGAGCCTTATCTAAAATTTTTCTTTACAATCGAACATTCTTTCTATATAATACAAAATCAGAAAGGAACAGGTGATTGTTTTATCACAACTCGTGCCTGTGCGTCCCGCCAACGGCAGGCAGGAGGGCGGCAAGCCGCCCATAGGAAAGGAGATCCGAAATGAACCGGACGAAGAGAGAAATGCTCATGCAGAAACTGCCCGCAGCGGCGGACATTCTTGCACTCGTACCCGTCACAGGCACGGACGGCGGCAGTGAGACCGTCGTCCATACCGCCACAGGAAGGGCGATGACCATCTCCGCCGCCCCCGAATACGTCCTCGCCTGTCTCGCGGGACGCGAGGACAAGGAGCTCCGGCTCATCCGGCGGAATGCGGCGCGCCGGCTTGCGCGGCGGCGCAACATCATCCTCCCGATCCTGCACGGTTGTGTGCTCGCCCCGATCATGGTGCGGCATGTAAGCAAGCGCAGCGGCAGGCTCGGCTACATCAATATCGCGCGCAGGCCGCTGATCGGGAGCGCCGGGAGCGGCACCGATGTCGCCCTGCAGAGCGGCACCGTCATCCACTCGCTCTGGCAGCCGCCCACAGTGAAGAAACTCGTGCAGGAGGGGAGCGCCGTCCACTACAAGCTGCTCGTCGATGTCCAGCGCCAGCTGCGCCGCGTTGAGGCATTTGTGTAAATACGCACAAAAGACAGCCCTGCGAAGCAAATCTCAGCTTCGCAGGGCTGTCTTTTTATACTGCTTCTTGTTTAGGCAGAGATATCGACGTTTTTCCCCTTCTGCGCCTCTTCTGCGGCGAGGTCGCTCTTGATCTGATCGAAGGAGATCTTCCCCATCCGATGAAAGCCGTAGCGGTTGCCGAGGCGCGTCATCTCATCCAGATAGGCGGCGGACAGCTCGCGTCCCCGTGCAAACTCCTCCTCCGTGGTGATCGCGGAGTAGGTTCCGTAGTCGTACTCATAGGACAGCGTCTTGCGCCCCTCGTGATCCCAGAACATACTGGACGCGGGCATATAGCCGCCCGTCTTCGTCATGACCTCCTCGTAGATCGCCTTGCGGTCGGGCGATACGGGAGAGACATAGCCCCGAAACAACTGCTGCATCTCCGGCACATGGTCGTCGTTGTCGGCAAAGACCTTGCGCGCAAAGTCGCGCATCTTATCCAGATACTGCTCGTCCGGCATCTCGCGCTCACGCTTCGTGGCGATCTTGCTCCAGTCCGGCGGCGAGAATTTCAGCGTCGACGGCGTAAAGCGCAGGGAGAACTCCCCGTACTTGACATAGTCCGTCGGAACCTGTGGTGCACTCTGCGGCTGTGCCGCCTTCTGCGTCCTTGCCTTGCCCTTCTTCTGCGCCGCGAGCATCTTTTGGAGCAGACTCTCCTGGTGCAGATAGCTGCTGCTTTGAATGTTCATCGTCATCCTCCTTGATTTTCATGATACTTCCTATCTATTCTATCGTAGATTTCTGCCGTTTTGATAGGGCTTCGGGAAATTTGGTTGATTTTTATGCCGCATTCCTGTATGATACAGATACAGAACAACGGAGGGTACAATATGCAGATCTCAAGCCGCTTCACCATCGCCATCCACATCCTCATCTGCGTCGAGCTCTACGGAGGGCAGGAGCCTGCCACGAGCGAAAGCCTCGCGGGCAGCATCGGTGCGCATCCCGTCGTCATTCGCCGCATCCTCGGGCAGCTGCGCCGGGCGGGACTCATCCACGTTGCACGCGGCAGGGAGGGCGGCGCTCACATCGCGCGCGCCCTCGGGGAGATCACCCTCGCGGATATCTTCCACGCGGTGGAGAGCATCGGGGACGACACGCTCTTCAGCTTCCACGGGAATCCGAATCCTGCGTGTCCCGTCGGACGGAGCATCCACGCGATCCTCGACCGCCGCCTCGATGCCATCCAGCGCGCGATGGAACGCGCGATGGAGGCGGCCACCCTCGCGGATGTGATCGCCGAGGCACGTGTGCGGATTGGAGAAAATGCGCCCACCGCAACATAAACAGGATTTTCGACACCCGAGGAATCGGCTGAAAAGCTCGGAGGAGTCATTATGAAGTGGATCTCCCACATCGCCCTCACGGGAACGATTGCCTACGCGGTCACCGCCGATCCGCTCCTGACGGCGGCGGCGGCGGTCGGCGCGGTGCTGCCGGACAAGGTCGAGGGCACGCCGCAGAGCGTCGGCTGGCGCACGTGGCGCAGCCGCCATCGCGGGTGGTCGCACTGGCCGATGCTCTACCTCGCCCTGATCGGGGGTCTCACGCAGGTGCCGCATCAGGTTTTCTACGATGCGGTGTTCTTCTCCGTGCTCACATGGCTGTTCCTCGGCGCGCTCCTGCACATCGCGGAGGATGCCGTCTGCGGCAAGGTGCCGCTGCTCTTCCCGACGCAGAAGGCCGGCATCCGCCTGTTCACGGTCGGTTCGTTCCGGGAGTATCTGTTTGTACTCGTCTGTATTATCATCGTATATGCAGCAAACTCTTTCCTGCGCTGAAAAGCTCATCTGAAACCGCTATGGTTTTCCCTAAAGAGAGGTCCGTATGAAGAAGCAGCCGGACGCGATAAAAGTAGAGATGCAGTCCATCCTTGCGGACGAGGATCCGAAAAATCCGCTGACGGATGAGCAGCTTGCGGAAAAGCTCGGGATTCGGCGCGAGCGCGTGGTCGCGCTGCGACGCGAGGCGGGCATCGCAAGCTGCCGCATGCGCCGCAGCGCGGCGATCCTCTGCGATGCGCGACGGATTCTGCACGCGGAGCCGCAGCTCTCAGAGCGCGGCTTTTCTGCTGCATTGCAGGCGTGCGGCTATGCGATCTCGCGCTATGCGGCGGCGTCGATTCGGCGGGAGGTCGCAAAGACGGAGCCGCTGCCACCCGCAGCGCCCCATGCGCAGGAGCCGTCTTCTCCTGCCCTGTCGCCCACACCAAGACGCGAGGAAGCGGAGGCGTTCCGCACGATGATCGGGCAGGAGAAAGGGCTGCATGTCCAGATCAATCAGGCAAAAGCCGCGATTCTCTACCCACCGAACGGGCTGCACACCCTCCTGACCGGTCCCTCGGGCGTTGGCAAGAGCCATCTGGCAACGTGTATGTACGCATTCGCAAAGGAACAGGGCGTAATCGGAGCGGACGCGAAGTTTGTCGTATTCAACTGTGCGGACTATGCGGACAATCCACAGCTCCTCCTCTCGCAGCTGTTCGGCTATCGCAGGGGGGCGTTCAGCGGCGCGGCGGCAGATAAGGCGGGGCTCGTGGAGTCTGCCGATCGCGGCATTTTATTTTTGGATGAGGTGCACCGTCTGCCGAGTGAGGGGCAGGAGATCCTGTTCTCAATTCTGGACAAGGGGGAGTTTCGCCGCCTCGGCGATACGCGGAGCATCCGTGTCAATGTCCGCATCATCGCCGCCACAACGGAGAACATCGAGTCTACCCTGCTGCTCACATTCCGCCGACGGATTCCCATGATGATCGATCTGCCCGCACTGTCGGAGCGACCCGCATCGGAGCGCTATGCGATGATACGGCGTTTCTTTTTGGCGGAGGCGGCGCAGACGCAGCGCGTGATCCGCGTCGATGAGAAGGTGCTGCGCTATCTGCTGCTCTACCCATGCCCCGGAAATATCGGGCAGCTCCTCAGCGATATCCGCGTCGCGTGCGCGAATGCGTTTCTGCGCTCGGTGGCAAAGGGGCGTACGGAGGTCAGCGTCCGCGTCCGTAATCTGGCAAGGTATGAGGAACCCGCCCGCATCACGAAAAAGCAGGAGGAAGAAATTGCGGCATACATCCGGCAGCCGCTCATCCTCGACGAGGCGGTGCAGGGCGATCTCCCAACGGTTTCGGGGCAGCTTGATACGATCTACCATACAATTGAGGACGATGTATTGGAGCTACGGCGCATTGGTCTGGACAGTGCAAAAATCAATGAGCTTTTGCAGCGGAAAATCAAGGAAAAGCTCAAAGACTATGTGCTGCCGCGGGAGACAGTGCGCGAGACGATGGAGGATCTGTGCGCGGTGATGGATGCCCGCATGGTGAGTGCCGTGCGCGAGGCGGTGGAAAAGGCGCGCCTCTATCTCCCGGAGCTGCAACAAAAACTTTGCTATTTCTTGGCGATTCACCTCAGCACCTTTGCGGATCGGGTACGTCGCGGCGTCTACTGGAAGCTGACGCTCGACGTGCACGATATCAGCACGCGCTATCAACGCGAGTATGAGGTCGCCTGCATTCTGGCGCGCGATCTTGGGGAGAAGCTGGAACTGGAACTGCCGCCCGAGGAGATCGGCATGCTGGCGATGTACCTCTATACGTTCTCCCATGCAGATGTGCAGGAGGAACCGCAGGTACGCGTGCTTGTCCTGAGCCACGGGCGTGTGGCGTCTGCGATGGCGGAGGTGGCGAACCGTCTGCTGAATATGAACGAGGCAATCGGCATTGATATGGATTTCAGCGAGTCGCAGGACGCGATGCTCGAAAAGGTCATCCAAGTTGTCGAGGAGGTGGATGCGGGCAAGGGCTGTCTGCTGCTGGTCGATATCGGTTCACTGACGACGCTCGCCGAGCGCATCACGGAGCGCACGGGCATCCGAACGGCATGTGTGGAGCGCGTGGATACGGCGATGGTGCTCGAGGCGGTGCGGCGCGCGGCGCTCACGACGGTCGATCTGGATGAGATCGCCGCTGCGCTGCGTCTGGACAAGTTCGGCGCACAGGATGGTGTGGCGGGTGACCGTCTGCCTGCGCTGCTCTTCGTCTGCATCTCGGGCGAAGGAACGGCACGGCGCTTGCTCGAATACATCCGTCAGCGCAGCGAGGGACGGCTGCTGCAAGGGGTGCACACCTTTACGGTCGGTACACTGGACGCCGCGCATATGAAGGCGGAGATCGCCAAGATCCGAAGCTCCCATCGGATCCTCGCATCCATCGGCAATATGAAGCCGCTCGGAACGAGAGCGCCGTTCATCTCCGCGCAGGAGATTTTCTCGGGTGATGGAATTGCGCGTCTGCATCAGCTCCTTGTGGAGGAGGCGGACGGTCCCGCCTCGCTCGCGGATGTGCTCGAGGAGCGCAGCATTGTATGCAGACTGAAGCTCTCGGATAAGACACAGATCATTGACCATCTCGTGGGGCTCCTGCAGCAGCAGGGCGCCGTGGAGGCGGAATTCCTGCTCAGCGCCTACAAGCGGGAGAGCATCGGAGCGACCTACCTGAGCGGGGGCATCGGGATCCCGCACGGCAGTGCGGAGTTTGTCCGTCGCCCTGCGATTGCGGTGGCGAGTTTGGAGCGGTCGGTTCTGTGGGAACACAATTTTATGGTTGATCTTGTGTTCCTTTTGGCACTGCGGGAGACGGATCAGAAATACATCGACGCATTTTATCACATTGCTATGGATAAACAGGAGTTGCAGAGCCTCAAGGAGGCTGCATCCCCGCGTGACATGTACGAAATACTGACAAAAAAACAAAATTAGCCAATCTGTTGGCACAATTCTTGCTGTATAAGATAGATGCAACTATTTGCATCTATTTTTTTATGGAGGTGCGTACATGAAACGATCGGTCGAGGAGTTTTCAAAAATCACCGCCATCCTGCGCGGCTATGACTACGATCAGGTGGAGACGGCGGTCACCGTCCTATGCGGTAGCGCGGTCTCAGCGGTGGAGATCACGCTCAATCGTCCGGATGCCAAGGACACGATCCAGAGGATTGTGCAAAAGTTCGGCGACCGCATTGCGGTTGGTGCAGGGACGGTGCTGACAGCAGAGGATTTGCAGGATGTCGTGGAGGCAGGGATCGACTTTGTACTCGCACCAAGCCTGATGACGCGTGATATGCTTGCCTACTGCCGTCACCACGGGGTGATCAGTGTTCCGGGCGCGTTCTCGCCAAGTGAAGTGCATCAGTGCATACGGGACGGGGCGGACATCATCAAGATCTTTCCCGCCGGCACTGTTGGGAGCAAGTATTTCAAGGATATTCAGGCACCCTTCGGTCACCTGCCCCTCATGGCTGTGGGCGGAATCCACGCGGGGAATATTGCGGAATACTTCGGGGCGGGCGCTTCCTACGTCGGCATCGCGTCGGGGCTCTTTCGCAAGGAGGATATCGCAGAGCGCAGCACCGCCGGTATGCAGCGGTCACTGGAGGAGTTTACACAGCAGTTGGAGGGAGCTGAGGTATGACGATGGTGGAGGGATTTCATGAGGGGCTGATCCTGCGCATTCTGACGCAGGGAAAGACCAAGCAGGAAGTGCTGACGCAGCTGGCGGAGCATCTGCACGCAGCAGGATATGTGAAGGCAAGCTACGCGGACGGGATTCTGAAACGCGAGGAGATCTATCCGACGGGACTCTCTACGGGACAGATCAATGTCGCCGTCCCGCACACGGACTGTGAGCATGTGAATCAGGATGCCGTCGCTGTCGGGCTGTTGAACAGTCCTGTGACATTCAAGGCGATGGACGATCCGAGCCGTGATGTCCCTGTCTCCATCATCATCATGCTGGCGCTCAAGGAGCCACACGGACAGGTGGAGATGCTGCAAAAGGTCATTGCACTGGTCAAGCAGCAGGATGATCTGAGGCGTATGCTCCGTGCCGCAGATACCAAAGAGGCGTATCAGGTGATCGCGCATTATCTTGTGTAGCGGGACGACAGGCAGATACAGAAAGGGTGTATAAAGATGAAGAAGGTTCTTGTTGCATGTGGAAATGGCATTGCCACCTCGACGGTCGTGGCATCGAAGATTCGCGAGGCATGCGAGGACGCAGGGCTCAATGTGTCAGTCAATCAGTGCAAGCTGCTCGAGGTGGAGTCCAAGGCGGCGGATTATGACCTCCTCGTGACCTCCGGCATGTTTACGGGCGGGACGGTGAACATCCCCGTGGTCAGCGCGATCGCCCTCTTGACGGGCGTCGGCGAGGAGGAGGCAATGGAGGAGATTCTGGATCATCTAAAATAAAATATATCGTCACTGCATAGAAGGAGGGATATTACATGGACATTGTATATGCTGTATTTAATGCACTGCTGAGTGCCGGTCCGATTGTTCTGCTCCCCATCATCATCACCATCATCGGGCTGCTCTTTCGCGTCAAGCTGCTCAAGGCGTTCCGTGCGGGTCTGACCATCGGCATCGGCTTTGCCGGTATCAAGCTCGTCATCAATCTCCTGTCGAGCAATCTGGGGCCTGCCGCAAAGGCGATGGTTGAAAACTTCGGGATCCATCTGGATATCTTGGATGTCGGCTGGGGTGCCATCGCGGCGGTGACATGGTCCTCCCCCATCATCCCGCTGCTGATCTTTGGGATTTTGCTGACGAATGTCGTGCTGCTGCTCTTCAAGCTGACAAATACACTGGACGTGGATATCTGGAACTATCACCACATGGCGATTGTCGGAATCATGGCATACTTTGTGACGGGGAATGTCTTCATCGGTCTCGGCGCCTCCATTATCATGGCGATCATTTCGTTCAAACTCGCCGACTGGACGGCGCCCTATGTCGAGAAGTACTTTGGAATCCCCGGCGTCTCCCTGCCGACAATGTCCGCACTCTCGTCCATCGTGATCGCGGCGCCGCTGAATCACCTGATTGACAAAATCCCCGGGGTCAACCAAATTGATTTCTCGGTCAAGGACGCGCAGAAGTATCTCGGCTTTTTCGGCGAACCGATCTTCATGGGTCTGATCCTCGGATGCGGCATCGGTATTCTCGCGGAGTATCCCGTGACGAAGGTCTTTGAGCTCGGCGTCAATATGGCGGCGGTCATGATCCTGATCCCGAAGATGACGGCGCTCTTTATGGAGGGACTGATCCCTATCTCGGAGGCCGCCAAGAAGCTGACGAAGGAAAAGTTCAAGGGGCGCAAGTTCCTCATCGGTCTGGATGCCGCCGTCGTTGTCGGAAACCCGACGGTCATTACGACGGCGCTGCTCGTCATCCCCCTGACCATCCTCATGGCGGCAATCCTGCCGGGCAACCGCGTGCTCCCGTTCGCGGATCTCGCCGTCGTGCCGTTCCGCGTGGCGATGGTCGTGGCCCTGTGCCGTGGGAATCTGTTCCGCAGTCTGGTCATCAGTCTGATCTGCATGGCGGCAATCCTGCTCGCGGGCACGGTGACCTCCCCTGTGCTGACACAGCTCGCGACGACAACGGGCATCGACCTGTCGGCAAGCGGCGGCATCTCATCCTTTGCTGCAACGAGTCTGACGGTCAGCTATCTGGTCTTTACAGCATTCACCGAGAATCCGATGGTCTCTGTCCCGCTCCTGCTCGCCGTACTCATCGGCGTCTGGGTCTATATGGAACGTCGTATGAAACAGACGGCAGCGCAGGAGACAGAGACCGAAGATAAATCTGCATAAGGCGGGGAGGAAAGAGCTATGAAAATCAGTTCGTTTGCAGTCTATCGTGTGAAGCCCCGATGGATTTTCATTAAACTGGTGACGGACGAGGGCATCGAGGGCTGGGGTGAGATGATCTCCGGCACGAAAACGGAAACGGTCGTCGCAGGTGCCACAGAGCTGGCACAGACACTCATCGGGCGCGATCCCTTTGCGATTGAAACGCTGTGGCAGGAGCTGTATAACTCGTTCTTCCGCGGCGGTCCGATCAATGCGACGATTGTATCCGGCATCGAAACGGCGCTCTGGGATATCAAGGGCAAGGCGCTGAACGTTCCCATCTATGAGCTGCTGGGCGGACGCGCGCGTGACCGCATCAAGGTCTACTCGTGGATCGGCGGTGACCGCCCCGACGATGTGGTGCGCGAGGCGCTGGATCGCAAGAACCGCGGTTTTGACGCCGTGAAGATGAACGCGACGGAGGAGCTGCACTACATAGACTCCTATGAAAAGGTGCAGGCGGTCGTCGACCGCGTCGCCTCGATCCGCAAGGAGATGGGTGCGGGTTTCGGCATTGCCGTCGATTTCCACGGACGGGTACACAAGCCTATGGCAAAGGTTCTGGCAGCGGCGCTCGAGCCCTATCACCTCATGTTCCTGGAGGAGGTCGTTCTCCCGGAGAACGAGGAGGCGTTCCGCGAGGTCGCACAGCATGTGGCAACACCGCTTGCGACGGGTGAGCGCCTTTGCAGCCGCTGGGCATTCAAGAACCTGTTCCGCACGGGCGTGATCGACATCATCCAGCCGGATGTGGCGCTCGCGGGCGGCATCCTCGAGACGCGCAAGATCATCGCGACAGCGGAGTCGTTCGACATGGCGGCGGCACCGCACGCCCCCTACGGACCGATTGCACTCGCGGCGACCCTGCAAATCGACGCCTGTTCGCCGAATGTCTTCATTCAGGAGCAGAGTCTCGGCATCCACTACAACAAGGGCTTTGACCTGCTGGACTTCGTCGAGAATAAAGAAGTGTTCCAGTACAAGGATGGATTCGTCAGTCTCCCGACACTGCCGGGACTGGGGCTCGTCATCAACGAGGAACTGGTCAAAAAGGTATCCGCAGAGGGGCTCGTCTGGACAAATCCGAAATGGAAGAACTACGACGGCACCCACGCGGAGTGGTGAGGAGCTCTTACTCTGCGCTATAGCGTATGCGTGCATAAAAAAGCCCCCCTTGTCAACAGAGGAGGCTTTTGCTATAATTAGACACAGAAAGAAACGTCCTTGACGGCATCTTTCCAAGATTGCTTAATATCCTTTCGAATAACCGCTCACTCGGTCAAAAGCTGGGCGGTTACTTTTTTTGTATCGCTAAAATATAGCCTGTGGCAGCGATCAACAAGAGAATCGCACCGACACGTCCAAGGGCGTTTTATATGACCGACCGCTTGAATTTCCGCACGGCAGTGCCGAAGAAGACGAGGATGAAGAGCGCGAGAAAGGCGGTCTGCTGATAGAGTGCCGTGATGCCGCCGCCCTTGAGGAAGATCATGCGCAGGATCTCGATGTAGTGTGTCATGGGGATAGCGAGGCTGAGGTACTGAAAGAATGTGGGCATCGCCTCGCGCGGGAACATGAAGCCCGAGAGGAGGATGCCCGGCAGGAGCGTTGCAATGCTCATGAGCCCCGCCTGCAGCTGGTTCTGCGCGAGCGATGCGATCATGAGTCCCATCGTGAGCGAGGCGAGAAGAAAGAGGGTCGTGAGCGCATAGAGGAGCAGGATACTCCCGCGCAGGGGCACACCAAAGATGGCGAGCGCGACGAGGATGCAGATCGTCGTCTGGATGTAGCCGAGCATGATGTAGGGCAGAATCTTGCCGACGAGCAGTTCCCATATATGCAGCGGCGTTACGAGGAGCTGCTCAAGCGTGCCCGCCTCGCGTTCGCGCACGATGGACATGGAGACCATGAGCACCATTGTGATCGTGAGGATGATGCCCATGAGTGCGGGCAGCATGTAGTAGGCGGTGACGGCATCGGGGTTGTACCACGCGCGGATGCGCACGTCGTAGGCAGGCGCAGCCACGGGCGCCCCGCGCGCAGCGACGGGCTGCACCCGCATGCCAAGCCCCGTCAGGGCGGCGATGGCAGAGGTCGAGGCGATGGAGTCCGAGGCATCGACAATCGCCTGAATCGGCACGGTGTGCCCCGCGTTTGCCTCCCGTACAAGATCGGGCGGAAAGACAATGCCGATCTTTGCATCGCCGCGCTCGATCCGCTCGTTCAGCTCATCGTAGCTCCACGCGATGTAGCGCAGGTCAAAATAGCCGCTTGCCGTCATTGCCGCGAGGAAATTGCGGCTCTCCTCGCTCCGCGACTGATCGAATACGACCGTGGACTGGTGCCGCACGTCCGTGCGGATGGCAAAGCCGAACACAATGAGATAGATGACCGGCAGGAGAAAGGTCACGCCGATGGTCATGGGGTCACGCCGCATCTGAATGAGCTCCTTGACGAGAAGCGCCAGAATCCGCAAGCCGCTCACCCCCTCTGCCGCCGATCGTAGTAGATAAAGACATCCTCCATTGTCAGCGCGGACGCCTGTGCTCCCAGCGCCGAGGGCAGCGTCACATCCCGCGAGACAAGCGCACGCACCTGCCGTCCGAACACATAGACCTCGTCATAGGGCACGCCTGACGCCCGCAGCGCCGCCGTCCCCGCCTCCGCACTCTCCTGCGGCAGGACGTAGAGACGCGCAGGCAGTTCCTCCTTCAGCGCCGTCGGCGAGCCGGAGGCGATCTTCCTGCCCTGCTGCAGAAAGGCAATCGCATCGCAGTGCTCCGCCTCATCCATGAAATGTGTCGTGACGAAGATCGTCGTCCGCTCCGTGCCCGCCATCTCCGAGAGCAGATTCCAAAAGAGCCGCCGCGACGTGGGGTCAACGGCAGACGTCGGCTCGTCGAGCACGAGGAGCGCAGGACGGTGGAGAATCGCGCAGCCGAGCGCGAGCCGCTGTTTCTGCCCGCCCGAAAGACCACCCGCGAGCACATCCGCTTTCTCCGTGAGCTGCATGCGCACGAGCACTTCCTCCGTGCG
>ERZ773083.2078-NODE-2078-length-12793-cov-3.668551_pt1 | contig 12793 bp, 12 predicted proteins | sample MGYA00511465_ERZ773083 | MGnify/ENA primary metagenome ERZ773083 (study PRJEB29015, sample SAMEA2738001) | human oral metagenome | biome: human oral; feature: human-associated habitat; material: dental | place: China | collected 2060 ... | reverse complement strand
CCGTATCAGATCGCAGCAACCGAACGTATATTGTGGAAGATAAATAGCTCGCATCTTAGTAAATGCTATGCAAAGCCGTAGTTCGCAGGCAAAATCTGGCATACGACAGGATCGGGCAAAACGCTAACTAGCTTTAAGGCGGCAAGGCTCGCTACTCAGCTTGATTTTATAGATAAGGTCTTTTTCGTAGTAGATCGTAAAGATCTAGACTATCAGACGATGAAAGAGTATCAAAAATTTCAAAAAGATAGCGTAAACGGCTCAAATAGCTGCGCCGAACTAAAACGAAATACGGAAAAAGAGGACGGTAAAATAATCGTAACGACCATACAAAAGCTAAATAATCTGATGAAAAGCGAAAGCGAGCTGGCCGTATATCAAAAGGAGGTCGTTTTTATATTTGACGAGTGCCACCGCTCGCAGTTTGGCGAGGCACAGAAAAATTTAAAGAAAAAATTTAAGAGATTTTTCCAGTTCGGTTTTACGGGTACGCCGATATTTCCGCAAAATGCGCTAGGAGCGGAGACGACGCAAAGCGTATTTGGAAGCGAGCTTCACTCGTATATATTAACCGATGCCGTAAGGGATGAAAAAGTGCTTAAATTTAAGGTTGATTATAACGACGTAAGGCCTAAATTTAGAGAATTTGAGACCGAAAAAGATGAGCTAAAACTAAGCGCTGCGGAGAGTAAAGAGGCATTTTTGCACCCTGATCGTATAAAAGAGATTTCGCAGTATATCCTGGATCGTTTTAGGCAAAAAACGCACCGACTAAACGCAAGCGGTAAAGGCTTTAACGCTATGTTTGCAGTAAGCTCTATCGAAGCCGCGAAGCTATACTACGAGGCGTTTAAAAATTTACAAAAAGATAAAGAGCGACCGCTAAAAGTAGCAACGATTTTTTCATTTTCGCAAAACGAGGAGCAGGGCGTTGCCGGAGAGATAGCGGACGAAAATTTTGAACCCGAGACGATGGATATGAGCTCAAAAGAATTTTTAAATGCTGCGATAAAAGATTATAACGCCTATTTTAGGACGAATTTTAGCATCGAGGGTAGGTCGTTTCAGGACTATTACCGCGACTTGAGTGAACGCATGAAAAAGCAAGAAGTCGATTTGCTCTTGGTTGTGGGCATGTTTTTAACAGGGTTCGACGCACCTACGTTAAATACGCTATTCGTAGATAAAAATTTACGTTATCACGGGCTTATGCAGGCTTTTTCACGTACGAATAGAATCCTAGACGCCACTAAGACCTTTGGCAATATCGTGACTTTTAGAGACTTGCAGCAAGCTACGATCGATGCCATCACGCTTTTTGGTAAAAACAGTACCAAAAACGTAATTTTGGAAAAAAGCTATAAGGAATATATGCAGGGCTTTACCGATGCTGCTACCGGCGAGGCCAGACGAGGATTTCTAGAAGTTACGAGCGAGCTTGAGGCGCGCTTCTCAGATCCTAACGCAATAGAAACGCAAAAGGATAAAAAGGATTTTGTTAAGCTTTTTGGCGAGTATCTTCGCGTAGAAAATGCTCTGCAAAACTATGACGAATTTGCGGCGCTGCAGGCTCTGCAAGGGGTAAATTTGAATGATGAGAATGCCGTGCGCGAATTTAAAGAAAAATTTTATCTAAGCGAAGAGGATTTGCAGGAGATGCAAAGCATAAAAGTGCCTAGCGTGCGAGCGCTCCAAGACTACCGCTCTACCTATAACGATATAAGAGACTGGCTAAGAAAAGAAAGAGCGGGCGAACGCAAAGAGACGCAAAAGATGGACTGGGACGACGTGGTCTTTGAGATTGACCTACTCAAGTCGCAGGAGATAAATTTAGACTATATTTTGGGGTTAATATTTGAGCACAATAAAAAGATTAAAGATAAGATCGCGCTTACCGAAGAGATCCGCAGGATCATCCGCGCCAGCCTGGAAAATCGCTCAAAAGAGGGGCTAATAGTAGATTTTATAAACGGGACTGATTTGGACGAGTTAAAAGATAGAGCAGGCGTAGTCGAGGCATTTTTTAAATTTGCAAAAGGCGAGATGTCGCGCGAAGCAAAAGAACTGATTGGCTCGTTAAATTTAAATGAAAATGCTGCAAAAAGGTATATTAGCGCGTCGTTAAAACGCGGATATGCTAGCGAAAGCGGAACTGATTTAAACGAAATTTTACCTAAAATGAGTCCTCTAAATCCAAAGTATCTAAGCGTGAAGCAAAATGTTTTTGAAAAAATCGCTTTTTTTGTGGATAAATTTAAGGAAGTCGGCATTGAGGTTTAGGCACGACTTAATTTGGATGTATTATTTTGTACTATATAAGCGATGCAAATAGGAGTTTTATGCGTTTAGATTATATTTTTACAGACGAAAATTATTAGAAAAATTGTTGTTGAGTTAAAATATGTTGCATTGAAAACAAAGAAGTATAATTTGTGTCAATACGATGATGTAGATTCGTATAAATTTTAAAATTTAGCTCCTCGCCGCTGTTGTTATCGCCCAAACGGCGACGAGTTTTGAGGCGGCATCGATGTGGGAGAAAAATTTGCTCGCGCCGAAGCTCGCAGCGCTTATGCCGCCATTTCTAGGATTGCTTTTAAGTTCGGTAAAATCGTTGATTACTATCACGCAAATCCTTTAAATTTTATCAAATTTAACGCATGGCAGGGCGAACTGCGTGCTTGCCCTTGCGTTATCGGCGTTTAAATTCTACAAAATTTAATGCGCGGCATCGGATTTTAAAATTTATTGCCTTTTTTGCACTTTAACTTTTGGGGCGGTTTTTGCGCCTTGCGCTTTTGCCTGTGGGCGCTCGATGATGCGGATATTGGCGTTTGAGCGGAGTCTGTCGTTGAACTCGGCGACCGCTTTTTTGCGCTCGGAGGTTACGTAGCCCTCGATCGCCCTATCTTGCACGCTATCAAAATCAAGCGTACGAAGCCCTTTTTTGTCGTTTACGTAAAACATCTCGTAGCCGTTGCGCGTAGGGATTATCGGCGAAAATTTGCCCTGCTCGACGTTCGTGACGATGTATTTGAGCCCCTCGTCCATTTGATTGGCCTTGAGGGTTCCCTTCATCACATACACGTCGCTTGGGCGGAGCTTTGGATTTGCGCGGATCTTATCGAGTGGAGCCTGAGATTTCGCGATATAGCGGGTTAGCGTGATGCTATCGAAGGTTGTAAATAATGAACTATTTTGGCTGTAGAATTTTTTGACATTTTCGGGGGTCGTGCGGTGCTGTATGTCTGCGAATATTGAGCCATAGAGCTTTTCTTCAAGCAGTGTACGGCGGATATTTGCTTTAAAGTCATCGTAGTTTATACCTTGCTTTTGCACGGCGGTTTTGAGTTGGTCTAAGCTAAGCTTATTTTGATCGGCGATCGCTTTGAGCCTCGCGTCGATCTCCGCATCATTTACCGCGATGCCGCGGCGTTTAATCTCGGATTGTTGCAGCTTTTGCCCGATTAAAATTTCCATCGCAGCTTGCGGCGAAGCGCCCGTTAGCTTCTGAACTTTGGCTAGTTCGTAGCCAGTGATGGGCTCATTATCTACCACGGCGATGACGCCATTTACTACTTCGGCATTTGCACAAATAACACAGATCATTGCGGAAAAAAGCAGTTTCTTTATCATTTTTAACCTTTATTTAGTCTTTTTGCTTTATAATTACAAGATCGCGATTATAACATTAAATGGTAATTTTTGCAAAGGAATTTTATGATAGTAACTCGTTTTGCGCCGAGTCCTACGGGATATTTACATATCGGCGGACTTAGAACGGCGCTTTTTAGTTATCTTTACGCTAGGGCAAACGGCGGCAAATTCCTGCTGCGTATTGAGGACACTGATCTGAAGCGCAATTCGCAGGAGGCTGCTAAGGCGATCGAGGAAGCCTTTAAGTGGTGCAATCTAGACTATGACGGGCAGATCGTGTATCAAAGCTCACGCTTCGATCTTTACAAACAATATGTCCAAAAGCTGTTAGATGAGGGCAAGGCATACAAGTGCTATATGAGCAAGGATGAGCTGGATGAGCTGCGCGCGCAGCAGGAAGCTCGCAAAGAGCGCCCGCGCTACGATAACCGCTATCGCGACTTTACCGGCACGCCGCCTGCTGGGATCGAGCCCGTAATCCGCATCAAATCCCCGCTTAGTGGCACGATAGAATTTAGTGACGGCATCAAGGGCGAGATAAAATTTAACGCTGCCGATATTTTGGACGATTTCATCATCGCGCGTTCCGATGGCACGCCTACGTATAACTTCACGGTCGTGATCGACGACGCGCTGATGGGCGTCACGGACGTGATCCGCGGCGACGATCACCTAAGCAACACCCCGAAGCAGATCGTGCTGTATAACGCGCTAGGCTTTAAAATCCCTAAATTTTACCATGTCGCGATGATCAACGGCACCGACGGCAGCAAGCTGAGCAAACGCCACGGCGCTACCGACGTGATGGAGTATAAGCGTATGGGCTATCTGCCCCAGGCTCTGTTAAATTTCTTAGTGCGCCTGGGCTGGAGCCACGGAGACGATGAAATTTTTAGCATGGAGGAGATGAAGCGCTACTTTGATCCCAACCATATCAGCAAGAGCTCCAGCACCTTCAATCAAACCAAGCTTGAGTGGCTAAACGCGCATTATATTAAAAACTCTGACGACGATGAGCTTGCCGTGCAGCTTGTGGAATTCGGCGTCGATATCCGTTCGCATGCAAAAAAACATCTCATCGCGCAGCAGTACAAACAGCGCGCAAAGACGCTAGTGGAGATGGCTGAGGGCATTAAAGCTCTTCTAGCCCGCCCGAGCTGCTACGACGAGAAGGCGTATAAGAAATTTGTAACCGAAAGTTCGCTAAGCTTACTCGCAAAATTTTCGGATACTCTAAGCGCAAATTTAAATGCAAAGGAGTGCGAGGAAAGGACGATGGGATTTTTGGACGCAAACGGCGCCAAGCTAAAGGATCTTGCCCAGCCGCTGCGCGTTGCGATCACGGGGGGAAGCGTAAGTCCGTCGATTTTTGAAATTTGTGAAATTTTGGGAAGCGACGAAGTTAAAACGAGAATTTCAAATTTAATCAAAAAAGGATTATAAAATGGCTAAAGTAAACGTTGAAGCGGCTTTGAAGTACCACATAGGCGGTAAAATCGGAACGAATGTAAAAACCCCGTGCGCTACGGCGGAGGATTTGGCGCTTGCATATACGCCGGGCGTCGCGGAACCTTGTAAGGTGATCGAAGGTGATCACGAGGCTGCGTTTAAATACACGAATAAGGCCAATCTCGTAGCCGTCATCACCAACGGCACGGCGGTTTTAGGACTCGGAGATATCGGCGCTATCGCCGGAAAGCCCGTAATGGAGGGCAAGGCGGTTTTATTTAAAAAATTCGGCGGCGTCGATGCGTTTGACATCGAGATCGACGAAAAAGATCCTAAAAAGATAATTGAAATTTGCAAAGCGCTTGCGCCTACGTTCGGCGGTATAAATTTAGAGGATATCAAAGCTCCCGAGTGCTTCGAGATCGAGCGCGAGCTGCAAAAAGCCGTCGACATCCCCGTCATGCACGACGATCAGCACGGCACCGCGATGATTACAGGTGCAGGGCTAATCAATGCAGCCCTCATCAGCGGCAAAAAGATCGAGGATATGAAGATCGTAGTCAGCGGCTCGGGCGCTGCAGGCATAGCGTGTGCGAAGATGTATCGTAATTTAGGCGCTAAACATATCATAATGCTTGACTCCAAAGGGGTGATCCATAAGGGCCGCACCGATCTTACCGAGCAGAAGAAAGAATTTGCCCTAGACACTGCAGATCGTACGCTAGAGGATGCTATTAGGGGAGCCGATATGTTTTTGGGTCTTAGCAAGCCGGGCGTTTTAACCAAAGAGATGGTAAAGACTATGGCGCCACATCCAATCATTTTTGCGCTTGCAAATCCGGTACCGGAAATTTATCCAAGCGAGGTCGAGGAAGTAAGAAGCGACGCGATCGTAGGCACCGGCAGAAGCGACTTTGCAAATCAGATCAATAACGTTTTGGGCTTTCCGTATATCTTCCGCGGCGCGCTTGACGTAAGAGCCAAAAAGATCACCGAAAATATGAAAATTGCTGCCGCTCGCGCGATGGCGGATCTTGCTCGCGAAGAGGTTCCTGCGGAAATCCGCAAGATGCTGGGCAAAGAGAGCTTAAAATTCAGCAAAGACTACGTGATCCCAAATCCTTTCGATCCGCGCGTATTTGCCGTGATCTCGACGGCGGTCGCAAAAGCTGCGGTGGATGACGGCGTCGCTCGCGTCAAAGACTTCGACGCTGCAGCTTATAAAAAGAGCCTAGAAGCTAAAAAGCTATGATTCCTTGCTCCTGCGCGAGGCGAGATTAAATTTAAGAGGCGTAAATGAAAGATTTGGCTTTACTTACCGATTTTTATCAGCTTAGCATGATGCAGGGCTATTTTTTTACAAAGCCCGATCAGACGGCGGTTTTTGACGTTTTTTATCGCAAAAACCCAAGCGGCGGCGGTTACGCGATATTTTGCGGCTTAAACGAGGTCGTGGATTATATCGAAAACTTAAAATTTAGCGAAGACGACATCGCGTATCTAAAAAGTTTAAATTTCTTTAAACCGGAATTCCTGGAATTTCTAAGAGGCTTTAAATTTAGCGGCGAAATTTACGCGATGGATGAGGGGCAGATCGTATTTCCGCACGAGCCGCTTATCCGCGTCAAAGCAAATATCATGGAAGCACAGCTCATCGAGACGGCGATCCTAAATACTATAAATTTTCAAACTCTAATCGCTACGAAAAGCTCGCGCATCAATTTTAGCGCCAAGGGTGATTTGGTGATGGAGTTTGGCTTGCGCCGCGCTCAGGGGCAAAGTGCCGGTATCTACGGTGCAAAGGCTGCGATTATAGGCGGCTGCAGCGCCACGTCAAACGTGCTCGCCGCAAAGAAATTCAGCGTGCCCGCGATCGGCACTCACTCGCACTCTTGGATTCAGAGCTTTGATAGCGAGCTGGAGGCGTTTCGCGCCTACGCTAAAATTTATCCGAACAGCACGCTTTTACTCGTCGATACCTACGATACTCTCGCAAGCGGCGTGCCGAATGCGATCAAGGTTTTTAAGGAGCTTCGTGCAAACGGTCATGAGCCGCTTGGAATCCGCATAGATTCGGGCGATCTGGAGTATCTGACCAAGCAGGCGCGCAAGATGCTCGATGCGGCGGGCTTTAATAACGCAAAGATCACCGCATCCAACGACCTGGACGAATACGCGATCGATCAACTCAAGCTTTTCGACGCTAAAATCGATAGCTGGGGGATCGGTACTAGGCTTATTACCGGCGGAGACAGTTCAAGTCTCGGCGGCGTGTATAAGCTAAGCGGTATCGAAAAAGATGGCGAGATCGTGGCTAAGATCAAAATTTCAAACGATCCGCGCAAGATCAATAATCCCGGCTACAAACAGATCTTTAGGCTCTACGACAAAGATAACGGCATGGCACTTGCCGATCTGATCACGCTTGATGGAGAGAGCATAGACGAGAGCGCGCCGCTTGAAATTTTCCATCCGCTTTACACCTACAAGCGTAAAATTTTAACGAATTTCAGCGCGCATAAGCTCTTACGTCCCGTTTTCAAGGAGGGCAAATTCGTAGGCGCCCGCCGCACGGTAAGCGAGATCGCGCGTTTTAGCAAGGAGCAGAAGAGTAAATTTTGGCTTGAGCACCTTCGCAACGTCCATCCGCAAAGCTACAAAGTAGATCTCTCTCAAAAGCTTTGGGATATCCGAAAATCACTCATCAACGAGTGCAACCTCAATTTAAAGGAAAAATATGTTTAAAGTTCTATCGTGTGCCGCTTTGGCGCTAGTTTTGCTAGGATGCGGCTCAAACCAGCTCCGCCAATCCCCGGATAGCGCTATGAATAAGCAAGCACAGAGCGAAAAAACCATAACCAAAGAGAATGCGAAGACCTTCTATTTCGTCGATGAGCGGGGCAAAAAGCTTTCGCTTAGCTCAAACGACGATTTCAATACCGCCGTGTTAAAGGACGATAGCGGCAAAAGCTACAACCTCAAGCGCGAGCGTGCCGCCGACGGCATCTATATGGAGAACAAGGATGGAGTGAGCATCCACTTCAAAAAAGGTGAGGGCATAGTGGAGTTTAGCAAATACAAATCCATCCCGATCACCGAGGTCAAATAAACTTTAAAATTTTTGATTAAATTCCGATTTAGCGCCGGAATTTAGCCCTTTTTTCTGCGCTAAATTCGGAGAAAGTTATGTTATTAGGCAAAATCGATTATCTAAATTTGCTCCCTTTTCACGTATTTTTAAAATCCCTTCCGCTGCCGTCTTATGTTAAAAAATCGATAGAATTTAAAAAAGGGGTGCCGAGCAAACTCTGCGCCGATCTTTATTATAGACGCATAGATGCCGCGGTAATCTCCAGCATCGAAAGCCGCCGCGCAAAATACCGCAGACTGCCTCTTGGAATCGTCGCAAAGCGCGAAGTGCTAAGCGTACTCGTGCGCAAAAACTCGGCGCCCAGGCTCGATCCCGCGTCGATGAGCTCAAATATGCTAGCCCGCGTGCTGGATCTTAGCGGCGAGGTGCTAATCGGCGATAATGCTCTAAAGGCGCTGCTTTCGCAGGGCAAGGATAAATTTTACGATCTTGGCGAAATTTGGCAGCAGCGCACGGGCTTGCCCTTCGTTTTCGGGCGGCTGTGCTGTGTGAAAAACGATAAAGCTTACTCGCGCCTAGCGACGAAATTTTTACGTTCGCGCATTAAAATTCCAAGATATATCCTGCGAAGCTACGCCTTTTCGCGCGGCATAAAAGAGCGCGAAATTTTAAATTATTTGAAATTTATAAGCTACAAAATCGGCGTCCGCGAGGAGCTGGCGCTGAAAAAATTTATCGCTAAAGCCAAAAAATTAAAATTTAATCCGGTTCAAAAGGAGGAACTATGAAATCTTACATCGACGGCTTGCTGCTAAATTTAAAGCGTGCCAATCCCGGTCAGGAGGTCTTTATCCAGGCATCGACCGAAATTTTATACTCGCTCATACCGCTTCTAAAGCGCGATGAGCGATACGTGAAAAATAAAATTTTAGAGCGCATTTTGGCGCCCGAGCGCACGATGATGTTTCGCGTCGTCTATATGAGCGACGACGGCGAGCCCTGCGTGCATACGGGATATCGCATAGAGTTCAACTCCGCTCTGGGCCCTTACAAAGGCGGTCTGCGCTTTCATCCGAGCGTAAATTTGGGCGTTTTAAAATTTTTAGGGTTTGAGCAAATTTTTAAAAATTCCCTCACGGGTCTTAATATCGGCGGCGCAAAAGGCGGCGCAAATTTCGATCCCAAGGGCAAGAGCGACGGCGAGATTATGAGATTTTGCCAAGCTTTTATGTTAGAACTTCACCGCCTAATCAGCTCCAATACCGACGTGCCCGCGGGCGACATCGGCGTGGGCGGTCGCGAGATCGGCTATATGTACGGCGCGTATAAAAAGCTCACCCGCAGATTCGACGGCGCGCTTACGGGCAAGGGGCTAAGCTGGGGCGGTAGTCTTGCGCGCACCGAGGCTACGGGCTACGGATCGGTCTATTTTGCAAACGAGATGCTCGCTACCAGGGGCGATTCGCTGCACGGCAAAATTTGCACGATCTCTGGCGCCGGCAACGTCGCTATCTACACCGCCGAAAAGCTATATCAGATGCAGGCAAAACCCGTCACCGTAAGCGATTCTACGGGCTTTATCTATGACACCGAGGGAATCGATGTAATGCTTCTTAAAAAGCTAAAAGAGCAGCTGCGCGTAGGGCTTTGCGAATATATTAAAGAGCGCCCTAACGCAAAATTTATCCCAGTTAGCGCCTATCCCGCAGGCCGCAACGGCGTGTGGAGCGTGCCGTGCGATGCGGCATTTCCGAGCGCTACGCAAAACGAGCTTAATCTGCAAGACGTAAAGACTCTCTATGCCAACGGATGTCGCATGGTTTGCGAGGGCGCGAATATGCCAAGCACGCTTGAGGCGATCGATTTTATGCTCGCGCAAAAAGACTTTCTTTTCGGTCCTGCCAAAGCGGCGAATGCGGGCGGCGTGGCTACAAGCGGGCTTGAGATGGCGCAAAACGCGCAGATGGCGTCGTGGAGCTTCGAACAGGTCGACGGCAAGCTGCGCGAGATCATGCGCCACATATTTCGTACCAGCTACGAGACCTCGAAGGAATTCGGCGCGGAGGGCAATCTCGTGCTGGGCTCGAATATCGCGGGCTTTCGCCGCGTAGCCGACGCGATGCTGGATCAAGGGCTGGTTTAAGCTTAACTCGCTTTATTTTGTCAAAAGCGGCAGCTCGCTTTTAAATTTAAACTCTTTAAATTTACGACGAGCTTTTTGGCTGCTTTGATAAAATTTTAATCGTTTGCGCCGAGGATATAGCCGCTCATCGCTATAATCCTCTCTGCGCGGCTTGCGTTGGTATCGCGCGCGCTGCGTAAATTTTAAATGACGCTCGATCGGCGCGGTTTAAAATTTAAGTCGTCGCAACGTCGCTTTTAAATTTAGTCGCAAACATGCAAAGTCCGCCGCTGCTAAATTTTATCTTTAAATTTGGCGGGTAAATTTTGCCCGTTAAATTTAGCTTTGAAATTTGACGTTTAAAATTTAACTCGAAGCCGCTTTTAAATTTAGTCTAAAATTTTATCTCAGCTCGCCCGTGCAGCGCGTAAATTTAAACCGAGCGCAGGCTGAGCGTTTACCGCATTTTGGCATAATGGCGCAAATTTTATCCAAAGGTTGCAATATGAAAAAATTTATGGTTTTACTCGCCGCTGCGTCGCTGTCGCTCGCGCATGCGGACGTAACGGATATCCTAAAGCAGGGCGCGGACGTGCTCGGTGCGACTCAGAGCGGAAACTACAAAGAGCTGCTCGCTTCCGCCACAAACCGCGCCGTAGCCGAGCTCGCCAAGGGCTACATCCACAGTAAGACCGCTAAAATCGAACTTCCTCCTTCGCTGAAGGCGGCTGCGAAGCTTGCGAGAAAGGTGGGCGGCGATAAATGGGAGCGCGAGCTCGTCGTGAGTATGAACGATGCCGCTACCAAGGCGGTGAGCAGTGCGAGCAAGATATTTTTGCAAGATCTGAAATCTATGAGCGACGCCGACGTTAAAAAGCTCATCGGCGGCGGTGACACGGCGCTTAGCGAGTATTTGCAGAGCAAATCGGGCGCGAAGCTGCGGGCGGTTTTTAGACCGATCGTAAGCGATATGATGAGCAAAAACAGCTTCGCGACGGCGTATAACGGGCTAAATTCCTTCGCGCAAAGCAAAATCGCGGGTAATGAAGCGGTGCAAAACATCGCGCGCGGACTGGGCGCGAGCGAGTATCTGCCTAAGCAGGGCGAGGATTTGAACGATTACATCACGCAAAAGACGCTGGATGGGCTGTTTGCGGTAATGAGGGAAAAAGAAAGCGCGCTTCGCGGCAGCGCCGTCGGCAAAGGCGCGGGGATTTTAGGCAAGGTGCTGAAATAAAGCTCGCGGCGAGGCTTTGGCGTAAATTTCGCCGCATAAGTACTTTCGGTTGCTTTATATCGCCGCCTGCGTAGTCTAAAGCTTCGCGCAAAGTGCCCGCTCGCGCGAAGCGACTGCTTGCGGCAAATCATCGGGCGCGTGGTAAAATTTAGAAGTTTGTTTACCGCGCTTGGAGCCTGTTTGCTTAAGACAATAATCTCAGCGCGGAGTTTAATCCGCGAAATTTGAAACTATAAAATTTAGAAATTTAGCAAGACGCAAAGGATTTGAAATTTTAAAATTTCACGTGGAGTTTTAGAATTTCCTGCGGCAATTGAATGCGCGTATATCTAGCGCTTACGTCTGAAATTTTACAAAGCGGCGGAGTATCGGGATAGCAGAGCGGTAACAGATAAGCGCGTAAGAGTAAAGCAAGAAAGCCATCTTGTAAATTTCATCGCTTTTTAAATTTACGCTTTTTACGCTTTGGAGCTTTAACGCTTTGATCGGAAGCATTTCTTTGCTGATACACGCCGTCATTTTTATACTCCGTTAGCTTTTTGTCGCAGTATGAGCAAATTTGATCAGTATCTTTGACGTCCTCGTACAGGTAAAATTTAAAGCAGTCTTTGCACCACATATATTGCGGATATCTTTTTATGCTCTTCTCAGAATGGAAGGCGAGGTAAAAAAACGAGATACTAATAAGTAAAACCAAAAATCCCGAGATAAGAAGAGGATATCCGATTTTGTTTTGTATTCCTGCGGGATCTTGCGTTGTAAAAATTTCTATAGATATTATTAAAAGGTTTAAGCCTATCAAGGCATTAATCACTCTACCTATTTTTTTGTTTATGAAAATTCCCGCAGAAGCAAACAATACGCCGATGATAAAAATCTTGATAATATAGACCGGCTCAACTGCGCTCCAGCCCCCGTATTTAAAATACATCTTTCCGCTAAAGCAGCCAAGAATGCTTTCAAATACAAAAAATGCGCCCAAAAGTATTAAACCTATTCTAGTGCTCATTTTTTATTCCTATGGCTTTTTTTGAGATAGTTGTCATTGTTTGAATAGCGCCTCATTAGGCTGTAGCTTGTTGTCGGGGGCATACTTTCATTAAGCATATCGTTAGCAAAATTTATCAAATTTAATAAAATATCTATTTTAGCCATCAATACTGTATTCACTCTTTCGCCCTCACACCTCTATAACCACATCCTTATACTTTTCATAAAGCTTCGGCTTTAAAATTTT
>ERZ773083.2070-NODE-2070-length-12841-cov-2.604020_pt1 | contig 12841 bp, 10 predicted proteins | sample MGYA00511465_ERZ773083 | MGnify/ENA primary metagenome ERZ773083 (study PRJEB29015, sample SAMEA2738001) | human oral metagenome | biome: human oral; feature: human-associated habitat; material: dental | place: China | collected 2060 ... | reverse complement strand
CTCCCATCTCGCGCAGAGAGGGTTCTGTCTTAGAGCGAAGGGTAAATGCCAGCGATGGCCAGACTGCCCTGACAGACTTTGAAATCATACAGGAGGGGGCAAAATATTCTCTGCTGCGGGTATGGCTTGGGACAGGACGCACGCACCAAATCCGGGTTCATATGAATTATCTCGGCCATCCCCTCCCCGCCGACTACCTCTATCATCCGGTCTATCAGGATATCTCCCGTCAGCCTCTGCACTCTGCAAAACTGCGCTTTCCCCATCCTGTCAGTGGCCGGCAGATGTGCTTTGAGAGCAGGCTGCCGGCTGATATGCAGCATTTGCTGGATAACTTCCACAGCTGACAGGTTTCCTTTGCCCAGACGGCTGTCCCTCAATAAATATCTAAATTTCACGAATCACAGATCAATCCGGCAGCATCTGCTCTGTCATTTCAAGGAGCTTCCCCTCTTTTGGGTCGTAGTTGGGCAGGCTCGGATAGGTGTCAAAATCCCTGCGGTTTGCCAGAATCACCCGGCGAATATAGGAATAGCTTTTGGCCTCTCCCCGCCTGGCTAAAAAGAAAAGCATAAACTCCAGGAGGGCCTGGGTCTGCGGATGAATGATCAGATGATCTCTTCCCCGCAGGTAGTAGTTCCAGGCGGAATCATCCTGATACCGGTCTCTCTGATAGTTTTTCGAGGCTGCCACCCGATCGACAAAAGACTCCACCACGTAATTGACAGGCATCTTCATTCCGACCATACCCGGGCCGGAATGCTCGTCGACAGCATAGTCGATCCAGTACTCAAAGTGATGCTTATTCCTTCCCTTGTGATGGAGCCAGGACAGAGAATATCCCCGATCCCTGCGCTCCCCGTCATTGGGACTGTGAGATCCGGTGTAATATTTGGCTCCGACCATAAATTCCGTGGGGGAGTATTTGGATAAATCGTGGAGTAACCCCTGCCGGTAGAGTCCAAGCGCAAAGCACCCCTGCAGGACCAGCATTTTGTGATGGTGAATGGTCCGAAGATGTCCCAGCCAATTCCACATTCTATCCTCCTCATTGAAATCCTTCGAGGGAATTATACGAGAAATCCTATCTTATGTCATTTGTCATTGCATTTTATGCTTGCTGTCATGGCTGTCAGTCATGCGGCGCCGCCAATACTGGCCGCCCTGAGACATTGAAATACCGGTTTCCTTCCCCTATAATCGGAGACAATCTACTAAAACAAACCTGCAAGAACAGTGAAGCTGAAGTGAATCAACAGGTGCTGTGAAACTGAAACAAATTCACAGGAGTCATAAAGGAGAAGGACATGTCTGATGAGAATATAAACACTCCCTGTCCGGAAGATGAGGACGATGATGTCATGGTGACCATAGAATTAGAAGATCAGGATCTGGACTGTGAAATTCTAACTATTTTTACGCTTAACAGCCAGGACTACATTGTTCTCATGCCTGTCGACGAGCACGGAGACCCCATCGACGACAGCATGGTCTACATCTACCGATACCTGGAAGACGCAGATGGCAATCCTTCCATCGATAACATTCAGACGGATGAGGAGTACGATCGAGTCAATCGCTACTTCACACAGTTAGCAGACCGGGACTATCCCTCATCCTGATCTTTTTCCTGTATCTCTGCCAGAAAACGGGAAGGAGCGAGCTTTTGATTGCCCATTTCAAGACAGGAGTAGAGATATACCTCTCTCTTTGCCCTGGTGAGCGCGACATAAAACATCCGCCGCTCCTCCTCCAGGGCCTCCCTTCCTCTGGCTCGTGAAGAGGGCGTAATCCCCTCGTTGACATCCATGATGTGAACCTGGTCAAACTCAAGCCCCTTGGATCCGTGGAAGGTAAAAAGCCCCACCGGCGCCCGGTTATCGCTCTGCGCCAAAATCTCATTTTCCCCCATCCCTCTTCTCCTCTGGTCATACTGATCTGCCCCTCCTGCTTCAGGCAGCAGACGTTCTTCTTCGAGTATTTTTATATAACTTTTAAGGGCCTCTTTGCCCCTGCCCCGGATCCCCCTGGCCAGGCCCATAAGAATCCCAAGCAGCATTTCGATCTCATCCCATTCGCTCCTCTTATCCCTGTAGGATTCCTCTAAAAATGCCCGGTATCCGACCTTCCCAAAAAGATATGTCAGGGCGGCGTATGGGGAAGAGGATGCGAGAAAAGCCATATCCCTCTCCAGCTCCAGAAATTGCTTTGCCTGCCCGGGATGCTCTTTCAATCGCCTCCCCAGTTCCCCCCACTCAAAGGTCTCTTCTTCAATACAGGATCTTGGCAGCTGACGACAGGGTCTGTTTAAAATCCGAAGAAGATCCTCCCTCCTCCTGTGTCCCAGCGCAAGGCTGCAGTAGGAAATGATATCCTGTGTCAACCAGTGCCCGGCGACTTTGCGCTCCTTTCTACGCATATAAAAGGGAATCCCCTCCTGCCGCAGGACCCGTATCAGCTCAGTGGACTGGGCCCTGGTTCGAAACAAAACCGCGGTCTCTCCCCTGCGCTTTCGCAGAAGGCCTCCAATCTGCTCCGCCTCCTCCCTTGGATTTCTAAGACGCCTTACCACAATCCTTCCCATCTCCTTTCGGTCTGGCCGAATGCTCTTGGCATAGCGCATCTTGTTGTGACCAATCAGCCGCTTTGCCGCCTTGACAATAGACCGGGTCGAACGATAATTGGTCTGCAAATGCAAAATGACCGCATTCGGATAGGTCGATCGGATGTCTAAAAGAAGTCCGGGCCTTGCGCCGCGAAAGCCATAGATTGACTGGTCATCATCGCCCACCAGAAAGAGGTTTCCCCATCCCTCCGCAAGAATCTGTACCAGAAAAAACTGCAGAGCATCCATATCCTGGGCTTCATCGACAAGAATCATCCGAAAGCGATGGGACCACCTGTTGCGAATCGCCGGATTCTCCTCCAGGAGTATCCTGGCCTCAGATAACATGTCCCCATAATCGAGAACCTTGTCCCGCCTTTTCATCGACCAATAAATTCGGGCGAATTGCTCCGTCAGATCAGATTCCTTTTCTGTCTCATTCGCACTCCTCTCCAGGTCTTGCATGCCAGTGATCGGATCCGTCTCTCTTTGCAACAGACCATCCAGTCTCTTTAAAAGATCCTCTGTCTTCCGCCGGTCCGCCCGGATCCCCATTTGATCAAGGGCCCCCATTGCCAGAAGAAAGCGCTTCTCCTCACTCAACAGACTGTCAGCTGAATAACCCCGCTCCTCCCTAAGGATACGAAAGAACACAGAGTGAAAGGTCCCGAAGACAACGGGAATCCCCTCTGTTCCCAGCACTGATAGGAAGCGATTCTGCATTTCCATGGCAGCCTCCCTGGTGAATGTGATCACAAGGATTTGCTCTGCCGGGATCTTCCTCTCCCCAATCAGTCTCGCGACCCGACGGATGATAACACTGGTTTTTCCGGAACCCGGTCCGGCGATCGTCAGGCAGACTCCCTCAAAAAAGGAAACCGCCTCCTCCTGTTTTATATCGAGCAAGAAAATCACCTCCATAGACCGGATACAGAATGTGCGCGAGGGTGAAAAAAGAGTACCAAAAGGGGTGGCTCAGCACTTGCCACTTCTGAAAAGAACTAATGTCCAAGACAAAAAAGGTCTCAAGCACACACGAAGAACATATTCAAATGAGTTAAAAATGGCTTCTAAAAAGCTGCAAAACAAAGCTGCAAATCTGAGAAAGAAAGAGCACGTAGAAACGAAAAGGAAAAAACAGAAAGCATCGAAAAACGGAAAGGGAAACAGAAGAATGCAAAGCATTAAAAAATGAAAAAGAGAAACAGAAAAATACAAAGCATCAAAAACGAAAGAGAGAAACAGGAAAATACAAAGCATCAAAAAACGAAAAAGAAAGATAGAAAGCAGAAATATCTGAAAAAGATAAGCGAAAGCCATCAGAAATACGAATTAATAAAAAAGGCTTAGCCCTTTGGGAAGGACTAAACCTATTTATAACATCTTATGTATCGACTTGCAAGAGCCCGCATTTCATTGCCTATTGTCACCAGTGCATCCCATTGCCCACCGCTATCGAACGCGCTTGCATGTTTCCCTCTGAGCTCACTTGCTCATTGCTGTTGGACTCTCTTTATCTCCTCTGCAAAAGCATGATGAATGTAAGACTCAGCTCAGCTTCTCAATGGCCGCCCGGATACGGGCGATCGTCTCTTCCTTTCCAAGGACCGCCATGAGCTCCGTCGCTCCTCCGGGAGTCATCTGCTTGCCTGAGACCGCCGTTCGAAGAGGCCAGAAAACATAACCGTTCTTGTATCCGTGCTCTTTGGCAAATGCCTTACAGGCCTCAAAAAGTCCCTCATTACTGTAATCCTCCTGGGCCTCTAACAGAGGGAGGATCTCCTCCAGAGTCCTGCGGGAGTTCTCCGGCGTGGTCTTCATCTTCTTGTGCTGGTACATATCCGCGTCATAGTCCGGAACGGCGTCAAAGAAATCCACATGTTCCCTGATATCCGGGAAGATCTCGATGCGGGACTGAACCATAGACGCAATTGCCCGCAGATCATACTCTCCCCTGATATATTCCCGCAGGTAGGGCAGAGCCATCTCATAAAATGTATCAAAGGGCAGGGCCTTGATATACTCTCCATTCATCCACTTGAGCTTTTCAATATCAAAAACCGCGGGAGACTTGGACAGACGGTGATAGTCAAAGGCCAAAACCAGCTCCTTTAAGGAGAAAATCTCTCGATTCTCCTCCGGACTCCATCCCAGAAGAGCCACATAATTGACAATGGCATCTGAGAGGAACCCCTGCGCTATCAGATCTTCATAGGAGGAATGGCCGCTTCTCTTAGACAGCTTCTGATGATCCGTATTGGTGATCAGAGGGCAGTGAATATAGGTGGGAACCTCCCAGCCAAAGGCCTCATAAAGACGGTTATACTTGGGGGCGGAGGACAAATACTCATTGCCTCTGACCACATGGGTAATCCCCATCAGATGGTCATCGACCACATTGGCGAAATTGTAGGTGGGATACCCGTCCGACTTGATCAGGATCATATCGTCCAATTCCGCATTATCCACAGAGATATGGCCGTAGATCTCATCATCAAAGGAAGTCTGTCCCTCTCTCGGATTATTCTGGCGAATGACATAGGGAATGCCGGCATCCAGCTTGGCCTGTACCTCTTTGGGAGTCAGATGCAGACAGTGCTTGTCATAAATGGCGATCTCTTTATCTCCCACCTTGACCTTGAGATTGGCCAGGCGCTCCGGCGTGCAGAAACAATAATAGGCCTCTCCCCGATCGATCAGTTTTTTGGCATACTTTAAGTAGATGCCCTGCGCCTGACGTTCGGACTGGACATAAGGGCCGACTCCGCCGTCCTTATCGGGGCCCTCGTCATGAATCAGGCCTGTTTTGGCTAAGGTCCGATAGATGATATCTACCGCCCCATCCACGTAGCGCTCCTGGTCGGTGTCCTCAATGCGGAGAATAAAGTCTCCGCCTGCATGCTTGGCCACAAGATAGGCATATAGCGCTGTTCTCAAATTTCCAACATGCATACGCCCCGTGGGACTGGGGGCGAATCTCGTTCTGATCTTACTCATTTTTCATCTCCGATCCGCAACGCAATCACAGGGCCGACTGCCTGCAATTGCAATACAGCATATTAGTCTAGTAAGCCCGATCTGTCTTGTCAATCCGCCTGTGACAAGTCCTATAGATCTGCCTGTAACAAGTCCTACAGATCAGCTGTGACAAGGTCTCTAGATCGCTCCCTTTGCGTACTTGTCTTCCAGACGATAGAGCTCCCGGGACACCTCAACTTGTCCGGCTTCCTTCATGCGGTTTAATTCCACCCCGTAGCTGATCAGGTCTGTGCTCTTGGCCAGGTCACGAATTCCAGACGCGATGCTCTCCAGGGTCTCCTCCGCGACATGGTAGCGTTGGCTCTGGATCTCCACCATAGCTAAGTCTCCCCGCAGATAATAGCTGGAAAACATGGCGCGCAAAGAGGCCTGTCGGGCATTTCTCTGAAAGGCCTTCTCGAAGCATTCTCCCGCTTCCTTGTAAAAGAAGAGTCTGCTGTAAGCTGTTCCCATATTGTGATAGAGATCCCCGATAATTCTCGGATTGGTCGTGGCTTCTGAAATCTCTGACAGCAGGCTTCGGTACATAAGAATCGCCTCCTGATATCGCCCCAGGGCGGCCATGCGGTCACAGGCCATTTTTCGCCGCTCCCCCATCCCTTTGCCGGACAGGGCAGCGATTGTTCCGCTGATCTCCTGGACCTCCTGTCTTGACAGATATCCTATATCAAGAAGCAGGGTTCCCACAAAAATGTGCAGGGCAGCCTTGTCGCGGATCAGCCTGCGCAGTCTCTGCGCCAGCTCGTGCATTCCCGCCTGTGTGTCGATCCACTGACAGAGCTCCAGACTCATAAAGGTCTCATCCAGTGTCTGTATGTGCGTAGCCAGATAGAAACTCAGTTCCTCAGGGCTGAAGACGCGAATCCCCTCCTGGGTCTGATAGGGCGAATCCGCCAGAGGAGAAGAACACAGAATACATTCACTCATCTTTCCCCTCCCTCCTTGTCCAAAGCGATCTGATAGGTCCAGACCTGTCCGCTGGAGGGATAGAAGTCTCCAAAGCCAAGGTCAAAAACCTTCACTTCAATTTCCTCATCTCCCCTTGATTTGGCCTGAACGCGAAGACGGCTGGTTCTTGGCGGACGCCTGGGCAAATCAGACAGCTCAATCACATGCAAATATGCCTTTTTTTGCCGGGGTTCCTGGATCCACAGCTCAAGCTCCGCCTGTTTGTCCAGGATAACCTCACAGGTCCCCTTTGCCTCATACCGATTCTCCCCTGCCGCAAGCAGGGTACGAAATTCCTTCTTTCCATGGTTTAAGACCTGCAGGCCGACGTTAACCTTCAGATCATTGGAAGAGAGATAGGCAAAGGGCCAGGCTTCATCAGACATCCGAACGCGGCCGCAATAGCACGCCCCCTTGGTGTACAGATTTTTCCCGATAAAGACCCTGCGTCCTCTGCAGAGTCGGTTTAAAGAGAGCTTCATCCAGTCTCCCTCAAATCCCTTCCCGATCAGGTATACCGAAGAAATACGATCCCCCTTAAAATTTTGATCGATGATCTGATCGAAGCAGAGATCCAGATTCTCCGTATCGACGGACAGATTCTTCTCCTCAATGGTCACCATCTGGGGCTGGGTCTTCTGATCCCGGTGCAGACGCCAGAATCGCATGACTTTCTCCTGATAGGAAAAGAGCGCGACATCGCCCACAAAAATCTGGGCCTGCTGGTGAAAGACAAAATAGTAAAAGCTCTCCTGTCGATCAATCACCCGGATCAATTCTCTGGAATAATGCATGGCGTCCGCCAGCCTGCCAATCAATCTGACCCTCTTTGCGTCCACGCGGTCCAGGACAAAGACCATCTGTCCCAGGACCATTTGCCCCGCGAGCTGGGGCGCCAGTGCCATAAGGTGGTTGAGAAAATGCAGAAGAAGGTCGAAGGGATGGTAGGCTTTGCCCTCCAGATAGACATCTTCTTCGGCAAGCGCTCTGGAAAACAGCTGGTCTGCCAGGTCAGCCTCCAAAAGCCTGGCCGCCCTGACGGCATCCTCGCCATAGAGCCAGCTCTCCTCCCCCCTGCGACGGCCAATGCAGGTTGGAATCTGATAGAGACCGCTCCCAAGGACCGGACTCATGGTCTGCGGCTCCTTGTGCATGGAATCCAGGTAGGAAAACATGGTATAAGAATCGTCCAGGTCAATCCCGTAATAGATTCGATTATCTCTCATTGACTCCCCCCTAGAGCAAGGAAAACAGCTTGGATGTAATATTTTCCTGCATGCGATAGTCCATCATCTCCTCGATTCCCTGCTCCAGATTGCCCTGACCAAGCAGGTCTTCCATGCGGTTCAGCCGGTTGTATGCCGCCTCCTCTTCGATTTTGGCCTCAAGCTGACAGCTGATCTTACCGCTGACCGCCGGATCCTTCCCGCGCAAATCATCCCAAATCAGATAATCGACGGTCTGCCCTCGAAAGAGAACCATCTGCTTGACATAAAGGCCGCAGTAGATCTCCGGCATCAGTTCCTCCCGATATCCTCCCTCCGGCAGGGAATAGCGGATTCGTATCGTCTGCTGGGGATCTGACTGATACTCAATCATAGCCTTGTCATAGAGCTGATACTTCATGAGCAGGCTGTGGTCAACCCTCTGCATGAAAGAGAAGCGGATCCTCTGAGAGAGCGCCTGGCCGATCAGCCGATCCAAAAGAGCGAACTCAGCGTTGGTCAGCTTCTTAGAATAGCAGAGCCGTTTCATCAAGGCCAGCATACAGGACTGGGAGGGAGATCTTCTCCTGGCATATTCATCATAGATGTAGAAAAAAATATGCTCAGGAATCCCATGGTCTTTTTGATCCACATCCAGCAGGTAGCGGTGGGCAAAGAAGTTCTGATAAGCCTCCATGATCTTAGTGTTCGGCCGCTGCCCTCTGTAGTAATCAAAGACCTCAGACAGGCCCTTTGGAATATCCTCCGTATAGAGAGATTGCACCAGGATGCGCTCCGCCAGGGCAAAACGATCCAGCTTTGCCTCACCGGCCAGTTCCCAGAGGATCATCATGCGGTCAGTCGTGCCGACAAAGCCCTCCAGCATAAAGGCGATCAGTCTTTCGTCCCACTGGGCAGAGGATACTCCCTCCCCGACACAGTCCAGCAAAAATCCGCAGAGACTCAGACCAAAATCCCGGCTGTCACTAGCGTCCTCTCCCAGGCAGACCGCGCTGACCAATCCCGCGAGATCTTCCGGCGCCAGACCGGGTACCGTAAAGTCCTGCAGGGCCAGATAGACCTTGTGATACTGCCCGCTGTGAATCCAGGAGGTCAATACATATTTTCGCATGTCCCGGTTCATTCCCGTCAGGTCAGTCACCTTGCGGAAATGTTCCTCGATCACACTCTCCTGCCCCGCGGCGAGCAGACACTCGCTCATCGCTGGATAGTAGGGAGCCAGGTAATCCTCACGAAGCTTATAGGAGGACAGCATGGCAAGCATCTGCGGACGGTTCAGAGGCATCCGCGGGTTCAGAGAGAGCCCATGAAGCAGATAGGGAATGCTGTCCGGCGCCAGGGGAGCCAGCCTGTCATAGAAGCGGTCGATATCCAAAAGCGGCTCGACGCCAAGCAGCTTCTCTCCCTCTGTAATCGCGCCGTTCTCATCCTCTAATACCAAGAGCCGATCCCCTCCGTAAAGGGGCAGGTAGGCCGCATGATCTGCCACAGAGGCGATCACCGGCTCCGTAAGCGCCTGGTGATAGACGAGCACCCGTCTGGAGCCCTCCGCCGTACAGAGGATCTTATGAATGAAGAGCAATGGGGCCATGGCTCTGGCGATCGTTTCCGACGGGGTAATGCGATCCAGATAATCATTGTAGATGATGGCTATGTTATCGTCGATTCGTCCCTCGATCATCATCCGCTCTGCAAAGCGGTCTAAAGAATTGCGATAGGCTTCATAGGTCTTTGGATCCCGCTTCTGGAAGGAGACAATGTTCGCGTAGAGAAGGGCCTGCTTCTCCTGCGGCAGTCTGTTATTAATGAGAAAATACCGGGCCAGCAGAGGCGGAATGGAACGAATGGCATCCTGGGGCATAGACATCATGTATGCCTCATAGAGCCCCGGGACATTGACCCCCTCATCGACCGCTCTCTCATACCAGCTTTGTGCCCTGGCGGATCGATTGGGCTCCAGAAGCAGATAGGCAATCAGAGCAGACAGATTCTCCCGGCTCGGATAGGCCCAGACCGCCCCCATAAAGATACGGGTCCAGGCCGCCGAACAGGTCTTGGATGTCGCTAGAATCTTGACCAGGCGGTCTACCAGAGCTGCTGTGAAAGCCCTGCGGCTTCTGACCCAGGATAAGAGGCCAAAAGCGAAATCATCCGCCTCGGTCAGCAGATAGGGTTCCTCTCTTAATAAATCATATGCTTCCAGATAGAGCAAAGGAGAGTGAACGCGGGCGGCTTCTTCAGAAATCTCCGCATATTTCTCCGCCGTCTCCTTCTCTTCTGTCCGCAGAAGGCAGCAGAAGAGGTCCGCCCGATTCCTGTGCCTCCGAAAAATCACGTCGATCTGGCGGATCAGTTCCCTTCGATTCTGGCGATCCTCAGACAGATTACAGTAGAGATAGAGGAGTAAACCCCATTCCGGGCTGTTTTTATCCGCAATTTTCCCCTTCAGTCCTCCGATCAGATCAAGCGCCTCCTCTGTCTGACCGTTTTCAATCAGAGCCATTGTCTGCAGGAGCTGCCAGAAAACATCCCGATCTGAATCCAGCCGGCGCAGATCCTCCAGATCCCGCAGCCAGCGGTGGCACCACTCCGGCCTGCTCATTCGACCCAGGCGGTAGGACTCATAGTCGCGCATCACCCTTACGATCAGCGTTCGTAAGCTCTGACGGATCCCCGGAATCGCAGATGGGAAGTCCCTGCGCGTCGCCTGGATCGACAGCTGATGCACCAGACCATCGGTCTGCATCTGAATGACGGCATAATTCACACCCGCGCGAAGCTTCTTTGCGTCCAGCAAATAGGGGACATCCGCCGTCTGCCCCAGGAAGTCCTCAGAGCTGATCCTCTTTTTCTCCAGGCTGATGAAGTCCCCCCGGCAAGTCAGCTGAATCTCGCCATGTCCCCAGCCTCTCTTGAGAAGATGAATATGATCCTCCTGGTCTTCCCGCAGCCAGGCGTACTTTCGGGTCTCGTCCGGCAGACCGAACACAAGAGCTTCCTTGAGTCCGGCATCCACCAGAAAATGCTCCAGATTCACCCCCGAGAGCGCCCCCCTTCGATAGGCCCGATAGAGGAGCCGAAGCCTATGATCCTGTCTTATAATCCAGTGGGCGAAGGCGTCCGAATAGAAAAGATTAAGGGCCTCCTGCCAGTGATCCCGGGCTAAAAGAGCAAATTGGCGAATCTCTTTGATCTGGCCGATGGAGGACATCAGCTTCGCCTCTGTATATGTGATCTCATAGGGAATCTCTAACGTGACCTGGTTCGCCACTATCGTCATATGCCCACGCAGGCAGTCCCCCGCCAGAGCCTTCGGCAAGTGAACCTCATAGGCGATCACATTTTGCAGTCCCTCAAATTGCGGCGTTGTGCAGACGACATAGGGATTGGAAGAGTAGACCATTCCCCGAAGAGGAATCTCATTTAAGGAGATGACCGTAAAAGAGCCGCTGATATGACTTGCCTCAGCGGCCTCAACTGCAATCCGGTCAGGTTTCACCAGAACCTGAGGACTGGGGGTATCAAATTCATCATTGGCCAAACGCCAGATCCTCTTACGCACCTGATCTATTCCTATTCTCGTCGCTTGAACGCTGCATTTTCATCAGCTAGAATTATAGCCAAAGAAGGGGCCTGCCGCAAGGCAATGCCCTCCTGCCACAGGCAGCCTGCGCTCGCCCGAACAAGGGCAGTGCTCGCCCGACAGAAGAGGCAACGCCTGCCCGGACGAAGGAGTCGATACTCACTCGGACAAAGGAGTCAGATCATGGAACAAATTCAGCACAAGGATCATTTTCACGGAAGCGATCTGGAAAAAATTGAGCAGATCTATGGGATCCGAAAAGAGGAAATCATCTCCTTCTCCGCCAATGTCAACCCTCTGGGGATTTCTCCCAGACTGCGCCGGGGTCTGGCAGAACATGTCGACGCCATTGCTTCCTACCCCGATCGGGAATACACAGCTCTTCGCGGCTGCATCAGTCAATATGTCGGATGTGATATGGAACAGGTCATCGTTGGCAACGGATCAACAGAACTGATCTCACTCTTCATTGACTTTATTCATCCCAAAAGAGCCCTGATCCTTGGTCCTACCTATTCTGAATACGAGCGATCTGTCAGCCTGAGCGGGGGCAGCAGCCACTACTACCCTCTCCACGCGAAAGAGGACTTTATTCTTCACACGGAGGATCTCTGTGCCAAATTGGCCGAGGGCTATCAGCTGCTCATCCTCTGCAATCCCAACAATCCGACTTCTACCCTGATTCCCCGCCAGCAGATGCGAAGGATCCTGGACACCTGTAAGATGCTCGGAACCTACGTCCTTGTAGATGAGACCTATATCGAATTCACCTCTGACGTCACCGCGTCATCCTCCGTACCTCTGGCCAGAGACTACAATAATCTGATCATTCTTCGGGGAACATCGAAATTCTTCGCTGCCCCCGGCCTGCGACTGGGTTATGCCGTCCTGGGCAACCCCGACATGATTTCCACCATCCGGCGGGTCAAAAACCCCTGGATGATCAACGCGCTTGCGGACGTCGCCGGTCAGCTGATGTTTGCCGACGAAGACTATAAAGAAAAGACCCGGCATCTCATTCTCTCTGAGCGAAAGCGCCTCTACCAGCTCTTTTTGACCTCCGGCCGCTTCAGGCCCTACGCCCCACAGGCCAACTTTATGCTCCTTGGCATCAAAGATCCCACCTTAAACGCGGCTGATCTCTTTGACCGCTGCATTCGCCAGAAAATGATGATCCGGGACTGCTCTACCTTTCCCTTCCTCTCCGATCGCTACATCCGCTTCTGCTTTATGAAGCCGGAGGACAACGACCGGCTGACAGCCCTGCTCTTATCCTGACTGAGGACAATCCCTGCTCAAGACAGGGAAACAATCAGTCGAAAGACCTGCTCCGCCGTCGCGGCAAGATTCTCGCGGGCATTTTCTGCGTCCATGGCCTGCTCCAGGGTGCAGACCCTGCGCAGAATCGGGAAAAAAGCATCGATCCCATGCTCGTTGCAC
>ERZ773083.2069-NODE-2069-length-12847-cov-17.114447_pt1 | contig 12847 bp, 11 predicted proteins | sample MGYA00511465_ERZ773083 | MGnify/ENA primary metagenome ERZ773083 (study PRJEB29015, sample SAMEA2738001) | human oral metagenome | biome: human oral; feature: human-associated habitat; material: dental | place: China | collected 2060 ... | reverse complement strand
GGCGGGGCGAGGCCCAGCCGTCGGCGAACGCGGCCGCGCGCAGGGCGTCGCGCTCGGAGCGCCGGGTCTCGGGGATGTCGTAGATGACGATGTGGAAGCGCCCCTCCCAGTCGGGCCGACTGATGAATCTGTGCTCGATGGTTCGGTACCGCCTCAGGAACGTGCCGTTCAGGGCGTAGACGGTCTGCCTGCCGCGACGCTGGGAGACGAGTCGGCCGTCGGCCACGGCGCGGGCGAGGTAGGAGCGCGCGCCCGAGGCGCTCATGTTCAGCGCGCCGAAGACCTCGACCAGGTAGGAGCCGGGCAGCTCCTCGACCCCGCACAGCCCGTACAGGAAGGCGAGGGTGTAACGGCCGACGGCGGAGGGGCGGGAAGCGTGTGCCATGCCCTCATCCTGCGCCCGTCGCGCCAGGATGAGGAGGGGGCGCGGGGGCGCTGCGGCTCCGGTGGACACGGGGCGCGGCGCTGCACTACCGTTGAGTCTCTTCTGGATCACGAAACGTGAAGAAAGCGAGCACTGATGACGCAGCGGAAGAAGCCCGGCCGTCTCCCCGCCCCCGGCGAATTCCGCCCGCCCCTGAGCCGGGCCGAGGCCTGGAGCGAGGTGGGGCTCGCCGTCGCGGTGCTCTGGGCCGTGCTCGGCGGGGCCTGCTTCTTCACGGGAGCCCAGTGGGTCTACGACTCGTGGGGCACGAGCCTGAACGCGGCCCTCATCATCGACGTCATCTTCCTGGCGGGTGTGCTCGTCGTCATCGGCTTCGTGTGGTGGCGCCAGCGCCTGCACGGCGAGGGTCTGCGCGAACTCGGATGGAAGCGCCCCACTCGCGGGGCAGCGGTGGCCGTCGCCGTCGTCTACGGTCTGGCGTGGGCGGGGCTGAGCTATGCGCGCGGCGGGGACCCCCTCGCCTGGCCATGGCAGCGCCCCATTATGATGGGTGTCGGCGTGATCCTCGCCTTCGGGGAGGAGATCGCGGTCCGCGGCCTCATCCTGGACCGGCTCGAGCGCTGCGGCACGGGCCATCTCGTCCAGATCGTGACCACCGGGGTCGTCATGGGCGTCTACCACGGTGTCGTCGGCCACCACGTCTGGCCCTCGTACATGATCTCCAGCTTCGTCCTGTTCGGGCTGCTCTCGGCCCTCCACATGTACGGCAGGAGGAGCCTGACCCCGCCGCTCATCGCGCACGCCATGGTCCACTTCCTGGGCGATCCGGCCCTCATGCGGGGCATCCTCTACGGCGTCGCCCTCGCGGGGTGAGGGACGTTCCAGCGGACGACGGCGGGGCGCTCGTGGCTTGGCTGCGGGGCGGGCACGCGCTGCAATAGGGCGGGGGAGTTCCCGACTCACGCGCCGCAGCCCGAGGGGCGCTCATGATTCCCGAGGATTCCGACGCGTTCATCGGCGATTAGCACATCGACGTGCTTCGCAAGCTCGCTCCGAATCATCTGGAAGAACGAGAAGTGGAGATGACCGGTCTTAAATCGTTCGTGTTCAGGTCGGACGATGCCCGGTACGCCATGGAGGAGGACATGGTCAGTGGCAAGACGGCCGTTATGTAGCACGTCGCACTGAATCCGCCCGACGGCGTTCACATGGCGTCCTTCTTCATCCGCCGCATCGGTGGCGATGGGAACGACAAGGGGGAATTTCGTCTTCGTCATGGGGGTGCGCAGTTCACGAAAATTATTAAAGACGAGTACATCGAGCGCGTGCATGAGCGGGCGCAGCGCACCGAGTTCCGCAAACTGCTGCGTCGAGCGGCAACAGTGTGCTGTTCCGATAGTGCTCCCCAACCCCCGGTCCTCCTCATCGATGGAATCGATGAGGACTCCTGCTTCGAGAATCCAGACGGGGCGGATGCCAAGTCGATACTCTCGCTGCTGCCGCAGCCCCTTCCCGAGGGGGTGAAGATTATCACCGCGTCGCACCCCGATCCGCGTCCGCCGGAGGGCGCTCGATGCGACGCAAAAAGAGGTGGTCACCGCTGACGCGATGCGCACTCAGCTTCAGATCGCTCAGTGGATCGTCGGCCGAGGCGGCCACTACCTTCTGACGGTCAAGGCGAGCCAGAAGACCCTGCACCGCGTCTTGAGGGACCTGACCTGGAGGGACGTCCCGGCCGTCTCGAGCGTTGAGGCCGGTCACGGGCGGAGGTCGCGATGCACCCTCGAGGCCGCAGACGCTCCGGCCTGGATCGACTTCCCCGGGGCTGCTCAGATGATCCGGGTCCGCCGCACCCGAACCACCACGAAGCGCAAGGGCGGCAACGGCAAGGGCAGGTCGGTGGAGGTGGTCCACCCGGGTCCGCTCCCTGCCTATGACCCAGGCCCAGTCCGAGCGGGTCGCTGCCTGGGTCCAGGGGCATTGGACGATGGAGAACCGGCTCCACCGGGTACGCGACGTGGTCTTCGACCAGGGATCGCCAGCAGCTGCGCACCGGCAACGGCCCGTGGGTCATGGCCGCGCTGCAACCTGGCCATCAGCCTCATCCGCCTCTTCCGCGGCCCCCGAAGCGTCCATCGCCGCCGCCACCAGATCCCTGGCAAGACGCTCAAAACGAGCCATCAAGCCAATAAACCAACCAACCACCTAAACCGGCTTCGCCGACCCCCTGCAAACGTATCGAGAGGCCTGAAGAGCGCGTGCGACTTCTGGTTAACGTGGCGGATGCGCTGATTGAGTTGGGTCAAACCGATAGGGTTCTCGGCACAGCCAACTGCGCCGCGCCTCGCAGCGGCATGTATCGATGCAGTTGATCTCTCGGCCGATTCCGCCGATGCGGAGCCCACCGAGAGTGACCGGTGGCTCGGCCTGGCCCGCTCCGCGCTCGCCCGCTCCTGGCTCCACGACGCTCCCGTCTGGAAGCACGTCGACGTCCTGCTGCGCGTGGCGCCGGACCTGACCATGCGGCGCGTCGAGGAGCGCCTGCTCGTCGACCTCGAGCCCCGCCCCGGGTCCGAGGGCCCTGGCGGAGGGGCGGCGTCGTCCCGCTAGGATGACCCTGTCACTCCTCGCAGTCAACGAAAGGCCAACGATGTCGATCCGTCGTGTCGCCCTGCTCACCGCGGGCGGTTTCGCCCCCTGCCTGTCCGCCGCCGTCGGCGACCTCATCGAGCGCTACACCGAGGTCGCCCCCGAGGTCGAGATCATCGCCTACCAGTACGGCTACCACGGCCTGCTCACCGGCAACTACATCGTCATCGACGACGAGGCCCGCAAGAACGCCGGCATCCTGCGCGACTTCGGCGGGTCCCCGATCGGCAACTCCCGCGTCAAGCTCACCAACGCCAAGAACCTCGTCGAGCGCGGCCTGGTGAAGGAGGGCGTCAACCCCCTGGAGTTCGCCGCCGAGCAGCTGCGCAAGGACGGCGTCGACGTCCTGCACACCATCGGCGGCGACGACACCAACACCACCGCCGCGGACCTGGCCGCCTACCTCCACGAGAACGACTACGAGCTCACCGTCGTCGGCCTGCCCAAGACCATCGACAACGACATCATCCCGATCCGCCAGTCGCTGGGCGCCTGGACGGCGGCCGAGCAGGGCGCCGGCTTCGCCTTCAACGTCATCGGCGAGCACCGCTCCAACCCGCGCATGCTCATCGTCCACGAGTGCATGGGTCGTAACTGCGGCTACCTCACCGCCGAGACGGCTCGCCGCTACCACGACCTGCTCCAGACCAAGCAGTGGGCCCCGTCCCTGGGCCTGACCGAGAGGCGCTGGGACGTCCACGCCGTCTTCCTGCCGGAGATGAAGCTGGATCTGGCGGCCGAGGCCGAGCGTCTCAGGGCCATCATGGACGAGCAGGGCAACGTCAACATCTTCCTGTCCGAGGGCGCGGGCGTCCCCGAGATCATCGCCGAGATGGAGGCCGCCGGTCAGGAGGTCCAGCGCGACCCCTTCGGCCACGTCAAGCTCGACACCATCAACCCCGGCCAGTGGTTCGCCAAGCAGTTCGCCGAGCTCATCGGGGCCGAGAAGGTCATGGTCCAGAAGTCGGGCTACTACTCGCGGGCCGCTCACGCCAACGCCGAGGACCTGGCCCTCATCAAGAGGATGTGCGACTTCGCCGTCGAGTGCGCCCTGCGCGGCCAGTCCGGCGTCATCGGCCAGGACGAGGAGAACGACGATGTGCTCGCGGCGATCGCCTTCCCGCGCATCGCCGGCGGCAAGCCCTTCGACATCACCCAGGACTGGTTCACCGCGCTCATGGCCGACCTGGGCCAGAGCGTGGAGCCCGCGGAGGCCGGCGCCGAGCACTGAGGCCTTAGCAGAAGCCCTGCCGACCGAGCCCGGAGGCCGGCGAATCGTATCCGCTGAGCGGGCCGAGCGCCGTTCGTCTTCTCCGGGCCTCCTCAGGGCTGGTGGCACCGCGCACGTGGTGCCCCAGCCCCGGTTCTCTGCCTCTATGCTGGCCCGCGTGATGAACGAGTTGACCGCCCCCCGTACCGCTGCCAGTTGGCGTCGCCGTCCTGCCGCCCAGCAGCCGGCCTATCCCGATGAGGCCGTATTGAGGGCAGTGAGTGCGGACCTGCGCGCCCGACCTCCGCTCGTCTTCGCCGGCGAAGTCGATTCCCTGCGCGCCCAGATGGCGGCCGCCAGCCAGGGCCGGGCCTTCGTGCTCATGGGAGGCGATTGCGCCGAGTCCTTTGCCGACAACACGGCTGACAACATCCGCCTCAAGCTTCAGACCATTCTGCAGATGGCCGCCGTACTCACCTATGGCGCCTCCACCCCCGTGGTCAAGATGGGGCGCATGGCCGGCCAGTACGCCAAACCCCGCAGTTCGGACGTCGAGACGCGCGATGGCGTCACCCTGCCCGCCTATCGCGGGGATTCGGTCAATAGCCACGCTTTCACCCGGGACGCCCGTATTCCCGATCCTCATCGCATGCTCGACGCCTATCTGCGCGCCGGCACCACTCTCAACCTCATCCGCTCCTTCACTATGGGCGGGTACGCGGATCTGAGAGAGGTCCACTCCTGGAACCGCGGTTTCACAGCCAATCCGACTTACGCGCGTTTCGAGTCCTTCGCCGAGGAGATCGACCGCGCCATGCGTTTCATGGAGGCCGCCGGGGTCGATTTCGAGGCGCTTCGACAGGTTGACTTCTACGCCGCTCACGAGGCCCTGCTCCTTGAGTACGAGGACGCCATGATCCGGGAGGACTCGCGCTCAGGGCGTCTGTACGACACCTCCGCCCATTTCCTGTGGGTGGGGGAGCGCACGCGTGGGGCGGAGGACGCCCATGTCGCCCTCCTGGAGGGCGTCCATAACCCGATCGGTGTCAAGGTGGGGCCGACGACGACTCCCGACGAGCTCCTGGCGCTCGTCGACCACCTCAACCCGAACGGTGATGCCGGCCGTCTGACGCTCATCACCCGCATGGGCGCCGGCCGGATTCGCGCAGCCCTACCCGCACTCATCGAAGCCATCACGGCAGACGGCCGCCCGGTCACCTGGGTCACCGATCCCATGCACGGCAACACCATCACCTCCGACAATGGCTACAAGACCCGCCGTTTCGACACCGTCATGGACGAGCTCCGCGGCTTCTTCGAGGTCCACCGTGCGCTGGGGACGGTGCCCGGCGGGATTCACGTCGAACTCACCGGCGATGACGTCACCGAGGTCCTCGGCGGAGGGGAGCACATCGACGAGGCCGCCCTGGCCAGGCGCTACGAGACGCTCGTCGACCCACGCCTGAACCATCAGCAGTCCTTGGAAATGGCCTTCGAGGTCGCCGAGATGCTGCGCCGTTGATTCTTGTTGACCCTTGTGCGGCCTGCGGCTCTCATGGTCGGCGGTCCGGTGGGGGAGTGGTCTTGCGATGCGCCTGGAGCCCCGAGCTCAGAAGATGTTGATCTTGACGCTGGAACCTGCTTTGACGCTGGTGCCGGCAGCCGGATCGGTTGACCGAGCGGTGCCGAAGGGGCCGCCAAGGCGCTTGTTGATCTCCGCCTTGAGCCCCAGATCCTCCAGGGCCTTCTTGGCCTCCTCCTCGCTCTTCCCATTGACATCTGGAACCGTGACATTCTCCGGTCCCTTCGAGACGGTCACGGCGACAGAATCCCCGTTGTAAACACCGTTCGCGCCGGCCGCCGGGTTGGAGGAGACGACCGTGCCCAAGGCTGCGGAGTCGGAGAACGCCTGCGTCTGCGTGCCGAGCTTGAGACCCGCGGCCTCCAGAGTAGTTCTGGCCTGATCGACGTTCATACCGGTCACGTCGGGCACGGTCGCGGTCTGGCGCCCTCTGGAGACGACGATCGCCACCGCTGAGGAGTGGGCGACGCTCGTCCCCGCCGCGGGGTCGGAGGAGACGACTTGCCCCGAGGCCACGGAGCTGGAGTACTCCTGGGTGATCGCTCCCAGAGTCAGACCGGCGTCCGTGATGGCCTTGGTCGCGTCCTCCTGAGTCTTGCCCACGACATCGGGGACCTTCTTCTGCTCAACACCGCGGGAGACCACGGCGGTGACCTCCTGATTGAGGCGCGCGCTGTCGCCCGGGCTCGGCTCGCAGGAGATGACCGAACCATCGGGAACCGTGTCGGAGAAATCGCGCGTGGGCGCCGCCCAGATCAGTCCCGCATCCTCCACGGCTCTCTGGGCCTCCTCGGAGGTCTTGCCGACGATCTCGGGAACAGGAACGGACCGCCCGGGCCCCTTGAGAACGTACCAGGCGTAGCAGCCGCCGCCTCCCAGGAGCACGGCTGCGGCTCCGCCGAGGACCGCGCGACGTCGGACCCGGCGGATGCCCTTGCGTGGAACCGCAGCAGTGACCTGGTCGTCGGCATGCAGCAGCTCCTCGCGCGCCAGGTGCTGGGTGTGGCCGTCACCGATTTCCTGGGCGCCCGGCCCGATCGATCCGATCGGGAGCGACACCGTGCGCAGTCCCGCCCCTGGCGTCGTCTCGGAGTCCCTGTTGTCAGCGTTGTCAGTGCCGTCGGCGTTGTGAGTGCTGTCAGGGTTGTCGGCACTGACAGCACCGACAGCACCGACAGCACTGTGGATGCTGTGTGCGTCGTCGGCGTCGGGTTTGTCAGGGTTGCCGATCTCCTCGGGGGACTGGGCTCCCATGGCGGTGCGCGCCGCCTCGGCGTTGGCGGCGAGGACATCCTGGGTGCGCACCGAGCCGGCTCCGCCCCCGCGTTTGATCAGCAGCTGGTCCTCGGACAGGGACGCGGCCGTTTTGCGCAGGAGGGCCAATGCCTCGTCTGCGTGCTGGGGGCGCTGCTTCGGGTCGCGCCGCGTCATGGCGGATACGAGTTCGTCCACGTCGGCGGGCAGGTCCGGGGCCAGGGCCGAGGGCGGGGGAATGTCCTCGTGGACGTTGCGGAAGGCGATTTGGATGGGGGAGTCGGCGATGAACGGCTGCTCGCCGGTGAGCAGTTCATAGATGATGACGCCTACGGAGAACACGTCTGCGCAGGGGCTGGAGGAGCCCGAGGTGATCAGCTCGGGAGCGAGATAGGCCACCGTTCCCAGGACATTGCCCGTGGTGGTCTGTGTCACTTCAGTAACGGCCCGGGCCAGTCCGAAGTCGGCGACCTTCGCGACTGAGCCGTCCGCCGGGAGTAGAACATTCTCGGGCTTGATGTCGCGATGAACCAGTCCCGCGCGGTGCGCGGCGCCCAGCGGACGCAGGATCTGAGCGGTCAGTCCCAGGGCCTCGCGTACCGACAAGGGGCCGGCCGCCATGAGATCGCGCAGATTCGGTCCCTCGACGTATTCCATGATCAGGTAGGCGACGCCCTCGAGACTGCCCTGGTCGTAAACCGCGACCACTCCCGGATTCGACAGGCGCGCCGCGGCGCGGGCCTCTCGTCGGAATCGGGCGACGAAGTCGGGGGAGTCGGCCAGGTGGGCATGCATGAGCTTGAGCCCGACGACGCGGTCGAGCCGGCGATCGTATGCCCGGTAGACGGTTGCCATTCCGCCACGCGCCACAAGGTCGACGATCTCGTAGCGAGAGTCGACCAGGCGACCGGTGAGGGGATCCTTGACCACAACCAGATTCTACGGCGCAGATCGGACACGGTAGACCGACTGGCGGGCCGGCTCCGCGTGAAGTGACCTCTTTCGAGGATTGAGCCTCAGGCGTTGCGCGCTGTCAGGGCCTGGGACAGAGCCAGAAGATCAGTGCGACCGGCCTCGTCGAGCGCCTCCAGGGGAATAGTGCCCAGAGCGCTGATGCCGGCCTGGGTGTGGGTCAGGATCTTCTCCTCGTGCGCGGCCAGGGCACCGCAGTCGCGGATCAGATCGGCTGCGGCGGCGATCAGACTGGGAGAGGCATCTTGATTCGCCAGAACACGGGATAGCAGGGCCCGGCCGCTTTGGGTTGTCCGTTGCCATGCCATGGCCAGCAGGACCGTCCGCTTGCCCTCGCGCAGGTCATCACCCGCCGGTTTGCCGGTCAGATCGGGGTCTCCGTAGACGCCGAGAACGTCGTCGCGCAGCTGGAATGCGATGCCGATCTCCTCGCCGAACACCCGCAGTGCCGCGTAGAGAGAGCTGTCCGTCGTGACGCCTCCCAGAAGCGCGCCGATGAGCAGCGGGTGCATGACCGAGTAGCGGGCGGACTTGTGCCGCACCACGGCCAGCGCCGAGTCGAGCATCGCCTGCCCTGCGGCAGCGGCATCAACCTCGGGGGCGGGAAGGGCGCTCACCTCGCTGCGCACATCAAGGAACTGTCCGACGGCGACTTCCGCGGTCATGGCGTCGAAGGCATCGCGGACGGACGCGGCTTGGGCGCTCTCGGCGAGCGGTCTGACGGCGGCGCCCATCTCGGCACTGGCGAGCGACATGAGCAGGTCGCCCAGCAGCACTGCCGCGCTGTTCCCGTAGGTTGTCGCGTCACCGCGCCAGCCCGAAGAGGCGTGCTGGGCGGTGTATTGGCGATGCGCCGTGGGCAGTCCGCGACGGGTGAAGGCCGCATCGATGACATCGTCGTGAACCAAGGCGCTGGCCTGATAGAACTCGAGCGCCGCTCCGAGGTGAGAGGCGGTGGTGCCGGTCATGAGCCGGTTCCGCTTATGCGGTTGCGCACCGGGCGTGCCCAGCGCGAGACCGACGGCGCCGAGCACTGCACGCATCCGCTTGCCCGAGGATACGAGAGCATCGGCCGTATCGAACAGTTCGTCGGAGGCGGGGCTCAAGTCGGCCCATCGGCCTTGATGAGTGTCTATCACCTGAACGAGCCTGATGCCGACAGCGGCGCGCACCGCCCGAAGGGAAGGGGAGAGACCATTCATGGTGATCAGCGTAACTGGGCGGAGCCCGGCCGAACCCGGCCGAGCTCGGCGGAGCTGCGGGCGGGGTCCCTGATGCCGCTGCGATGGCGGTGGGAATAAACGCTATAGTTGGAGGGTTGCCTGCTGCGTCGGCCACCAACGTGCGCCAGCGTGTCAGTGCGTCACCGACCCGACCGGCGCTCGCCCCATCCTGATCAGTCCGCCCACGCGAAAGGAACTCCGTGCCTTCTTCCACAGCTACGCGGAAGCGCTCACAGCGCGCTGATGACATTGACGAGACTCCCGAGGACAGCGATGATCTCGATTTCGACGATCTCGATGACGACACCGAGGACGACGACTACGAGGGCGAGGACTCGGATGACGTCGATGACACGGAGGAGGGTGAGGACGGCGTCACTGCCGATGAGCCGGATGACTCTGAAGCGCAGGATGACGATGAGCCTCTTCCCGAGCTGCGGGACTACTACCTCGATGTGAGCCTGAAGGAGAACGGCGACGGCACCAAGCGCAATCCCTTCAACACCGCTGCGGCTCTCAAGGGCGTCAGGCTCGCACCTGGCGCAACCCTCTACGTGCGCAGCCGCACCACCGTCGAGGGGCTCGAACTGGCGGGCAATGGCACGCTTGAGGAGCCGATCACCCTGGCCCCCTACGGCCATGGTCCTGTGCCCCGCTTCGTGATCCCCGAGGAGGAGCATCCTGTTGTCGCCCGCGAGTTCCTGACGAGCAACGGCTTCATCTTCCGCGGCTGGATCATCAAGGGCATCAAGATGCAGCCCTCCATCGCGGCCCTGACCGGCGAACTCGATCGCATCAGACGTGAGCAGGCCGAGAAGGCGGCGGGCAAGAGATCCGGGAGGAAGTCCCGTTCTGACAAGGACAAGGACGGCTCCTTCACGGTCTCCGACTCCGACGAGGCCGATGAGCCGGCGCAGAAGGTGGTGACCGCCGGGGCCACCGCGGACCCGGTCAAGGACTACCTCAAGCAGATCGGTAAGGTGGCGCTGCTCAATGCCGCCCAGGAGGTCGAGCTCGCCAAGCGCATTGAGGCCGGCCTGTACGCCGAGCACTTGCTGGGGGCGCAGGGCAATGACCTTGAGGCCAAATACCGCCGTGAGCTGCACTGGATCGCCCAGGACGGCCAGCGCGCCAAGAATCACCTGCTAGAGGCCAACCTGCGCCTGGTGGTCTCGCTGGCCAAGCGCTACACGGGGCGCGGCATGCTCTTCCTCGACCTCATTCAAGAGGGCAACCTGGGCCTGATCCGCGCGGTGGAGAAGTTCGACTACACCAAGGGCTACAAGTTCTCGACCTATGCCACCTGGTGGATCCGTCAGGCCATCACCCGGGCCATGGCGGACCAGGCCCGTACGATTCGTATTCCCGTCCACATGGTCGAGGTCATCAACAAGTTGGCGCGTGTGCAGCGTCAGATGCTCCAGGACCTGGGCCGTGAACCCACGCCGGAAGAGCTGGCAGTCGAACTGGACATGACTCCGGAGAAGGTCGTCGAGGTCCAGAAGTACGGGAGCCGATTTCTCTGCACACACCCCTGGGCGAGGATGGCGATTCCGAGTTCGGCGACCTCATTGAGGACTCCGAAGCCGTTGTTCCGGCGGATGCCGTGAGCTTCACGCTTCTGCAGGAGCAGCTGCACGCCGTGCTCGATACGCTCTCGGAGCGCGAGGCGGGCGTCGTCTCGATGCGCTTCGGCTTGACTGACGGCCAGCCCAAGACACTGGACGAGATCGGCAAGGTCTATGGGGTGACTCGCGAACGCATCCGCCAGATCGAGTCCAAGACCATGTCCAAACTGCGCCACCCCTCTCGCAGCCAGGTACTGCGCGACTATCTGGACTGACTGAGGCAGGCTGACTGATGTGCGGGCGTCCGCGCCCGAGGAGTCCGGCGGCTCCGGGACCCTGGTGTCCCGGGGCCGCCGTTTCGCGGATTGGTAGTATGCGTTCATGGCGACGATCGACTGGGTGCAGGTTTTCGGCGTCCTCACTGGCGCCTCCTGCGTGTGGCTCGCAGTGCGGCAGAATGTGTGGAACTTCCTCGTGGGGCTTGCCAACAACGTCGTTTTTCTCATCCTGTTCTGGCGCAACGCCCTGTATGCCAATGCCCTGCTGCAGGTGCTCTTCGCAGTGCTCGGCCTCATGGGCTGGTGGTGGTGGCTGCGCGGGAACCACGGCGATGGTCCTTTGCGGATTCACAAGCCCGCGCGCCTCGCCCTTCCCGCACTGCTCGTGCTGACGGCGCTGGGCGCTGCGGTGCTTGTAGAAATCCTGAGATGGACCGGCGATTCGGCGTCGCCCGTGCTCGACGGCGTTACGACCGCCACGTCGGTGGCCGCCCAGTTCGCCCTGGGACGCAAATGGATCGCCAACTGGTACTTCTGGATCTTCACCGATGTTCTCACCATCGTCATGCATCTCAGCACGGGGCTGTGGATGACGGCGCTCCTTTACGTCCTCTTCCTCACCCTGTGCCTGGTCGGGGTGCGCGATTGGCGGCGTGAGCTGCGTCGTCGTGAGGAGGGAGCGGCAGATCCGGACGATCCCGATGCGCCGGCGCCCGTCTCGAGGCTGGTCGAGGAGCACGAGTCGTGAGCGCGCAGCCGGCAGCCGTCCCGGCTCTCCGCTACCGTCACGGACTTGTCATCGGCAAGTTCTATCCGCCTCATGCGGGGCACCTGTCCCTCATCCGCCAAGCCCTGGCCTGTTGTGAACGCGTCACCGTTGAGGTTCTGGCTTCCAGTGCTGAATCCGTCTCCGGTGAGCTCCGCGCCGACTGGCTGCGCGTCTGCCTGCCCAGCGCCCGGGTAGTCACCGGCGTCGACGACGAGCCGGTGGACTATGCGTCCCCCACGGCGTGGCAGGCTCATACGGCGGTCATGCTCTCCCTCCTCGACCCCGCCGACGGCCCTGTTGACGCCGTGGCGACGTCGGACAGTTACGGGGCCGAGCTCGCCTCCCGGCTGGGCGCCTCATGGCTGCAGGTTGATCCGGGCCGGCAGGCCCTGCCGGTGTCGGGGAGGCGGATACGGTCCGACCCGGCTCGTTATTGGTGGGCGCTGCCCGCCCCCGTACGCGCGTGGTTCGTACGGCGCGTCGCGGTGGTGGGCGCCGAGTCCACCGGCACGACGACCCTCGCCCGCGCTTTGAGCGACCACTATCGCCTGCCGCAGGTGCCCGAGTTCGGACGCCAGTGGAGCCGGCAGCGCCCTGGAGGCCTGGATGCCGCCTGGGCCAGCGTCGAATTCGATCTTGTGGCCCGCGTCCAGGCCCAGTGGGAGGACGAGGCCGCTGCACTCACCGCTCGTCCTCTCCTCATCACCGACACCGATGTCCTGGCCACCTCTCTATGGCATGAGCGGTATATGGGCAGTCGTTCCGCCAGCGTGGAGGCTCTGGCCGCTTCCCGTCGCCCGGATCTCTATCTGCTCACCGGGGACGAGATCCCCTTCGTCCAGGACGGATTGCGCGATGGCGAGCACATCCGCCACGACATGCAGGAGTCCTTCCGCCGGACTCTTGCGGCCGGTCCCGTGCCCTGGGTGGAATTGCAGGGCAGCCACGAGGAGCGCA
>ERZ773083.2067-NODE-2067-length-12861-cov-2.916914_pt1 | contig 12861 bp, 10 predicted proteins | sample MGYA00511465_ERZ773083 | MGnify/ENA primary metagenome ERZ773083 (study PRJEB29015, sample SAMEA2738001) | human oral metagenome | biome: human oral; feature: human-associated habitat; material: dental | place: China | collected 2060 ... | reverse complement strand
AGAGTAGCGCGAACCGTGCGACCTAAGGCTAGCCTAGAGATTGGTGAGGATCAGGCCACAAAACAACACTTGGAACAACAACGTTTGCTTAGGGCCGAGAGATTACGTAAGGAGAAATTACGTAACCGGAATATGTCGCTCGCTCAAAGCGATGATCCATTGGTTGGACAAGCTGAGATCCGACGAAAGCAATCAGTGGGATCTGGTAACACAAGAACAATCAGCGAGATGAGTGCAATGCCTGAGATGGATGCTTTTAATAATAAAGCAGCCTCAGCTAAACCAGAACTCACTGAAACTAGTAAACCAGTTACAATTACTTCAAGAATTCGTCGTAAAATAGGCGATTTTAGCAAACGAGATCACGATGATTTTGTGGAACCAGTGCAGGCGTTTGGATTAACACGCCAAGATGATTTTGACGAAGATTTTGACAATAAAAATGAACTGGGTGATGCACGTTTTGATGATGAAAACTTAATGGATTTATCATCCGATGAACTATTTAATAATAGAAAAAAGGGGCGTAAGAACCAAGATTCAGATGATGATAAAAAACCGAAGAAGAAGGGCTTCATTAGACGTCATCCAAAATTAACTATTTTCTTAATTTTATTACTCTGTGGCGGGACTGCACTATATTTATACGGTGATCAATTAGTTGCAAAAGTGACTGGTGGAAAATCAAATTTAGTTGATCTAGTAAAGACCGTAGTGACAGAAAAAATCACACCACTGAAGTCCGATAAGCAAGGCCGTACTAATATTGCAATTTTTGGGACCTCTGGATATGACATGGCCGGAAGTGAGGGCAAATACGTGCATGATGGTGCACAATTAACCGATTCCCTGATGGTAATGTCAATTGATCAGAAAGCAAAGAATGCAGTAACGATGAGTTTACCGCGCGACCTTAAAGTAGGACGCGAAGCTTGCTACACTGGTAAAATTAACGAAGTTTATGTTTGCGCGAGTAATAATGGTAAAAATGAAGAGGCGGGAGCGCAGGCGGTAATGAAATCACTTGGTGAAATTTCTGGCCTTGAGATGCACTATTATATTCATGTAAACTGGGGGTCGTTGGTGCAGATTGTGAATGCGCTAGGCGGGATCACTGTAACGGTTGATGAAGATATTAATGATTATTACTACACAAAAGTGGTGATGAAAGCTGGCGTACCAACACATCTTGATGGTGAAAAAGCGCTAGGTCTTGCCCGCGCCAGACACGGTTCAGCAAGCGGTGATTTTACACGCGGAGAAAATCAACAAAAGGTACTTGTGGCGATTAAAAATCGCATTGCCGAAAAAGGTATGGATATCCCTGCTATGATTAATTTAGTGAATGTCCTGGGGGATAACCTAAAAACTAACGTGAATATTGATGAAATTAAAACGGCGGCAAAAGTGATGTCCGACTTTAATCCCGCTAATATTGCGTCGGTGCCATTAATTAACACGCCGGAAGGTAATTTAGTTAAAAATGCAAGTTTTCCAGTTGGTGGGGTTGATATTTCATTTGTGATTCCAAGTGCCGGAGTACAAAACTATACAAAAATTCAACAATTCCTCGAGAGTAAGATAGTTGACTATAGTGATTCCCCAGCCACTTCACGTATTCTCGCCTTAAATGGTACCGATGAGGGTGGTATAGCGGCAAATGAAAAGATTGAACTCGAAAAAGCTGGTTTTAGAGTTACCGGCACCGGTAATGCGCCAAAGGGAGAATATCCGGACAAGGTTTCACTCTATATGATAGGCTCTAAGGAAGAGACGAAGAAGAAGTTGGAAACCTACTATGGATTAACTGCGAAACCAGCTGGTGAATTACCAAAGGGTATTGATACAAAAAATTATGACTTTGTAGTAATTATTGGAAAGCCTGAAACAAAAGAGTAGTAAAAAAATAAGACCTCGATTAGGTCTTATTTTTTATGCTGATATATTAAAGTGGTTTTTTAGCAATAATTAAATGCCTTGCACGACCTTCACCCTCAGAATGAGTGGTGATATCGGAATAATCTTCAGCTAATTTATGAACCACACGGCGGTCCACCGCATTAAGTTCCAAAGTCATTGGTTCCCCAGTCTCACGAACTTTTTGAATCCAACCTTCAGCCTTTTGCTCAATACGCTCCGCTCGTTGACGTTTGTAATCTGCCACATCAACATTAACGCGAGTTACTTCAGAATTATGGGCGACGAGTGCCATAGAAACGACGTGCTGGAGGGCGCGTAGATTGTCTGCATTCTTGCCAATTAGAAGTGAATTTAAGCTAGTACTTGGCACACTCAGTTGAATAACATCATCGTCGATAGTGGACCAAACAGCTACATTAATACCGAAAAACGACAAAAGATCCTCAAGATATTTTGTTGCAAAACGAATCGATTCATCCCGATTCATAAAACTCCTATTCTCCTAGCCGTTATCTGGCTGGGTTGAGTTTGAGGATGATTTTTGTTTTGAAGAAGAGTCATTAGAAGATCTTTTGGCATCTTTAGCGGAAATGCGAGTAATACGGGTACCGGTTTTCTTATTCTCAATTACCTCGGCCTCTTTAATATCAGAGGTCTTCTTTTTTAGTTCCCTAAGAATAGCGCGATCCGTGTTATCGTCGAGTTTTTCATCTACCTGATTGAAAACAATTTTTTGCTGCAAAATTGTGACTAAATTAGAGAGAAGATAGTACATAACAAGGGCGCCAGGAAGATTAATCGTAATCATTAGCATCATGACTGGCATCATAAAACTCATCTGTCCAGAAACCATATTATTAAGGTCGGCCTGATCCATATCCTTACCAGCTTTAGCGTCTTCAACCATTTTCTTCCAGGTATTCTTAGCGCTCTTCTTTGGCATCTGCATTTTTGACATGTAGTACTGAGTAAATGCGGAACCTAGAGCAAATAGAAGAATAATTAATGAACTTAAAGAAGTTAGGCTGGCGCGAACTGAAAGATCGACTTTTCCAAAAAGTTGAGGTTTAAAATCGTAGGTTCGTTCTGAAGTGTTTTCAAGATAGGTGTTTTGCAGATTAATAATCTCATCAATGCGGGTCATCTCGGAAACTACAGGATAAGCGCGCTTAGAAACATTATCCTTGACGGTCGGAGTAACCATAATGCGAATTGAAAAGAAAAGCGCAAAGAAGATTGGAAGTTGGATAAAAAGAGTCCAGATTGAGGTGAGTGGCTTAACATTATTGCGCTTATAGAGATCCATCATTTGGATAGTCTCAAGCTGTTTATTACCATTACAGCGTTTGCGAATCTCGGTAAGTTCAGGTTGAATTTTACGCATCAACTTCATCTGAACAAATTGTTTTTTAATGAGTGGCCAGGTAAGAAATTTAACGATCAAAGTGAAGACGATCATCGCTACACCAAAATCACCAATGTAATTATAGATTACTAAGAGAATATTAATAATCGGGTTGACAATTAGAAAATCAATTAACTCAAACATTTGGTTAATTATAACATAGATAAAGGTAAAAACTAGCAGTCTTCGACGTATTCTATCTTGTATTTATCTAGATCAATTTTATTTGCCTTTAGATAATTAAGCGCATTTTGTTTAAGGATTTTCTTAAAATCGGCCTTGCACGAAAGTGGCTTAATTTTGATCGTAATACTATTATCTTGGTTTAAAATACTATCAATGTAATACCTTTTATCATCATTGTGATATGGGGTTATAGAAAAGATGGGGTCAGTCATAGTCTCATTTTTCTCAATCTCATTCAAGGCTTGCTCTATTTGATTACAGACTTCATCGTCTTTCTGATGCTCTTTGAACCATTTTTTATTATTATCCTCTGGGGTAAGACAATAATAGATATATTTTTGGTCACCTTTAGATATTTTAAGTTCAGTTTCCTGTGTCTTGAACCCCTCTCGTTCTATTTTTATTTTATAATCCCCTGGCTTTATCTTTTTTTCACCTGCCAAATAAGCTTCTTGATTTAGTGTTATTTTTGAATCGACTGGAGAAACTAGGATTTTAACTTTTGCGGTTTTCGGGAGGTCAATTATGAACATTACAATAATATAGACGACTAAAACAAAGAAAGCTGCAGTTGTGATTTTTATTAAAGTGGCGCGACTGAGCATGATTTTTCTTTGATTTTGTAAACTATTCTCCATCTTATGATTTTCTCCTAAAGATTTGATATGCTCCATGACTATGAGTTAAATTAACACGATCAGAGGTTTCTGGAGCATGACCATAGAGAGAGGCCTGAACTTCCTGCAAGTGACCATTAATATTGACCACTAACTTAATGTGACCAGGGACAATTAGGATATCACCTGATTGCAAAACAGAAGTATCTCCAGTATTTGGGATTTCATCATAAAGTTCTCGATGTCTATTTAAATACGGGACCATTGATCCGGTCGTATCAACTGGTGGGAAATTTGGGTCAGCCCCGGAAGAGTGTAGAACTACTGAAACAAAACGTCCACAATCCGTTACATCCCCCACATTTCCAACCTTACGCTGTGCCTCTGAATAGGCAGGGGTAGGGTTTTTTCGTCCGCCTGAGAAGTAAGCCCTGGTTGCACTATCTGTTTCCATATCATAGCGATGCCAGGCTAAATCAACGGCGGTTTGTGAAATCACTTGATGACCGCCACCAGAATAGCCACCAGTACCAGGTTGACTATTCGAACTCGAACAGCCACTTGTACCAGAATTATCCGTAAACCCACCGAGCGCTAGATAAACTACGTAGGCTCCAAAATTTCGCTCATTATGACCAGTTGTACTTTGGTGATCACCAACATACATATACCATGACATACCACCTTTAGTGGAATCACGTTTTGCATCCGCGCGCGACATTACATACGGAGACCCTTCCCCAATTGAAGCCTGTTCTGGAGTAAAGCCCATATCTAACGCCTGTTGTTGATATGCCTCGCCATTATAGCGATAAAACATTTTTTTCACCATTCTGGAATCAGGATTAGCGGTTAACTCTGGACCATATTGCTCTTTAACCAACTTAGCGGCAATTTTTGTTTGACGAAGAAATTCCTCGGTTGTAACTGGACCGGCTGGTTTAAAGGCGTTACTATTTGTTCCGCCACTAGTGTATGAATAAAGCTGGTAAATTCCCTGTCCATTTGATGGGTTTGAAACATTTAAGCTATGCTCACGATAGTGAAGTACCGCCAAAATTTGCCACGGCATATTATTCTCGCGTGCCGCCTCTTCATAGACTGGACGATTGGCTGCAATTTTATCACGTTCGGCTTGACTTAAAATCTCATCACCAGCATAGTTTTTAAAATCAGCTGTTACAACCACCTCAGGGTCAGTAGCTGGACCAGTTGAAAAAACTGAAGTATTAGAGGCCGTACGATTAGAGGACACGGTACTAGAAGAGCCACCAACCGATAAGTTAGCTTCCTCTTCAAGCTCACCTATTCCCTTATCCTGAAAATAACCAAATGGATCCCCTTTTCGATTATCTGGTGCACTAGGATCGGCCCATCGATAAAAAACATATGTTGAATTATTGTTATTTTTGATTATAGTCTTTTTTGGAATAAAGTTAGCTAGATTTCTTTTATCAACTACAACACCGTCATTAGAAATTGATACAACATCATTTATGTCATCATGTTCACCTATGCCGGTCGGCAATGTACGTTTACCGTTATTTAGAACTGATCTAACACCATCAAGAACATCCTGTGAAATATTTGCAGTTTCACTATATTTTGCCACTGTCCCAGAGTAATACCAGCCGCTGCGCAGAAGCATATCAATAAAGCCTTGTTCCTTATTGGCGTTTTGATTATATCTATTCATCAGTGATGACTCAAAGAGATTAGCCATCTGCGAGGCTTCTGTTAAGACTGAAACTGGAGGAGATAGCCCATTCTCTTGTATTGCCATAGCAGAAATACCACGAAGCTGTCCATCAGTGAAATTATATTTCGTAAAAGACCCAGAACAGCCAGCGTTTAGGATGGAGCTAATAATACCCACAAGTTCCTTGGCGCCAGTTTGTGAAATTTGATTATTTTCAATTAAGCTCGTATTTGAGGAGATTTTTGAAGCGATATCTATCAATTTAACGTTTTGATAACTCTTTGAGGCGTCTTCTATGACTTTATTTGTATCTGTCATATTGCCAGTAGCACTATAATTATTGGCTAATAATATGGTTTTTGATGAGCCTGCAGCAAGGATTATCTGGTCGAGCTGCTCTTTCGTGAGGGTTTGTCCGTTTTCTGTACCAAAACTAATCAAGATATTTTTTTGATAGGTTTTTGTATTAAGATTACTTATAAGATCATCAAAGGATAGATTACTAGTGGTGAAAAAATTTGTATCTGCGGTTTCGAGTTTAGAAAATTTGGATTTAAATTCATTTTTAAAACTATCGGTCCCCAAAAAGCCATCTCCAACCACACTTACATCAGAGCCATCACTGGTTTGGCAACTGCGGTCAGGACTCAAACAACTACTATTCTTCTTACCATCTGGATTATAAAAAAGAATATTATTCTCAATAAATTCTGCATCACGCCCTGTTGGAAATTTTGGAATAGCAAAGACCGGGGTGATTGATGCCGTAAAATAATAAACAATAGCAAAAATTAGATAAGCAAGATTCTTAAACCTAAACCTCCTAACCATAAGTACTTTTATTATATCAAATAATTAGTGTTTTAAAAAACGTAAATAAATAATTTCTTTTTATTCTGTTTTGGCTTTTTCAAGAAGGTCGGAAACCATGGCACGGATTTGATTAAAATCCATCTTAGTGAAATCCTTAGAATAGATCACAAAAATACAGTCAAGCTTCAGGTTGGGATTAAACTCGAGGCGGATAGCTTCATAAACACGTCTTCTGATTTGATTGCGTCCAACTGCGGTTTTAAGAACTTTTTTTGAGACTACCACTGCATAACGCTGTCTCATTCTTTTGTTTGGCGCGAAAACCAGGGAGACTTTTGGAGTGCGAATAGTCTTCCCTTTTTGATAAGTATATTTAACGCCACCACGAGAATGGAAACGATATTTACTAGATAACATCTTATTAATTTTATCACCTCTGTGGAGTTTTGTGGGGTGTTAATTTTATTATTTTAGTTCAAGAGAAGCCTCTTCGGTTTGGAGAAAATCTTCTGGACTGTCAGCTTTAATATGCTCCGATTCGTCATCAAGACTTGGCCTGGCGAAAGTTGCGGAACGAAGTTCACGATAGAGTGCGCTTTTTGCGAGAACTTCCTTATTTTTACCTTTTGCAACAACTTTACCGTCGCTTAGCACAATTATTTTATCGGCAATTTTCATAATTTCTGGCTTATGGGTGATAATAATTATAGTATGATCATCTTTAAGGTCTTCAAGAATTTTAATAATTTCTTTTGAAGTCTCTGGATCCACATTACTGGTTACTTCATCAAAAAGGAGAATTTCCGCCTGGCTCAGAAGTGCACGGGCGATCGCAAGTTTCTGTAATTCCCCATCGGTAAAAATTCCACGCTCTTCATTTAAGACTGTATTTAAACCACGAGGAAGACTGGCAATTTTTTCAAATAATCCAACTCGACGACAAGCTTCAATCTGACGTTTTTGATTACGATCAACTACGCTTAAGTTATCCCTAATACTCATCTCAAAAATAATAGGACGTTGAAAAACCCCAGAAACGTTGGTGGTGTAAACTTTTTTAGTGTAGTCAAAAATCGAACGACCATCGATCAGAATTTTTCCCGATTTTATCGAATAGAGACGATACAGGAGGTTTATGATGGTGGTTTTTCCAGAGCCAGGTTTTCCAACAATGGCAGTAATTTCATTCGGTTTTGCTTCAAAGGAAATATTTTTAAGAATTTCGCGACCACTAATACTAAAAGAAACATTTTCAAACAAAACATCGCCATTAATGTAATCATTATTGAGGTTGCCAAAGCTATTTTTAGTGTAACTTGTATAGTTTAAGATAGATTTGATGCGCTGGATGCGGATACTAAAAGTAGTGAGATTTAATAATTCTTCAAGAGTTTTATCGGTGTTCGTAACGACCATTTCAAAATAGCTAATTAAAAGCACAAGTTTATCGATAGTGATTTGATTATTAAAAACAAGGGCGGCAAGAACAATATAGAGCGTAATTTTTCCAACCTGAATAATCATCGGAATTTTACAGTAACGCGAAGTGAGATAAAGATAGTGTTTATCATATTGAACATCATAACTACTACGATTGGAGCTGATTTTGCGGTTTAAAATTGGCATCAAATTAAGGGTTTTAATCTGTTTTAAATTATTTAAGATTTGATTTAAAACATCTAAAATACGGTCTTGATATTTTCGGACACCATCAAAATATTTTGCAACATTTTTAGAATTTTTAGACATTAAATAGATATAGAGGAGGTCGATAATTAGAGCGATAAGGGCGATAAAAATATTATAACTAGCAAAAATTAAAAAGATAATCAAAAGCTGAATGATACCAGTAAGAGCAATTGCGGCGGAGTTAATAGTTTGAATTAAATATGAGACATCCTCTTTGCAGGTGTCAGTAATGCGGCCACGAGAAATTTTCTCAGTGATTGAAATATTACTAATAATATGATCGAAAAGTTTTTGCTGGACAGTGCCGTAATAATAATGCGAAAGTGTGACATAGATATAATACTTCCAGCCAAGAATCGTATATTCAATAACATAAAACAAGAGAAAGAGGATCACGTAAAACCAGATGGCGTGAAAATTGGAACCTTGAGTAATGACAGCAATGATACCAGCAGTAGCAATTGGCGGTAGGAGGCTAACGAGGTTATAAAGCATAAAACTCAAAAAGAGTTCAAAAACTTCAAAGCGTTTTTTGGGGGCAATTTCAAAAACTGTTTGAACTGTTTCAAGAAAATGTCGCATGTGTTTCTATTATATAGCATAACCATTTAAGAATAAATGCTGGAAAAATGTGGTATAAAAAAATACCGCAAGTGCGGTATTCTTTTTTTTTAGTAAGTTAAACGGGCACGTCCTTTAATGCGACGGCGTTTTAATACTTTTTGGCCATTTTTAGTAGCATTACGCTTCATGAAACCGTGTTCCTGTTTGCGCTGACGCTTATGTGGCTGATATGTACGCTTTGGCATATGTTTCCTTTATTTCACATAGGATTATATTCATAATCCCTGTATTTGTAAACTGTGTTTAATTATACCGTAGTTTTCCACTTTTTTCAAGAAGTTTTCCACACAAGGCTCTCTATATGATTCAAATTGTGGATAACTCCGCCCCTTATACGAATTTCATTATTAGAGCATAAAATAAGATAAAAATAAACCTGTGGAAAAGTATGAAGATTTGTTATAATAGGGGTAATTAAAGGTTATAGAGAAAAAAGCTGGAGGTAGCGGCGGTGTTTGACGTGTGGAATAATGTGCTGGCAGAACTTGAAACTAAGATTTCTCAGGAAAATTATGCAACTTTTTTTGCTCAGACACATACTTCGTTGATTAGTACGGACGATGGAATAATAAAGATTGGTGTGCCAAATATTTTTATGCAGGCCAATATTCGAAAAAAATTTGATTCTCATATTCGTGCCGCATTAGAATCAAATAAAATCGAAGTAAAAAATACCAGCTATGTAGTTGTAAGTAATACTACTAAGGTAAAAAAATCACGTGAGGTGAGTCTTGATGAGTTGCAAAATCGAGTAAGTACAGTAGAAAAAATTACAGTACCTGCAAGCAGCTTTAACCCCACAATTTCAACCGGATTAAATAGTAAATTCACGATGGATAATTTCGTGGTGGGAACAAATAATGAATTAGCGGTGGCGGTTGCTAAAAACATTATCGACAATCCTGGGGATAAATATAATCCGTTTTTCCTATATGGTGGGCCGGGTCTTGGTAAAACACACCTTGTGGAGGCAATTGGAAATGAATTACTAAAGAAAAATCCAAAATTAAAAATTCTTTATACACCGATCAATCATTTTTACACTGATTTTATTAATGCGGTGCGAAAAGGTGACATGGAGAATTTCCATAAAAAGTTTCAAAAACTTGATGTTTTAATTATTGATGATTTTCAGTTTATCGTTGGTAAGGAAAAAAGTCAGGAAGAATTCTTCAATATTTTTAATGATATGCATCAGGCAAATAAACAAGTGATTATCACAAGTGATAGATTGCCAAGCCAGATCAAGACCGTGGATGAACGACTCGCGTCGAGATTAACGATGACTGGTGCGTTTGATTTACAATATCCAACGTTTGAAGATAGGTGTGCAATTTTACACGCGAAGGCAGAATTTGATGGTGTTGAAATTGAAAATAAAGCAATTGAACATATTGCGAGAAATGTAGAAACTAATATACGTGATCTTCAGAGTCTTTATGGAAAAATTGTAGCACTTTCTGAATTAAAGGGCGTTTCCCCGCTTAGTATTATTCAGGAAGGCCTAGCATCCACCCTGCCAAGTAGTGGGGTGAGAGGGCGTAATTTAACTAGTAAAGCAGTGGTGAATAAGGTGGCTGATTATTTTAATATTATGCCAGAAGAACTTTGTGGAAGAAGTCGAGTTTCGAACATAAAGACGGCAAGACAGATTGCGATGTTTATCATGTCAAGGGATTTACAGATGAGTACGCCGAAAATTGCCCTTGAGGTAGGAGTTAAAGATCATACCACGGTAATGCACGGAATTAAGAAAATCGAAACAGATATGAAGATGAATTTTACACTGAGGGATCAGATTGGTGAAATTCGGGAGCAGTTGAGTGAATAATGTGGAAAAGTTGTGGAAGACTTTGCGAATAAGTAGGTGAAAAAGTCGAGAAAAACTATGTGGAAAGTCAAGCAAATAATAATATATACGCAAAAGGTGTTGAAAAGTCGGGTTTTTCCACTAAGTTTTCCAAAGTTATCCAGGTGGTTTTACACAATAAAAAAGTGGATTCTTCCCTATAAAAGAAAGTTATACACAAAATCCACATAGTCTATTACTACTACAATTAATTATTTAATAAAGGAGAGATATGGAAATAAATGTTGAACAAGGAAAATTAGCGAAGGCATTAGGAGTTGTTAGTCGAGTAGCGGCAGGAAGTAGAACTACCTTACCTATCTTAAATAATGTTTTAATAAAGGCATTAGATGGAAAAGTGAAATTAGTAACAACAAACCTTGATATGGCGATTGTGAGTTATTTAGGGGTTGCTAATTCGAAAGACGGAGAGATTACGGTACCAGCGAGACTTTTAGCAGACTTTGTTAGTAATTTACCTAAGGGCGAGATAAAACTAACTGCAAGTGATTCAAAATTAACTGTGGCTTCTGGTAAATATAAATCTTCCTTTAATGGGGCGCCAGCTGAAGATTTTCCGGAGTTGCCTGATATTAATGATGCAGAAGCGGTGATTTATCGAATGAGTATTGAAGCTTTTAAGACTGGGATTAATGAAGTAAAAATTGCCTGCTCATCGGATACGACTAGGCCGTCATTAACAGGGGTGTACTTTAATACTTTTGAAGGCAGTTTATATATTGCAGCAACTGATGGGTATCGTCTGGCTGAGCGAATGTTTATTGAAAAGGTGGAAAGTGATGTGAAGGCGATTGTGCCGGCGGGATGTCTGACTGATGTTTTAGGTGCGATGTCGGATAATATGAATGAGATTGAAATCGTGTTTGATAATTCACAGGTGCGCTTTAGACTTGGGGAAATTGAAATTACTTCGAAATTAATTGACGGATCTTTCCCTGATTATCGACGTTTAATCCCGGAAACTATTGGTTCAAATATTAAGATGTCAAAAAGTGAGCTACTTCGTATTGTGAAGCTAGCCGCTCTATTTTCACGTGGTGTCGGCGGATCAATTATTTGTGAAGCAAAAAGTGAGACTCAAACTTTTGCGGTTTCTTCGGTAGCTAATGAGTTTGGTGAAAATGCATCTGAGCTCGAGACTGAGGTGGTGAATGATGGAAAGGTGATTTTGAATTCGCGTTATTTAGTGGATGTGATTAATGTGATTGAGGAAGATAATTTATCATTTGGTATTTCAGGAAAATTAGCACCAGTGGTGATTAGAAATGAAAAATCAAATAATTATACGCATATTATTATGCCTCTAAAAAGCTAGAATGATTATTAAAAGTATAAAATTAGTTAATTTTCGTAGTCATGATGAGTTTTTGTTACATTGTAAAAAGAAGACTAGTTTAATTGTTGGGGAAAATGGCTCAGGAAAAACTTCGGTATTAGAGGCGATTTATGAAGCGTTGCGTGGAAAATCTTTTCGAGCGACGGATGAGGAAATTTTAAGAAGAGGCTCTGAGTTTTATCGAGTTGAATTGAAATTTACAAATGGACTTTCAACCGTGGTATTATTTGATGGGCAGAAAAAGCAATTTTTGGTAGAAGATAAAAGAACTGCCAGATTACCAAAAAAATATCGATACCCAGTGGTATTGTTTTTACCGGATGATTTACATTTGGTGGCGACAAGTCCAACAAAAAGAAGGGTTTATTTTGATCGAGTAATTGCAGAATTTGATGAGGGGTATAGTAGTTCCCTGGCAAAATATGAGAAGACACTAAAGCAACGTAATGATTTATTAAAAAAATATATAAAAAATAATGATAAACGTAGTGATTTGGATTTTTGCGGTAAGAAAGAAAAAAGCCAGAGTCGAAGTTATATAGAAATCAGTGATTTTTTCTCTTGGAATATTTTATTAGCTAAGTATGGCTTGGAGATTCGAAAGAAAAGGCAGAAATATTGGCAAACAGACTAGAAAATTTGCCAATAGATGTTCGTGTGCTTGAATGTGAATCACAAATTGGTGGTGGTTCATTTCCTATG
>ERZ773083.2064-NODE-2064-length-12867-cov-3.153762_pt1 | contig 12867 bp, 14 predicted proteins | sample MGYA00511465_ERZ773083 | MGnify/ENA primary metagenome ERZ773083 (study PRJEB29015, sample SAMEA2738001) | human oral metagenome | biome: human oral; feature: human-associated habitat; material: dental | place: China | collected 2060 ... | reverse complement strand
GATGTATATCTGTGAAAGTAGTCGTTTTTAGTTTACTTATTATTAGTAATTATCTTTATAAATTAGCTTAATTGTAGAATGAAATTTTGTCTATTTATTTTGCTCGACCTTATTCTGCTTGGGAACGTGGATCAAACGAAAGGCATAATGGTTTACTTCGTAGATGTATACCGAAAGGAATGCCAATAAAAGCCGTTTCAGAGGAAACAATTCAACGAACACTTCAATGGTGTAATAATTTGCCACGCAAGCTTCTAAATTATAGAACCCCCTTGGATGTCTTTCTTGAAGAAGTTAATAGAATTGTAGATTTGAATACTGTTCAATTTCATATTGCAATTTAAGATTTATTTAAATTACAATTTTAGATTTAATCTTGTGAGGGATAATATGGATTTTATACATGATAGACATAGTAATATCCTTTTCAGTCTTTATGGTAGTAAAGTAAATAGAATTAAAATTAATAATAAAACATTAACGTTAACAGTTGACGAAATGTATCAATTGGTAGATGGTGAAGAAAAAGCATTCTCAGGGGAAATATTTTTTAACAACTGTGATTTAGATTTGGGGAATGTACTGATATTTAACAAAACTTTGGGTGAAGGTCGCTTTTATGGAAAGTCTCTTTGTTTACATGATTTTATAAATGAGTATGCAGCTTCAGAATTTGAAATAATTACTGAAGGATATTATGGTAACACAACTACATATACAGGTTGGATTTGGGAAAATGGAAAGGCTCCCGTATCTGCTATTATGTATATTTGGAATAGTGGCGACATGGTGTATCGTGTCAAGAAGTAAATTTATGATAGGTTATGTCATGAGCATAGTGGAAGGAGGCATTTCGAATTTATCGTTATTTGCTACGCCGATGGAATCAATTTAGTACCTTTGGAATGATGGATATAGACTCTTTATTAGAGGATCTTGAGACGGGCGTATTTATTCGAGATTATAATCTACGTATGGGCATATATGGACTTGAAGGAGTAAAGGTAAGAGGGTTCCGTGGTCAAGTTATTATGCAATTTAAGCGAAATGTAGAGTTGCAGCGAGTTTTGACTTTGTTGAGTTACTATAGTCAATTCACGGGGCTTGGTATTAAAACAGCACTTGGTATGTGTGGTGTAAAGTGCGAAGTCATGGAATAGCTTTACCTTAGGATAGGGACTTTAAAACTAAATATTTGTATAATACTACAAGGCTTTACCTTCTTATAGAGGGAGAGCCTTTTTATATGTCATTTTTTCCTCGTTTATATTGGTATAGTAAAGTTGTAATAGATGGCATTTTATAGTCCAGTTATGTACGATGCAACAGTATCTAGCATTTCTTGATGTGTCTTATGACAAGGTATATCTTACTTTTGATTCTGGTGAAAGTATCTTTCTCAATCTGGATAAGTGGGATTGTGTATACTGATAGATGAGGACTTTCAATATAATCAACCATCCATATTTATGCGAATGGGTGGAGCAACGATTCTTAGCCGGTTGATTAACTAAATAAATAGATTAATGGTAATAATGGTGGATAAGTGGTGTAAATCTTTTTGAACGTAAATGAAAAGAAAATGAATTAAATTATTGACGTAAAATCGAGAAACCCTTATAATTACAGTAATCTCAGAAGGCCAGTATTTACCTATGCTCATCAGCATTTTTGATCCAATGGGAGTCCAAACTGACCGTTTACGGTGTGAGGTTTGCCAAAACCTAATTTTAAGCCCCATGAATACTGGCCTTCTGAGGCACGCTGTTGCAACAGCACTTACCATTTACGGTATTGAAACCGATAATGGCTATAAGGAAGAAGACATCTTTAAGCCACGTGAACTCGAAGGTATCACAAACTTACAAAAGGTACTCGGTAAAAAGGGCATTGCCGAATACTTAGAAGCATATATCGGAAAACCGGAGGGCAAGCCTACACTTGTACCGGAAAGCGATAAACGCCCAGCAATTAATACAGTTGAAACAATGATGAATGAATTTAAAGATGAGGTATAAGAGATGAACAAAACATTAACAACAGCACTTGCAATTTCCGCGTTGGCAGTAAACGTAGTCGGTGCAACTAGTAACAACACAGTAGGCGGTACAAATAATACTATTTCCGCAACATCTACAAGCTCCGCAGTATGGGGTTTCCAAAATAACATCAACGCTAACAATGCGCTAGCGTTTGGTACTAACAATACTGTAACAGGTGAAAACGGTTTCGCAGGTGGCAATAACGCTACTGCTGCAGGTCGTAACTCCTTTGCTTTCGGTTCTCATGCTGAAAGCTTGGTCGAGTACACCGTAGCAATCGGTAATCAGGCTCGTGTTAATAGCCACAACAGTGTGGCTATAGGCAACGGCGCCTTCGTATCCGGTGAATCCAGCGTAGTGCTTGGTCGTACTAACAACGTAACTGGTAAAAACTCCGTAGCAATCGGTGCTAACAATGGCACAGTAGCCGGCGGCCAATCCGCCGTAGTTGGCTACAACAATAAAATCGGTGCCGACAAAGAACAGCTAGTATTTGGCTCTAACTCCGAATCTAGTGGTCAAGGAGCCCTAGTATTTGGTACACATTCCAAAGCCGTAGCAATGGACGCTGTTGCGTTCGGTAATAACACGATTGCCGACAAACCGAATGCGGTGGCAATCGGCACAAATAGTGTTACCGATGATGCGGTAGGCGTAGATGGTATCACAATCAACGGCACTCCCCATGTGTTTGCAGGCAAGCAACCGGCGAGCGTTGTATCCTTCGGTTCTAAAGCCCGTGCTGGTGCCGGCGGGGTAACACAATATAATCGCCAACTCACGAATGTTAGCGCTGGTCAAATCTCCGCTGATTCATTAGACGCTGTAAACGGCTCCCAGTTGTTTGCTGCGGTTGCTGAAATCGAAACCAATGCTAAACAAACAAAACATTACTACGATAGAAGGCGATATTAATACGTTAAATAATCGCATTAATGATGTTAGTCAAAATGCTATTAACCGAGCAAATCATTATACAGATTTGCAAGTAAATAAAGGTGTAGCTAAAGCAAGTGCTCTAGCTGGTTTGAAATTCTTAGATTACAATCCTAAAGACAAATGGTCCTTCGCTGCTAGTGTAGGCCATTATCGTAATGCTAATGCGGTTGCCGTAGGTGCCGCTTATCAGCCAAATGAAAACACTATGGTTCATGGTGGTATTACATTAGATGGCGAAGTAGCTTACAATTTAGGTGTGTCTTTTAAAACTGGTGGTCAAACACAAGTTAGTCGCTTCGAATTACAAGAACAAGTTCGTCAATTGCAAAGCGATAATGCACGTATGCAAGAAGAATTGAATGAAATTCGTTCTATGTTAGCAAATAAATAATAATTATAGCCCGTCATTTTATGACGGGCTTTTATTTAAAATTAAAGGAGACTTAATTATGTATACCATTAATATTTATAAAGATTTAGACCGTCTTGAATTATCTATGCGTGATATAAAAATCTATGAATTGACTAATGTACTTAAAAGATTAGAAGAGACTATTTCTTCTTGTGCTAATAAATGGTATAAAAAAGATGGAGATAGTATCCTTTTTAGAATTGAAGTGGTTGACCAAAAAGATTTAGATATTAGAAATATTATCTGGAAGTCTAAACAAGGTTATTTAGAATCATGTTCTATTGAAAAATATATTCGCCATTTACTTCGTAAGTTGCAACAGTATTTACCGTTTACGGTATTGAAACCAAGCAACTCATCAATTGACCTACATCGCTATATACGTCGGTAACGCCTAATTGTTCTAATACGTTTATGTACATATCGGCGGCGTGACATGTCTTGCGATCAAGCCGAGTATATTTCGTCATAAATGGTCTAAATAAAAAATGGCTCATCCCCGTCGTCACCTTACCGTGTATTTTCCACGCTAAGTATGATGTACGTTCATTAGGATGCAAGTTAATAATAATATCAGGTCTACCTTGGTCATTAATGCGACGAGCGATTTCATTTAACCCTTTAATGCTATTATGACGTCCTTTTTTATCGACGGTAATCAAATCATCGATATAAGGATTGTATTTCATCACATCTTGTAACTTTTCATCAATCACATAGGTGATATGACTATGAGGTGCTGCTTTACGCAACACCTCTAGAAATGGAGTCGTTAACACTACATCACCTAAATGCATGAGAAAGGTTACGACAATACGTTTGTAATCAAGTTCCATCATAAATCCTTTCTCAACATTTCAGAATACACATCCCATGTTGAGTGCGTAAGTTTGTTGACTAAAGTACAGAAGTAAAAGTGTGTAAATACAAAGATACATAATAAGTATTAAAAAGATGGAATGTTTTTTACAATCATTCCATCTTTTTAGTTTTTAGTTTAAAGTTATAAAATTGTGTATCAATTTTATGGTTACACTTCTTTAGCAGGTGCTATTCTCTGTAGGACGGTTCTTGCTAATTCTTGTGCTTTAATAAAATCTTCTTTCGTAAGAAGGAGTAATACATAAGTGTCGCAGTGTAGCTCCATCGCTGCCAGTACATAATCTGTCCATAAAGAATTAAGTTTACCGCTCCATATAGGAATATTTTGATTCTCATCCAATAGCTGTTCATCTATTACAAGATTTGTACCGGCACTTAATTCTTTTACACTGTAAAGAAAAATATCTTTCTCCTCTTTCCAGTCAAGCTCTATTACTTTTTCTTTTAGTAATAACTCGTTATAAAGTTTAAACCATAATTCTTCTGTATCATCTTCGATGTTCTTTAGGTTTATTTTATTAAGAAAGCTTTTAGCCAGTTTGGAATCTTTAAACAACAGCTCTACTAATGCGACAAAAGAATCCATCATTTTTTTATTATGCTCTTCTTCTACTATTTCCATGTAGGTTTTTTCTTTTGGAAGAATAGATTTTGGCACAAAGGTTCTCATTATTTGATGGGTATCTTCATAGCTTATATTAGGAATGCAATATTTTTTATTATTAATTTTTAAATATAAATTGATTAAATTTTTATCTTTACTGACGATGGCTTTCATGGATTCACAACCATTTATTGGATGTGGTGGGGAAATTTGCGTGTACATAATAAGTCCTCTTTGCATCGCTTTCAATGAATTATCAATTATCGTAATATGAAAACCGTTACGATCATAGAACGGGCTTTTTATATACCATTCTTCGTAAGTGTTAAAAATTTTTTTCTGAATCCAGTTATAGAAGCTCATAATAGCTATCCTTTTCAATAAATAGATGCATGTAATACACATTTACATTTTAGCACAGAGGGGGGATTTTATTGGAATTCATAAAAAAATAGGCATATTGAAGTAATAAAATAAAAGTTATTAAATGAATATAGTATTACATAAAGTTTATATAATTTTTAATTATATTTTTATTGATATAATAAACGAATGATGATATTATGTTTAATATGAGTTATTTTTAACAGTGTTAATAAGAGGTTATGGAGTGTATATGAAAAGTAGTAATAAAACTATTTGTCTAAAAGCTTTAGTGGTATTGAGTTTGTTGTCTTTAGGAAGTTATGCATCGGCAGAAGAATATACTTGGGAAACGCCGACCTTTAATGATTGGAAAGTGATGCAACTTTCGGGAAATCAAGTATTACCTTATGATGCATTGATTGGTAATAATGGAACTTCTGCAGGTCCGGTTCCTACTGCTATTTTTACTAAAAGTGGAGAAAAGTTAGAACTTTCTTCTGAAAACAATGGAAAGTTACAAGTTATTGTACGTCCTAAACCGAATGCTACACCTCATTGGTTATATGGCATTTATAACTATGCATCTACTACGGATACTACACCACAACAAACGACAGAATTGGTTGTTAAAAGCCAATTAGGAGTAGATCTTGAGAGTGCGAAAACACAATATCCGGGATACGAGGAATTAGCAAAGGCCATTGAAGTTCGTGCGAGAGGACACCAAGCAGGAAGTCCTGGAAATAATGCAGTATCAAAAGCTAGCTTTTTAGAAGATGTAGGGATTAAAGTCGTTAATAAGACTGAAGGAGCGAAGAGTCCTTATCCAACTGCTGATGCAGTTATGGGATTGGCATTAGCCGGTTTTGATGGTGGTGTTGTTGATGTATCCTTTAAGAAAAATCTCAGTATTGAAGGACATGCAGAAACGAATAAGAATGTTTATGGTCTCCATATGAATGATCAAGGTGCTAATGGCATTGGAAGTAAATTATCATTAGGTGGAAATACTTTTATAAATGTAGCTTCTGAGCATGGTGGTCGTGCGGTAGGAATGCTTGCATTGGCACATGAAGCAAATCAGACGATTACAATGGCGGAGACCGGTTCTTTAGTCGTTAAAGCAAAGCAGGCTGAAGGGCAAAATTTCTCTGAGGCAATCAAATTTATTGCACGGGGAAGTGCCGGCAAAATGAGTAAACAACATGCTACTTTTGGAGGTGGAGTATCTGCTACTGCGAATGGTGCCTATTATGCAGTAGGGGTGGGGGCGGAAGTTGCTAATGGAAGTACTCAAAATCTTACTTTTGAAAAAGGATTGATCAGTTCAGTAACGGCTAATGATTATAGTTATGCTTTGAAGCTGGATGGTAAGAATGCAGGTAGTGACTCTCAAGTCGTAGTTAAACATCGATTGGACTTAATGGCATCTTCTACAAACTCTTCTTACGGTATTCACGGAGAGACAACATCAGGTGCTAAAAATACATTGACAGTAGAAGGCCCTGCTACCATTACGGCAGCCCATCGAGAAAATGGCAAATATGCATTTGGTATTTATAGCAAAGCAACTACCGGTGGTGTAAGAAAAATTAGCTTTAATAATGGACTTACTGCAAAAGCTTCTTCTAATACTGTTTCTTCGCCAACTGTGTTATATACAAAAACAGATAGCGTGCAAGGGAGTGTCAGCGAAATAGTGGTAGATGGAGAGACTGTATTAACAGCTCTTGGAAAAGATGGAAGCAAAGGCAGGGTTGCCGGTGCATCCGGTCAAGGGGCATTGATTCGAGTAAATAATAAGGGTAACGGTCGAGTTCAAGCCAGTGGATATAGTTATGCAGATACGGAAGGTCGAATTGATTGGAATTTAACGACTGCAGATTCTTATCTTAAAGGGGATTTGTACGGTGTTAATAAAGGGTCTGTATCTTTAAAAATGGATGCATCCAGCATGTTTGAAGGTAAGACGGAAGTTCTAAATAACCAAGGTGCTGTAGGGAAAGTATTTGTCGACATGAAGAATCAGTCTTTATGGAATGTGGTAAATTCTTCACGTTTAACTAATCTAACTCTAAATAATAAAGCTAAGGTGGATATGTCTTATGCACAAGGATTCCAATCATTAGTAATGGAAAACTTGAATGGAGAAAATGGCATATTCAAGTTAGATATTGATGCATCTAAGAATACAAATAACAGCGATAAGCTCTATGTTACCGATACTTTTACAGGGACGCAGTTTATTGAGCTTAATGAAGTCGGTCATGGGGATTTAGATGGTGCTGCAGGGACTGTATTAGCCAGTGTTAAAAATAACAATGGTACTTTTAAAGCGGTAGATGGCGAAGGTACTTTGTATTGGAATCGCTATGAGCTGGATAAAAAAGAAACCGCAGATACTACAGGGGCATTTACTATCGATTGGTATTTGAAGAAAGTGATTCCTCAGCTTGATCCGACTACCAGCGTAGAAACTATTCCGGCTGCAGGTGCATTGAATTATTACACTTGGAGAAACGAGTTTGACAAGTTGCTTAAACGTATGGGTGAATTGCGTCACAATGGTGAATTAGAAGAAGGCGTTTGGGCACGTGTGAAAGGTGCTAAAATCGGTAGTGAACAAGAACCGGGCTTTACAAACAAGTACATCCATTATGAAGTTGGTTATGACCGTTTGGCTAAACTGGATGAAAAATCTAAACGTTATGAAGGTGTAGCACTTGCTTATACGGATGGTACAAGTACTTATCGTAGAGGTGACGGAAAGAATCACAGTTTAGCAATTAGTTTCTATAATACGGATATCCGTGAATCTGGGCATTATTTGGATATCGTATGCAAGCTTAGCGAAATGAATAATAATTTCTCTGTATTTGATACTAAAGGGAAAAATATTACCGGAGAAACTGATAACTTAGGAATTTCACTTAGTGCGGAATATGGGCGTAAAAAAGATTTGAATCATGGCTGGTATGTAGAACCTCAAACGCAATTAACTTTAGGTTATTTGGGTGGGGATAACTATACGACCTCTAATGGTATTCATGTTAGTCAGCATGGTATAAAGAGTGCAGTAGCTCGTATCGGATTTAATGTAGGAAAAGAAATCAATGATAAGGCTATCATTTATGCAAAGATGAATCTTCTGCATGAATTTGGCGGTAACTATGTAGTGGACATGGCAGACTCCAGAGTAAAACGTTCATTAAGTAAAGATTTCAGAGATACTTGGTTGGAATATGGTATTGGTGCTGCATTTGCTTTAGGCGAAGGTACACATGCATATTGTGATGTAGAACGTAGTACCGGTAGCGATTTTAATAAGGAATGGGAATGGAATGTAGGTATTCGCAGGAATTTTTAATCTTCTAAAAATAATTTAAATAAAAACAAAATATACTTTTAGTATGTAGACTCCTAATCTAAGTTTAAATAAAAAATATCTTAAATAAGGAATAATCTTGTTTGAGATATTTTTTATTTTTTGAACAGCTAAAGAGTATTAGAACCTTTTGGGTTATCACATGATCCAATTAAAGTCCTTGAAAGAAGCAGTATTGGAAATATTGCTTTGATACCATTAAGAACGGGGATAATGATAACTAACATTTTTTGAGAATATAACTTTATAGTTCGGTAAGGAATGTATATAGGGGAATAAGCATTTTGATTAACGCCACGGGTAAAATCCAAGCTTTCCCTATAGGCTCGAGCCACGTTGAATGTGTCGGGGTACTGCAAAAAGTACAATTTGTATGGATTGGTTGAAGCAATATAGATATAAATATGTAAAAAAGATAGAATGGTAGAAAAACATTCTATCTTTTTGTTTAAAGCTAAAAATGTATTAAGAATTTAGATTTGCAATCATATGGGAGAATTCAGATAAAATATTTCTCTTAGCAACCAAACATACTACTTTAATATTTACATACGTTTAGATTATCTCCTCTTGGAATAGAAAAAGAATATGGGTTATACTTTAGTTAATAATAATGTAAATATCAAGTGTGTAATTATTTATATACATACTTTATAGTAAAGGAGAAGTATTTTTATGAGTAACTCGTCATATAAACATAAAAATCATGATATATTTCAAAATGATATTTTTCTAATAAAAAATGGAGTGCATCTACAGTAAGTTCTCCTCAGCAGATTCAAGAAACTATCAATACTTATAATCTAATTGGCAGAAAAATTAAGGATATCAGATTTATTGAACAGTGCCATAATTTAACACGTAATTCAATTGAGAGAGAAGCTTATTCTAAATTAGACTATCTATCACGAGAAGAATGGGAAATAAAGTCCTGTTATTTGGAGATTCCAGCTGATTTACATTATAAACGGTTAGTTACGTTATCTGCACCTATAATTATTACTTTGGAAGAAAAAAGTAGAGAGGAGAAAAGCTTTTTTCCCGGAGATACTTTTGAAGTAGGAGTGTTTGAACAAAATTTAGTTCGTATGAGTATGAATCGCATCAGTTTTTTTATTCAAGAAGGACAAACCTTTCCTAATGTAGAGGGGGAAATTTTATTTTCTCCCTGTATAAATAGTGTGATTAAAGATATAGAGATTAATTCTACTAACTGTAAAAATTCAATTTTTAAAAATAAAATAAAGAGTAATGATAGTAAAATAGAAATTATACTTTGGTGTGATAATGATGTAGGGCTATGCATTAAAGGCGACTCTGATTTTTATTCTGTGTGTTGTATTAATAGAATAAGAGAAATAATAACTATTCCTTTTTCTGAACTTTTAAAATCTTTACATAATTGGGAAGACTTACATGGAGATGATTCTATAGGTTTTGTAGCAAAATCAAGAAGTTTTTTCTTTACGGCGGATAATATAGAAACATATAGTGATATTCAATATATGAGTATTTACTCCGGTAATAATAGTCTCTATATTTCCATATGGGAATTTGTTTTATGGGGGCTATGTATTAGTGATTTATTTGAAATATTTGAAGAGTATAATTATACCGGATATCAGTATACTAAGTTGCAGTGGCAATGTCTTTTAGAGGAAGCGGAGAAACTTTTGAATTTTCATTCTTTTGATGAACTGTTTGAGTATCGATTACATTTATTTCAAAAAAATTATCAAGCAACAATAGATGATTATCGTTTTACAAGAGAAATGAATTGGATGGGGGTAGAATTTTGGAAAAACCGAGATATCTATCGAGTACAATTGGAGGACATGAAGAAGTGGACAAGTTTGGTCTTAGGAGAAATGGATACGATATTTATTAGGGGTGCTTAGAGCAAAGATTCAGTTATAGAGATGAAATATTACAAGCCTCAGTTTATATGTATTATGTAGTTTTTCTATTTATATCGTAATGATAAAATTTCTCAACCATGTACGTTGATATGGTCGTCTTGCTTTCAAATTAATTTCATAAAAGTATCATAAGTAATGCCTATTGATGCGGCTAGTGTTGCGGCAGGGCATAATAAAGCAACTGCGGGAGGTAATTGGCTTGAAAAGGGGAACGCAGATGCTTCCGGATAAGATTCTATTGCTATCGGTAGATATGCTAAAGCATCTTTAACAGACTCTATTGCTATGGGACATGTATCTTTAGCTACCGGAGAAAAAGCTCTTGCATTAGGTGCAAACTCCGATGCTTCCGGAGCTAAATCTATGGCTATCGGATCTACTTCTATTGCGAATGGTGAAGATTCTATTTCTATCGGAGATAACGCACAATCTAAAGAATTTGGTGTAGCTTTAGGTGGAAAATCGAATGTAAATGCATCGGAAGAAAATGCAGTAGCATTAGGGAACGGTGCTAAATCAGAACATGTCGGTTCTGTAGCTCTTGGCTCTAATTCAGAAACAGAAGCTGCACGTGGAACTAGTGATGCTTTGGTTAATGGTTACACTTTTGAAGGGTTTGCAGCTACGCATCCAAATTCTACCGTGAGTGTTGGCAAGTCCGGCGCAGAACGTACTATTACAAATGTAGCAGCAGGACGAGTAACCTCTAATTCTACCGATGCCATTAATGGTAGTCAGTTGTATGCAACTAATAATATGCTTACTAATGTAAGTGAAACGATTACTACTATTTTGGGCGGTAATGCTGAAATCGAACAACACGGAAATAACTTGGGTAAGATTAGAACTTATGACATTGGGGGAACCGACTCAAATTATGGCAGGTTTTGGTACTTATCGTAGTTCCAATGCTATTGCATTAGGTATTGCTCATTATAATAATGAATCTATCATGATGCATGCCGATGTGTCTTATGCAGGAGGCTCTAACCACCACATTATGGCTAACTTGGGTGTGACATGGAAAGTAGGTTCCGGTGCGACGGAAGAAGCTGTTATGGAATCTTATCGTAAAGGTCCGGTATCCTCTGTATATGCATTGCAGAATGAAGTGCGTGATTTGAAAGCAGAAAACTCTCAAATGCGTAAAGACAATGAGGAAATGCGTAAGGATAACGAAGAGTTAAAGCAGCAATTAGCTAAGGTTATGGAAAAACTTGGAATGGCATAAAGCATATTTTGATTTTTCTATTAAAAAAGAGGACGTAACTAAAGTTATGTTCTCTTTTCTTATTTGTTTTATAAAGAAATATAGAAATGTTACAATAATAGTAGTTTGAAGATAATATATTGAGATAAGAAGAGGTTTTGTTAGTCGTATGAAACAACTATTACAAAAGTATCGAGTGATTCTTGTGTATTTAATTTTGGCACTTTCCGGTGGAGGTATGGATGCTTACTCCTTTTTATGTAGAGATTATGTATTTGCTAATGCACAAACGGGTAATATTCTTCTCTTAGGTGTAAGCCTTGCAGAGCAGGATTATGCCGGGGCATTAAAGTATACATGGCCGATTCTTGCTTTTACGGGTGGTATTATATTATCGGATATTATTTATCATAAAATGAAACATTCTTCTATTTATTGGAAACAAATTACTTTGCTTGTAGAAGTTGTCATTTTAACATTGGTATGTTGGATACCGCAGACACATAATGTAATGGCAAATACATTAGCTTCCCTGGCTTGTGGATTACAGGTGGAAACTTTCCGCTCCATGTCAGGTAATACCATTGCAACAACAATGTGTATTGGCAATTTACGAAGTGGAACACATAATTTAGATAAGTATGTACAAACACATAATACGAAGTATTTAGAAAAAACAGCTGTTTATTTCGGGATTATTTTATTTTTTGTATTAGGTGCTGTTATCGAAAGTGCTTTAATCAAAATTTTTACTGAAAAAGCATTATATTTTTCAGTTGGGATGTTAACTATGGCTTGCCTTCTTATGTGGAACGAAGAGAATATTTATGATTAATATTTTGTGTAAAAAGTCAAATGGTGCATATGAAATATAGACCGGAATTTTCAGATATACGTTCTTATGAAGAATTTTCTACTTATTATTGGTATAAGGATGAACTTATAAAAATTTGTAGAGAACTTGGTATAAACTCTACCGGTACAAAACAGGAGTTAAATAAAGTCATTCAAGAGTATTTTTGGGGGAGTTTTATTAAGAGAAAACCGCATAGATACAAACCAAAAGTTTCTGTATCTGAAGTTACTTTGCATACCCCTTTATTAGAAT
>ERZ773083.2063-NODE-2063-length-12867-cov-3.333750_pt1 | contig 12867 bp, 9 predicted proteins | sample MGYA00511465_ERZ773083 | MGnify/ENA primary metagenome ERZ773083 (study PRJEB29015, sample SAMEA2738001) | human oral metagenome | biome: human oral; feature: human-associated habitat; material: dental | place: China | collected 2060 ... | reverse complement strand
CTACGAAGGTACCTCCACGATGGACTACATGGAGCAGGAGAGAGAGCGCGGCATCACGATCACGTCTGCCGCGACGACCTGCCATTGGACCCTGCAGGAGAGAAATCAGGTCAAGCCGGGTGCGAAGGAACACCGCATCAACATCATCGATACGCCCGGACACGTCGATTTCACGATCGAGGTTGAGAGATCGCTCCGCGTCCTGGACGGCGCTGTCGGTGTCTTCGACGCAAAGGGCGGTGTTGAGCCCCAGTCGGAGAACGTCTGGAGACAGGCGGATACCTACCATGTTCCGCGTATCGCATTCATCAACAAGATGGATATCATGGGCGCGAACTTCTTCATGACGGTCGACCAGATTGAGCATCGTCTCGGCAAGAACCCGGTCTGCATTCAGCTGCCGATCGGCAAGGAGAACGATTTCAAGGGCATCATCGACCTCGTGGAGATGCAGGCTTACATCTACAACGGCAACAAGGGCGACGACATCTCGATCACCGACATTCCGGAAGAGCTGAAGGACGAGGCGGATGAGTGGCACCAGAAGATGGTGGAGCAGATCTGCGACCTCGACGAGGAGCTCATGGAGAAGTATCTCGAGGGCGAGGAGCCGTCGATCGACGAGCTGAAGAGAGTGCTCCGCAAGGGCACCTGCGAGAACAACGCCGTTCCGGTCTGCTGCGGATCCGCACACTTCAACAAGGGCATCCAGAAGCTCCTTGACGCTGTCATCGAGTACATGCCCTCCCCGCTGGACATCCCGGCTATCAAGGGCTGGACGCTGGACGGCGAGGAAGACGAGCGCAAGGCTTCCGACGAGGAGCCGTTCTCCGCACTCGCATTCAAGATTATTTCCGACCCGTTCGTCGGCCGTCTCGCATTCTTCCGCGTCTACTCGGGCACGCTGAACACCGGTTCCTACGTCCTCAACTCCTCGAAGGAGAAGAAGGAGCGCGTGGGTCGTATTCTGCAGATGCACGCAGACAAGAGAATGGAGCTCGAGAAGGTGTTCTCCGGCGATATCGCCGCTGCGGTCGGCTTCAAGGCAACTTCGACCGGTGATACGATCTGCGACGAGCAGCATCCGATTATCCTCGAATCCCTGGAGATTCCGAAGCCGGTTATCGATATCGCAATCGAGCCGAAGACCAAGGCAGGCCAGACCAAGATGATCGACGCGCTGCAGAAGCTCGCGGAGGAGGATCCGACCTTCCATGCGACGACCAATGTGGAGACCGGTCAGACCATCATCTCCGGAATGGGCGAGCTGCACCTCGAGATCATTGTCGACCGTCTGCTCCGCGAGTACAACGTCGAGGCAAATGTCGGCGCACCGCAGGTCGCATACAAGGAGACCTTCACCAAGCCGGTGGATGTCGAGTCCAAGTATGTCAAGCAGTCCGGCGGTAAGGGTCAGTACGGCCATTGTAAAGTCAAGTTCGAGCCGATGGACGCAAACGCAGAGAAGACCTACGAGTTTGTCAACGCCGTGACCGGCGGTGCAATCCCGAAGGAGTTCATTGCCCCGATCGACGAAGGTATCCAGGAGGCTGCGAAGAGCGGTATCCTCGGCGGCTACCCGGTGCTCGGTGTCAAGGCGACTGTCTACGACGGTTCCTACCACGAGGTCGACTCCTCGGAGATGGCCTTCCACATCGCAGGCTCGCTGGCATTCAAGGATGCCATGCAGAAGGGCGGCGCTGTGCTGCTTGAGCCGATCATGAAGGTCGAGGTCACGATCCCGGAGGATTACATGGGCTTCGTCGTTGGCGACATCAACTCCCGTCGCGGTCGCGTCGAGGGCTTTGAGGATATCTCTGGCGGCAAGATGATTAAGGCATTCGTTCCGCTTTCCGAGATGTTCGGTTATTCGACCGATCTTCGTTCCGGTACGCAGGGCCGCGGTAACTACTCGATGTTCTTCGAGAAGTACGAGCCGGTTCCGAAGAACATTGCGGACAAGATTCTCTCGGACAAGAAGTGAGCGGGTATTGATTAAATTCCCCGCATAAGCTATAATTCAAACTAGTATATTTTGATAATCTGAGATTATATTTCGGATTTCACCAAGGAGGATATTTCAATGGCTAAGGCTAAATTTGACAGAACCAAGCCCCACTGCAACATCGGCACCATCGGCCACGTTGACCACGGCAAAACCACTCTGACTGCGGCAATCACGAAGGTTCTCGCAACCAGACTGCCCTCCGACACGAACAAGATCGTCGACTTCGAGAACATCGATAAGGCACCGGAGGAGAGAGAGCGTGGTATCACGATCAACACCGCCCACGTCGAGTACGAGACCAAGGCTCGTCACTACGCACACGTCGACTGCCCCGGACATGCTGACTATGTCAAGAACATGATCACCGGCGCAGCACAGATGGACGGCGCTATCCTCGTCGTCGCTGCAACCGACGGTGTTATGGCACAGACCCGTGAGCACATCCTGCTCGCTCGTCAGGTGAACGTTCCGTACATCGTTGTCTTCATGAACAAGTGCGACATGGTCGACGATGAGGAGCTCCTTGACCTCGTCGAGATGGAGATCAGAGAGCTGCTGAACGACTACGGTTTCCCGGGCGATGATGTCCCGATCATCCGCGGTTCCGCCCTGAAGGCGCTTGAGGATCCGAACGGCCCGTGGGGCGACAAGATCATGGACCTCATGAATGCTGTCGATGAGGCAATTCCGGAGCCGGAGCACGAGAACGACAAGCCGTTCCTGATGCCGGTCGAGGATGTCTTCACGATCACCGGTCGCGGCACTGTTGCTACCGGCCGTGTGGAGAGAGGTACGCTGAAGCTCAACGACGAAGTTGAGCTCATCGGTATTAAGGACGAGGGCAGAAAGACTGTCGTCACCGGTATCGAGATGTTCAGAAAGCTCCTTGACTACGCTGAGGCAGGCGACAATGTCGGTCTCCTTCTCCGCGGTGTCAACAGAGAGGACATCCTTCGCGGCCAGGTTCTGGCTAAGCCGGGTACGGTTACCTGCCACACCAAGTTCACGGCTCAGGTTTACGTCCTGACCAAGGACGAGGGCGGCCGTCACACGCCGTTCTTCAACAACTATCGTCCGCAGTTCTACTTCAGAACCACCGACGTGACCGGCGTTTGCGTCCTTCCGGAAGGCACCGAGATGTGCATGCCGGGCGACAACGTCGAGATGACGGTTGAGCTGATTCACCCGATCGCTATGGAGCAGGGTCTCCGCTTCGCTATCCGCGAGGGCGGCAGAACCGTCGGCTCCGGCAGAGTCGTTAAGATTCTCGAGTAATCAGAACGAAATGAAATAAATATCGCCGGACGGCGATTACGATCCTACGGTGAAGAGGCCGGGAGCGAAAGCTCCCGGCCTCTTTGTTTTTTGTTCAACCGTTGACGCAACAAGCCGTTTGCTTTATGGTAAAACCATAAAGTGGTACTAAACAGAGGTGCGAAATGCCGACAAAGGAAAAGTTAAGGACTTGCGTGCTTTGATGGCGCAGTGCGGTTGCCGCAAGGGGCAGGGAGGAAGAGGCTCGGGCATTCGCTTTTTCCATGAAACGAGCGGAAGAATTTTGGCGTTTGATGAACCGCATCCGGAAAATGAATTGTACCCGTATCAGCTTAAGCTGGTGCGACAGTTTCTTTGGGAAATCGGAGCGTACGCAGAGGATAAAACAAATGATGGAATATAAGGGCTATCACGCAGAAATCAAATATTCGGATGAAGATAGGCTGTTTGTGGGACAGGTAGTCGGGCTGAGCGATACGCTGGCCTTTCACGGGGCATCCGTAAGCGAGCTGGAGGAAATGTTTCACCAATCAATTGATAATTATCTGGAGCTTTGCAGAGAGGTTGGAAAGACGCCCGAGAAAGAGTATAAGGGAAGATTCAATGTGCGGATTCCCTCTGCTTTGCACAGAACCGCAGTGCTTTGCGCAAAGCAGAGGGACATGTCTTTGAATGACCTTGTGACATGTGCCCTGGAAGAGAAGTGCGTGAAGCTCACGGCAGGAGCCTAAAAGCCCTTGTATAAAACGAAAAAGGGCGTATAATGTTCTTTGTATAATTTAGCACGTTAAAGCGAAAAAGTAAGTGAGATACAGGGGGATGTGGGGATGAACCCGATTGTTGCGATCATAGAGGGTATGACAAAGTTTTTGTGGGGCGATTTGCTGCGGATTCCGCTGCCGGGCGGCAGTTCGATCGGACTCTCGCTCATGGTGTTGCTGTTGATTCCGGCGGGCATTTTCTACACGATACGGACGCGCATTTTGCCGCTCCGCCTGTTCCCGGAGATGATTTCCGTATTGCTGGAAAAGCAGGAGGGCAGGGACGCGGCCGATCCCACGAGTGGACGGCTCTCGGGCATGCAGGCGCTCATTGTCTCGACTGCGACCCGTGTCGGCATGGGCAATCTGGTCGGTGTGGTCGCGGCTATCTCGGCGGGCGGTGCCGGTGCGGTCTTCTGGATGTGGGTCACCGCAATCATCGGCGCTTCGACGGCCTTTGTCGAAGCGACGCTCGCCCAGCTCTACAAGAAGAAGGACCCGCTCTACGGCGGTTACTGGGGCGGCCCGGCGTACTATATCCACGACTTTTTCTTGAAACGCCGCATCCGGGAGGGGGCGCGCTCCGAGGCGGAGATCGAAGCCCAGACCGAGTTCCGCGGCAAGCGAAACCTTGTCTCGATTCTCTTTGCGATTTCGGCGTTAATCTGCTGGGGCGGTATCAGCCAGGTCATCGGCAATTCGGTCTCCTCGGCCTTTGAGAACGCGTTCCGGATTCCGCCGCTCCACTCGACCGTCGTGCTGGTCGCGATTGCGGCCGTGATTGTGCTTCGGAAGCACGCGACTGCCAAGGTACTGGATCTGATTGTCCCCTTCATGGCGGGCATCTACTTTGCAATGACGGTCTTTGTGATCGTGCGGAATATAGGCCTTCTGCCCTCGGTCTTCGGGCGCATTTTCTCGGAGGCGTTTGGGTTCCGGCAGATTGTGGCGGGCGGTTTCGGTGCGGTGCTGATGAACGGCGTGAAGCGCGGTCTCTTCTCGAATGAGGCGGGCAGCGGTTCCGCGCCCTGTGCGGCGGCCGCGGCGGATGCAAATCACCCGGTCAAGATGGGACTCTTTCAGGCGGCGGGCGTGTTCATTGACACCCTGGTCATCTGCTCCTGCACGGCCTTCCTCATGCTACTGGCGCCCCAGGATAAACTTGCGAATCTCAGCGGCATGGACCTGCTCCAGACCGCGATGCAGTATCACTTCGGGCGCTTCGGTGTCTTCTTCATCGCGCTGGTGCTCTGGCTCTTTAGTTTCTCGACCTTCCTCGGGATACTGTTTTACGCGCACAGCAACATTGCCTACCTCTTCGGCGCAAACTGGGGCTCGCAGTTCGGCTATAAGATTTTTGCGCTCGTCATGCTCTTTGTGGGCGGCCTCGCGCAGTACTCGGTGGTCTGGGATCTCGGCGATGTGGGCATAGGCCTCATGACCATCTTTAACCTGATTGTGATGTATCCGCTCAGCAAGGATGCAATCACCGAACTGAAGGACTATGAGCGCGGCATGAAGAACAGAAGAAGACCCTGAGGCGGCAGGCGAAAAGGCAAAGCGCAGCGGTTTCCGGTGGGAAAGTGCAACCTTCTGTGCTATACTGCTCTCCGGTGTCTATGAGACAAAACAGAGAACAGCAAGGGGGAATCGGTATGAATGCACAGATGATGACGATCATCGTCACAGCGGTCTGCGCCGTCCTGGCGGTCGGACAGATTCTGTTAATCAAAGTGGCCAATGAGAAAGGGTGGAGCATCCGCATCCGTCCGCTCAACATTCTGGCCTGCATCATTGTCGTGGTGCTCGGCGTATATTCGCTGGTCACCGGAAATTATCTGCTGAAATAAGGTTTTGGAAAGAAAGCGCCTCGCCCGGCGAATCCCGGGCGGGGCGCTTTTTGTAAGCGTAGATTCATAAAACCGTAAAGGGGGGGTAATTGATTAAGTAATGCTAATTGATATAATAAAAGTGTCAGATAAATTCAAGAATAACCGGCATCGATAAAGACAAGGAATCGAAATCGAAAAGCCAGTAAATGATAAGGTGGAGCAGAGAGGAAACGAAAATAAGGCAGGAAGTAGGAGGAAAACGCTACGGATAACGAATGGCCGGGTTGGTGATAAGCGGAATTCGGAGTCGGATAGAACGAACGGAAAAATAAAGACAGTCGCAGAAGGAGGTATACGATGGGTGGAAGGAAAGCACAAACGATAGAGCAACTGGCAGATGGAATTTTGAGCTTAGCGGTTGCTTTAAGGGCACTGACCGCGGTAAAAGTGCTTCCGACTATTTCGGAGAGCGTTCAGATATGGTGCATCCTCATTTCTAATATCGCAATCGGATTGGGATGGCTCCTGGGGTCTGCGCGAATGTGGAAAAAGGTGGTTGGTGTTTTGCTTCTGCTACTTTGTGTACTCGGACTGTTTGTGAACAGAGCAGTTCTTTTTTGAGGGGGAGAAAAGCCATGACGGATGAAAAATTGACGCGTAGCCTGACGAAGGTCTCGCGCATGCTTGCCCTTTTCTTACTTTTGTTTGCGATTGAGGATGCTTTTGTGTTGAAGTATGGCTTGGTGCGGTACGGAGGGCCATACTCCGCTGTATATCTGGGTCTTTTCGTGCTGAGCGGCTTTCTTGGAAAGACAGACTGGTGGCAGAAGGTGCTAAGCGCAGTGTTGCTGGTGTTTCTCTGCCTGGAGCTTGCGGGATTTCGGTTTTGATTCAACTTATTTTTGCACGGGTATCATAAAGAGAGGGAAGCGGCAATCGCCGCTTCCCTCTCTCTGTCTTGTCTGATTTTAAATTCGCTTATTCGCCGGGTGCGTGTCCCACGCTGGCTTTCTGCGCGGGGGCGCTGACTGTAAGCGCCGGAACCTGCTCTATGGCGCTCTCGGTCTCCGCGGTCGGCGCTTTGAGTTCGGCCTGCTTTGTGCTACCCGGTGCCCGGCCGACTTTTGCGCCGGCCGAGACGGTCAGCTGCTCATTCCGCGCGCCGCTATCGGGCACGGCTGCCTCGTGCATCGCGCCGCTGCCGTCTATGGTCCAGTGCTTTGCCGCGTAGTCGATTTCGGTATTGGTCTGCATCGCGCCGGAACTGCCGAGCGAGTAGAGCGTTCCGCCCACATCGGTGACGCCGGTCCGCATGGCGCCGTCGCTTCCGAGATAGTACCAGCTGCCGTTTACGGTTTGCCAGCCGGTCTGCAGAACGCCGTCCTTGTTCAGGTAGTACCAGCTGCCGTTCACCTGAATCCAACCGGTCTTCATGGCACCGCTGCCGTTTAAGTAGTACCAGTTGCCGCCAAGCTGCTGCCAGCCGTTTTGCATGACGCCGTCCGGCCCGAAGTAGTACCAGCTGTTGTCAATCTTTTGCCAGCCGGTCTTGCTGTCGCCGCCCTGTCCGAGGTAGTGCCACTTGCCGTCAAGCTTCTGCCAGCCGGTCAGCATCCTGCCGTCCGGCCCGAAATAGTAGCGGAGATTGTCGATTGTCTGCCAGCCCCTCTCCGTGACGCCGTCGTCGCCGAGGAAGTACCAGTTGCCCTCGAGCATGAGCCAGCGGGTCTGCATCGAACCGTCCTGATTGAGGTAGTAAAGGCTGCCGCTGTCATCGAGCCAGCCGGTCTGCATGGTGCCGTCCGGCGCGGCATAGTAGAACTTGCCGCCGTCGGAGAACCAGCCGATTTGAAGCGCGCCGCTCTCGGAAAAGTGATACCACTTGCCGTCAATCTGCTGCCAGCCGAGCCGCATTTTGCCGCTCGACGGCTCAAAGTAGCGCTTGGAACCGTCGACCTCTTTGAAGCCGCCGGTGTAAATCGTACCGTCGTCCTGCAGATAGTATGAGTCCTCGAAAATCAGCGCATTCTTCTGCATGCGGTAGTTTTCGTAGTAGTACCAGACGCCGTCAAACTTTTTCCAGCTGTTCGGCGGAATCTTGTCCGAGAAGTCGACAAACTGGAGGTCAATGTCCACATTGCCCTGCACGCCCGCGACCGCGCCGGAGTCCGTGCCCTGCCACATCACATAGCGGTCGTACTTCGGCGTCCGCTCGTAGGCGGCGACCCAGACCGGGTACTGCGAGAGCGAGGGCATGTCGAGCTTGTTCTGAATCCAGTAGTCGTTCGCGTAGAGAATCGGATAGTAACCGGCGTCGCTGATCTTCTTGCAGAAGGCGTGTACAATCGCCGAAATCTGCGCTTTCGGGAGCGAGCCGAGCGTTTTCTCATTTTCCGCGTCAAAGGCAATCGGGTAGGAAATCGGATAGTCCTTGATGAGCTTCAGAATGAAGTCCGCCTCCTGCTCGGCCTCCTCAGGCGTGGTCGCGTAGGAGTAGATGTAGGCGCCGATTTTGACACCGGATTTTACGGCCTGTTCGGCGTTTTCGCGAAACTTCGGGTCGGTGTCCCCTTTGTAGCGGGTGCCGAGCATCACAAAGTCCACATCGTCCGCGCGCGCCTTATCCCAGTCAATGTCGCCCTGCCAGTGGCTCACATCCACACCGCGGTGCAGCACACCGTCAATCGTGGAGCTCCCGTCAAAGAGGCGATACGTGCCGCCGCTCTGACGGCTCAGTTTCGCATTCCCGGCGCCGTAAGAGCTCAGGCAGAGAGAAAAGAAACAGATAAGACTGAGTGCCGCGGCGGTGAGCTGCTTACCTTTTCTTCGCATGGCGGGCCTCAGTTATTCTTCTTGACGCCGGGGCCTGTGGTCTTGTCGCTCGGGAGACCCTTCTTGCCGTTCGAAGCGCCGCTCTTCGTGTCGCTGCTGGCGGTCTCGGCCTCCTGCTTCGGCTCCTTGTAAATGCTCACCTCGGTTGCCGGAACGCTCTCGTTTCCGGTGTAAGCGCCGTTGCCGTCAAAGGTATAGCTCACGCCGTTTAAGGTGAGGGTCGTGTTGCTCACCATCTTGCCGTCGGTGCCGAGGTAGTAGTAGTGGTCGTTCACATGGATCCAGCCCGTCATCATGTGGCCGTTTGCGTCAAAGAACATCCACGCGTTGTTGATCTGCTTCCAGTTGTGAACCATCTTGCCGCTCTCGGGATCCATGTAGTAGCGGTTGGTGCCGTCGGAGAGCCAGCCGGTCTTCATCTTGCCGTCCTGGCCGAAGTAGTAGTAGATGCCCTCGACCTGCTGCCAGCCGGTCTTCATCTTGCCGTCGGTGCCCATCCAGAACCAGTCGTTGCCGATCTTCATCCACTTGAACGCACAGCGACCGTCCGCCTTGAAGTAGTACCAGCTGCCGCTCATGTTGCGCCAGCCCACGGCGAGCTCGCCGGTGCCGCGCATAAAGAAGTAGTTATCGCCGACCTTGAGCCAGTTCTCCTGCACGAGGACACCGTCCTCGAGGCAGTAGTACCACTTGCCCTCGTCCTTGATCCAGCCGGTCTGCATGAGGCCGTCGCTGCTGAAGTAGTACCACTTGCCGTCAATCTTCTTGAAGCCCTTCAGCATGACGCCGCTCGCGGTATCCATGTAGTAGTAGCCGTCCTTGGTCTGAATCCAGCCCTTGTGGCGGTTGCCGTCGTTGTCGTAGTAGACCCAGTTGCCGTTCTCGGAAGCCCAGCCGCTCGCCGCAAAGCTGTTCATGGTCGGCGTGAGCGCAAGCGCTGCGAGGAGCGCCGCAGCCGCAAGATATTTTTTCTTCATGAAAAAGTCCTCCTTTTTGTTTGCTTCGAACTTATCTGTTTCATTGTAGCAGATATTTGAAGTGCGAGAAAGATTCAGCACGGTAAGAATCCTTACAGTTGCTTTACTCTTCAATGAAGTCACAGGCTGTCCGCGTCACTTTCCCGCTCGGAAAAGCGCCGGTAGCCTTCTTTTGCGTAGCGGTACTGCGTGAGCGGGTAGGTGCCGAACGAGACGCCGAGCGCCTCTTTGTAGACCGCCCAGAGTGCCCAGAGGAAACCGCCGAGTGCCATGTAGGCGGTCACAAGCTGCTCGGCCTTATCCCGCGGCACATCGGTGTCGCCGTAGTAGTCGAGGAGACGGAAGGCGTAGTCGAAATCCTTTTCCGCGTAGATGGTCGCCATCGCAAAGTCAATCAGCGGATCCGCCATGCCGGCATATTCCCAGTCGATGAGTCGTATGCCCTCGCCGGTAAAAAGAAAGTTCGCGTAGACGGGGTCGATATGGGAGAGAGTCTCGGGCCGCTGCAAGCTGTGAATCCAAGTGAGCAGGCGATTCATTTTTTTGCGGACTTCGGCGTAGTCGAGAAACGGAATCTCGCCCTTTTTGAGGCAGAGAGACTCGTAAAAGGCAATGCGCTCGCCGAGGTCAAAGCGCTGGGACACGCGGCAGGGAGCCTCGTGCAGTTTCTTTAGGACTGCCATGCAGGCGCGGAGATCCGATTCGGAATCGGGATCGGCCGTCCGCGCATTTTCATAGTAGACCGAGATTTTATAGCCGTTGTCCGGATTAAAATAAATCAGTTCTTCGGCGAGGTGAAGCGGCGCAATCGCGCGGTAGCACTCGCCCTCGGCCTTTCTGTCGATGAGCTGTGCCGTGCCTTCGCCCGGAATACGGCAGATGTAGGCCTTGCCCTTGACCCGGAATAAGAAGGAGCGGTTTGTCATGCCCGCCTTCAGGCACTCGATGCCGGTAATCTCGGACTCCGGGACTTTCAGCACCTCGGCAATCAGCGCCATGGCCTTGCTGTCCGAGTGGTCGCGATAGGAGGCGTCGAAGGCGCGGAGTTCTTCTAGATTTTCGAATTCGTAGATCACGCCGTCCGGCTGCAAATTCACACTGAGCGGCGGCGCCTTTTTGGCGGCGAGGAGATCGAGGTACACATTTTCCCAGTAATACTGCTCCTTGCCGGGGGTACGGTAGGCTTCTTTCAGGGCGGGGAGAAGAACTGCGCTAAAGTCGCGGGACAGGTAAACCGGTCCGTACATCACATCGGCATCCCGGCCGCCGATTTCGACCGAAGTGATGAGGTCTTTCTTATTATAGTGTAAAACCCATTCCCGGGTTTCGCCGTCCGCGTGAACCGCCGCGTACCAGCTGCCGGGCTCGTAGGTGTGGAACAGATTCTCCCGCATCCAGTTGTCGGAGGAGAGAAGATACATGTTTCTACCCTCGAAGAGCTGCGCCGCGCGGTAGACCGAGGAGATATTGTTCATCGTCGCATAGTCGGGGTTATAGAGGAGTTTCACGCCGTACTTATCGATCAGATACTCGAAGGCCTCTTTTAAGTAGCCGACCACGAGGGTGATGTCGGTGATGCCGACTTCACGGAGCTGCCGAAGCTGCCGCTCGATCATGCGCTCGCCGCTTACCTTGAGGAGTCCCTTCGGGCGCTCGTAGGTCAGCGGCACAAAGCGGGAGCCGAAACCCGCCGCGAGAATCACCGCGCCGTCCACGCGGTAGGGTAATAGGTAGGCAAAACCGGCCTCCGTGAGCTGCTGTCCGGACGCCGCCGTCTCCGTTAAAAGCCCCTTTTCCTTGGCCTCGGCGCAGAGCGCGTTGACGCTGCCGAGAGAACTTCGCAGGCGGGATGCCAGGGCGCGCTGGGTCAGGGCAGGTTCGGCCGCGAGTTCCCGGAGCAGAAAAGCAAGTTTATCCATGGAATCATCTCCTTTGCACAGGGTGAAGAGTGTTCATCCGCAACTGAAAATTAAAATATATGAACAGTATAGCAGAGTGCGCGGAAAGTGGGTAGCGGAGCGTGCATAGCGAGGCAGAGAAAAAGGCTTTTTATGCAGGTGGAGAAAAAAAGAAAAGAGGACTTGACGACAGTGGATTTTCCACTGCTTTCGGGGGTAAAACACAGGATTGTACGGATATAAATACAAAAATGCGGAAAAAGCGTGTCTTTGTAATATTTCTGTAAGGAAATAGCCAGAGAAAAGCTATAGATATTTTGCGAGACTAGGTCTATACTGTGTCCTGTAAGCAAGAGAGGAACCGCTGGGCGGTATTTGTAAGTTGATTTTTACGCCAAAGCGCGGTAAAATCTCTTCGTACGCAATTAGGGATTTCAGTGGTTTCAAAACAACAGTGAAAAGGAGAGTGCATTTATTATGAGAAAGCAGACAAAAATTGCTGCAGTCGTTTCCGCAGCAGCGCTTCTTGCAATCGGTGCATCCATGACTTCTTTCGCAGCTACCGGCTGGCAGGAAGAGGACGGAACGTGGGTGTACTACAACAGAGCGGGTGAGAAGGTTGCAAACGCTTGGGAGTACTCCGGCGACAACCGTTTCTACCTCGATGATGCAGGCAACATGGCTACCGACAGCCTGATCGAGGACAACGATGATTACTACTATGTCGATGCAAACGGCGCTATGGTTCGCAACCGTTGGGTCGCAATCGACAACGCGGAAGCTGGCGAGGAGAACCAGCCGGATGTTTGGTGGTACTACTTCCAGGCAAACGGCAAGGCTTACAAGAACAGCCACAGCTCCGGCAACATCTTCAAGAAGGTCATCAACGGCAAGACCTATGCCTTCGATGAGGACGGCAAGATGCAGTACGGCTGGGTCAAGAAGGAAGACGGCGTCACGAACTACGATGACAACGCTTACCAGGAGTGCGACTACTACTTCGGCGACGAGAACGACGGCGCAATGAGCGTCGGCTGGAGAGAGATTGCACTGACCGATGTCGCAGATGCTGAGACCGAGCAGCCGGGCGATTCCTACTGGGATTCCGACCAGGTTCGCTGGTTCTACTTCAAGTCCTCGGGCGTGAAGCAGACCTCCAGCACCAACAAGACCATCAACGGCAGAAAGTACGGCTTTGACGAGTACGGCCGCATGATTGCTGACTGGCACGCTGCTACGGCAAATGATGCTGACAACCAGCTGAGCAGAAGAGGTTCCAACAAC
>ERZ773083.2059-NODE-2059-length-12877-cov-23.255888_pt1 | contig 12877 bp, 12 predicted proteins | sample MGYA00511465_ERZ773083 | MGnify/ENA primary metagenome ERZ773083 (study PRJEB29015, sample SAMEA2738001) | human oral metagenome | biome: human oral; feature: human-associated habitat; material: dental | place: China | collected 2060 ... | reverse complement strand
TCCATCATGGCGCCGATCATCGACCACTCGTCGTGGCTCATCTTCATCATCTTCTTCGCGCTGCTCTTCGTGCCGCTGACGCTCTTCTCCCAGAAGAAGCCGGCGCGTCCTGCCGGCACGAATCCCGCCCAGTACCGCCGCATGATCATGCAGGCGATGCACAAGAGGCGCTGGGGTACGGCGACGGTGCTGTTCCTCGCGGGCATGGTCTTCTTGTCGAGCTTCGGCGCGAGCTATGCGAACCGCAAGGAAGAACTCGTGCCGGCTGTCCCTGTGACGGCGGTTGACGGCTTCGTCGACGTGGATCTCTCGGTGGTCAACGACGGACATCTGCATCGCTTCGTCTATCAGACGGCGAGCGGCCAGATGGTGCGCTACATCGTGATCTTAAAGGGCGGCAATTCCTACGGCGTCGGGCTTGACGCCTGCGAGATCTGCGGTCCGACGGGCTACTACGAGAAGGACGGGCAGGTCATCTGCCGCCTGTGCGACGTCATGATGAACAAGGCGACGATCGGCACGAAGGGCGGCTGCAACCCGATTCCCATCGAATACAGCGTGGCGGACGGCAAGCTGCGCGTGCCGCAGGACGCCTTGGACAAGGCGCGCGACGTGTTCCGCTGATGCGTGAAGGAGGGATACAATGTTTTGGCAGATGGTAAAGGGCGCGCTGATTCGCCAGAGGAAGCGCTTCTTCCTCATCGCGCTGACGGCGGCTCTCGGCGTATCGCTGGCCGCCGCCATGCTCAACGTCATGTTCGACATCGGCGAGAAGGTCAATCAGGAGCTAAAGGCTTACGGCGCGAACATCACGGTCACGCCGAAGACGGCTTCCGTGCTGCAGGACGTCTACGGCCTTGAGGGCGGACGCAAAGAATATTTGAACGAGGCGGATGCGGCGAAGATCAAGACGATCTTCTGGACGAACAACATCGTCGCCTTCGCGCCCGAACTTTCGGGCGAAATCGCTCTCGCGGACGGCAAAAATGTGCCGATCATGGGCACGTGGTTCGACCACGAGCTTGAACTGCCGACGGGCGAGAAGATGCAGACGGGCGAGAAGGAAATGAAGTCGTGGTGGAAGATCGACGGCGCGTGGCCGACGGAAAGCCCCGACGAGGCGCTGGCGGGCGCGAAGCTCGCGGACGCTCTGGGGCTGAAGCCCGGCGATACGGTTTCCTATCGCACGAAGGACGGCGCGGAAAGGACGCTGAAGATCACGGGCATCGTCACGGGCGGCGGCGCAGAGGATGACGCTCTGACCGTGAACCTCGCGCTCGCGCAGGAGCTTCTGGGCGCTGCCGGAAAGATCGACAAGATCGAAGTCTCCGCCGTCACGACGCCCGAAAACGACCTTGCGCGAAAGGCGGCGGAGAACCCCGAGCGCCTTTCGCAGAAGGAGCGCGAGATCTGGTACTGCACGGCCTACGTCAGCTCCATCGCCTTCCAGATCGAGGAGGCGATTCCCGGCTCTTCGGCGCAGCCCGTGCGGCAGATCGCCGAGTCCGAGGGCAAGATTCTCGAAAAGACGCAGATGCTCATGCTGCTCATCACAGGGCTTTCGCTTCTGTCGGCGGCGCTCGGCGTGTCGAACCTCGTCAGCGCGAACATCATGGAGCGAAGCCGCGAGTTCGGCCTCATGAAAGCGCTCGGCGCGACCGACCTCTCCGTCGTCCTCATGGTGCTCGCCGAGATCTTCATCGCAGGCGCCTTGGGCGGCTTCTTCGGCTACTTCGGCGGCCTGGCGCTCGCGCAGGCGATCGGGCAGACGGTCTTCGGATCGAGCATTGCGAACAACCTCGTCGTCATCCCCATCGTGGGCGGACTCATGGCTCTGATGCTCCTCATCGGCAGCCTGCCCGCCATCCGCATGCTTCTCTCCTTGCAGCCCGCAAGCGTCCTTCATGGCAGGTGATTTGATATGGCAGGAAGAATAAAGATACTGGAAATGTTTCTGCGCATGATCGTGCGGGCGCTCTTCCGCCAGAAGTCGCGCATGTTCGTTGCGCTCCTGGCGGTCGCGGTCGGCGCGGCGATCATCTCGGGCATGATCACGGTCTACCGCGAAGTGCCCGCGCAGCTCGGGCGCGAGTTCCGCGCCTACGGCGCGAACGTGCTGCTCTTGCCGGCGGGCGAGGCGAAGACCTTCGACTCCGCCGCCTTGCAGAAGGCGCGTGAGGCCTTGGCGGGACGCGACGTCGTCGGTCTTGCGCCATTTCTCTACGAGCGCCTTGAGGTCAACAAGCAGCCTGTCCTGACGGGCGGCACGGACTTCGAGGAAATCAAGAAGGTCAGCCCCTATTGGATGGTCAAGGGCGAGTACCCGAAGGCGGGCGAGCGCGAGATCCTCTTGGGCGCAGAGATGGCCTCGAAGATCGCGCGTGATACGGACAAGCTGATCGGGCAGACCGTCTCGGTCAGCGCGGGCGAGGGCAAGGCCATGCTCTCCTTCACCGTCTCGGGCATCGTCTCGACGGGCGGCAAGGAAGAGCAGTTCGCCTTCCTGAACCTCGACGAGCTGCAAAAGATTGTCGAGAAGCCCGGCGCTGTCGGACTCGCACAGCTCAGCGTCGTCGCGGACGGCGACAGCCTCAAGTCCGTCGAGGACGCCATTCGCACCGCGAATATCGGCATCGAGCCGCAGGAGGTGCAGCAGATCGCACATTCGGAGTTCAACGTCTTGAAGAAGCTCGAAGTTCTGATCCTTCTCGTGACGATCATCGTCCTCATTTTGACGCTCATCTGCGTGACGACGACGATGACGGCGGTCGTCACGGAGCGCCGCCGCGAGATCGGTCTCAAGAAGGCGCTCGGCGCGTCGAATGCGAACATCGTCATGGAGTTTCTCGGCGAGGGCTGCGTGCTCGGCCTTGTCGGCGGTCTTCTGGGCAGCGGCTTCGGCTACCTCTTCGCGCAGAGCGTCAGCATCAACGTCTTTTCGCGCGGCATCGCCTTTGCTCCGGGCATCGCCGTGCTCGCCGTCGTCTTGTCCGTCATCGTGACGGGCGTCGCGAGCCTCATTCCCGTGCGCATCGCGACGAGCGTTGACCCCGCCATCGTCTTGCGGGGAGAGTAGGAGGGTTTTATGAGTCTATTGGAATTGAAAGACGTGACGATGGCCTACGGCGGCAAGGTCAAGGCGCTCGACAACGTCAACCTCAAGGTGGAAAAGGGCGATTGGCTCGCCGTCATGGGGCCTTCCGGCTCGGGCAAGACGACGCTCATGAATATCATCGGCTGCATGGATCACGCGACGAGCGGCACGGTGCTTCTGGACGGCATCGACATCACGAAAGTCTCCGACCACGAGCTGACGCTCCTGCGCCGCGACAAGATCGGCATCGTCTTCCAGCAGTTTCACATGATCCCGTACTTGACGGCGATCGAGAACATCATGGCGGCGCAGTACTATCACAGCATCCCCGACAAGAAGGAAGCGCTCGAAGCGCTCGACCGCGTGGGGCTTGCTGACCGCGCCGACCATCTGCCGAGCCAGCTTTCGGGCGGCGAGCAGCAGCGCGTCTGCATTGCGCGCGCTCTCATCAACTACCCCGTGCTCATCCTCGCGGACGAGCCGACGGGCAACCTCGACGAGGTCAATCAGAATCTCGTCATGAAGATCTTCCGCGAACTGCACGCGGAAGGTCATACGATCCTCACGGTCACGCACTCCGCCGAGGTCGGCGCGGCAGCGGAGCGCTGCGTCATCATCGAGCATGGGCGCATGGTGGAAAAGAGCGCCGAGGAGCAGGCGGCGGCAAAGCTGAAGGAAGGGGCGAAACAATGAATTTGGGCAGGAATTCTCTGACGCTGGTCTTGGGCGTCGCCTTCGCGACGGCTCTCTTCGCGGGCTGCGGTGACGATGCGGCGAAGGACGAGCCGAAAGACGGCGGGGCGCAGGGCGTCGCCGTCAAGAAGATTGCCGACATCGACCTCTCGCAGGCGAAGGACGGCACGTACAACGGCGAGAGCAGCGAGAACTCTGAGTACGGTCACGGTAAGATCGCCATCACGATTAAGGATCATAAGATCGTGAGCGCGACGTACTTTGGCATCGACAAGGACGGCACGATGAAGGGCGAGGACTACGGCAAGAAGAACGGCCAGGTCAGCGATGCGCAGAACTACAAGAAGGCGCAGAATGCCGTCAAGGCGAATGCGACCTACGGCGCACAGCTCGTCGAGCGTCAGCAGCCGGGCAAGGTCGATGCCATCTCGGGTGCGACGATCTCCTACGAGCAGTTCATCGAGGCCTCGACGAAGGCGCTCGATGAAGCGAAGAAGTAGCTATGATTCGCTTGCAGAATTTGGCAGCTCAAGGCGCAGGGCATCTTGCCCTGTGCCTTTTGCTCGTTTTTTTTGCCGCTTCTCTTTCGGCGGGATGCCGGCCCGAGCAGATGAACCGTATGTCTTCCGGCGACGCTTCCCGCGCGGCAGAGGAGGCGAGCGAGGAGTTCTTCGCGATGGACACGAAGATGACGGTCAAGGTCTACGGCGAAGGCGCACCCGAGGCGGCGCGGGAGGCGAAGGAGCGGCTTCAAGCGCTCGATGCGCTTTGGAGCGCGACGCGCGAGGGAAGCGATGTCGCACGCTTGAACAGCGGCGCGGGCGAGAGCGTTGCGCTCGCGCCTGAGACGATGCGGCTTCTGCGCCTCTCCGAGACGGTGCACGAGGAAACGAAAGGAGCGCTCGACGTGACGCTTCTGCCGCTCCTCAAGCTCTGGGGATTTTCGGGCGGCGTGCATCGCGTGCCGACGGCAGAGGAAATCGAGGCGGCGCGTGCCTTGACGGGAGCGGGAAAGCTCAAGCTCGACGAGGCGGCGGGTACGGCGCGGCTCGAAAAGGGCAGCAGCGTCGAACTCGGCGCGGTGGCGAAGGGCTATGCGGGCGAGCTTGTCGCGGCGGAGCTCAAGTCGCGCGGCGTGCGCTCGGCGCTCCTCGATCTCGGCGGCAACATCGAGACGGTCGGTACGCGCGAGGACGGCACGTCGTGGCGCGTGGGGCTTCGGAATCCTTTCGGCGGAGCGCTTCTCGGCACGGTCGAGGTCGCGGACGCCGCCGTCGTGACCTCGGCGATCGACCAGCGCTTCTTCACGGATGAGGCGGGAAACCGCTATTGGCACATCCTCGATCCTGCGACGGGAAAACCTGCGGCGAGCGGCCTTGCATCCGCCACTGTCGTCGCGTCATCGGGCGGCAGAGCGGATGCGCTTTCGACGGCGCTCTTCGTCATGGGGGCGGAACGCGCCGCCGCCTTCTGGCGCGAGCGGCAGGATTTTGAGATGGTGCTCGTCGGCATGGATGGTCATGTGTGGATTACAGAGGGGCTTCTTGACCGCTTCTCGGCGGGCGAGGGGCTGACGGGAGAAGCGGAGGTCATTCGATGAACGGGGAAAAGAAGGCGCGGCTCTTCGCTCTTTTCGCCGTGCTCCTGCTCGGTGCGGCGGGCGCGTGGCTCTTCGCAGCCGCTTCTCGCGGCGAAGACGCATCGGAGTCGGGCGCGGTCGAGGTCGTGCAGGACGGCGCGGTGATCTATCGCTTCACGCAGGCGGAACTGCAGGAAGAGCGCCATATTCGCGTACCCTATGGCGAGCACGAGAACGTCATCGCGACGGGCGGCGGCACGATCCGCATCGAGAGCGCCGACTGTCCCGATCAGATCTGCGTGCACACAGGCGAATTGAAGGGGGACGGCGCACCGATCATCTGTCTGCCGCATCGTCTGGAGATTCGCTGGGCGAAAGCGGGCAGCGCGGGCGAGGCGGTGGGCGAGGCCGATGCGCCCGACGCGGTGACGAGGTGAGGGGCGCGATGCGAGAGCGCGGCGCTCGGCAAGGTGCGTCTGAGGTGCGGGCGCGCATATGCGCAGTGGGGGCGCAGCAGAGGGCGGCGCGGCTGACGCTTCTTTCCATCTGCCTCGCACTCTCTTTGATGCTCTTCTTCATCGAGCTTCGCCTGCCGCTTGTCGCGGCGGTGCCGGGCTTCAAGCTCGGTCTCGCGAACATCGTGACCGTCGCCGCGCTCCGTCTCTTTCGCGCGAGGGAAGCGCTCTTGCTGCTTGTCCTGCGCATCGTGCTCGGATCGGTCTTCGCGGGCAGCCTGCCCGCGCTGTCGTTCAGCCTTGCGGGCGGGCTTCTGGCGCTCTCGGTCGGCGTCCTCTTGCTGCGTGCGACCCCGCGCGTGTCGCTCGCGCTGCTCGGCGTCGTGGGCGCACTCTTGCACAATGTGGGTCAGCTCCTTGCCGCCGCTTTCTGGCTCGGCACGCTCGACGTCTTTTACTATGCGCCCGTGCTCTTTGCTCTGGCAGTTTTCACGGGATCTGCTACAGGCTTTTTGGCGCAGGAAGTCTTGCGGCGCGTGGAGAGAAAAAATACGTAATTTTCTCAAGAAATGTAGTAAATATTCTGTATGTTTAACGCTTGTTGCGGTCAAGCATTTTTATAACATGGGTGTCCGATAAAGTTATGACGAATCCTTCGCTTTGAATGGCATACGGTATCCGCGGTTCTCCTTCATGAGCTCCTGTTCATTCTGAGCGGTTGCTTTTTTGAGGCACTTTCTTGGCATTCTTCGCTGAATTCTTTGCACCATTTACAGATGCTGATAGAAGTGTTAAAATATGATAAAAATACAGAAGAGAATATCTGAACATGATGCGGTATTTGATGAAATAGAAGATGAAGTAAAAAAGTAATACGAGGGGTAAGTGCTAAATTCATAATATGGGTTGCTGTAGCATGGTTTTCAAACGAAAGCATTTACAATGAATACCTTATAAAAAAAACGGGGATTGAATATATGGAGCATTTTATTTAAGGAAGATTCTAATAGAGGAATGATATTTAAGAAAACATTGATAAATTTGTGCCCCTCCCCCATCTTCACACATCTGCAATGTCCTCTCGTCGTCAACAAATCCTCGACGTAGCACCGCTACGTTTGTGGCTTGTTTCCTAGATAGGGACAGCGCATTTGTGAAAATCTGGGCGACTTCATTTTATCAGCGTTTCCCTAAATTTAAAGATAACGGATTTAATGTAGTTACAACTCCTCAATGGGGAGGTTGGGGATACAATCGAATGCATGATAAGTTTTGTGTATATAGATATGGATTATGTTATGCATAAAATCATATAATTGGATATCTACTGCCAACTATAATGAAGATACTTTGGCAACTGCACTGGATCATGAATTTGTAGCAAAGTTTGCACCTCAATTCATGGAACTCTAAAACAAAGAGTAAGTATATATAGGAGATGGTTTGAAATGAAAGCAAATAGGATGTGGCTCTTTTCTGATGTTTTGGAGAGAAACAAAAGGGTTTTTAAAGTGCCAGTGTACCAAAGAAATTATGACTGGACCAACATACAGTGTGAAAAGTTATTCCAAGATATCATGAAAGCGGGAGAGAACAATCATCAGCATTTTACTGGTACGGTTGTATATATTGATGACGTCAATGGTGGCAGCGGACTAAATGAAGTTTTAATCATTGATGGTCAGCAGAGAATTACAACAATGTATATTCTTCTTAAGGCTCTTTACGATGCGTCTAAAGGAGTGTCGGCAAGAATTGAGGATGAAGTTCAAGAGGTAATGTTTAACAGACATTGCGATGAAAAATATAAAGTAAAATTAAAACCAGTGAAAACAGATAACGAGCAATTGATGCTTCTTATAAAAGATAAAGTAGATAAAATGGACAGAAATTCAAATGTCTATAAAAACTATGTGATTTTCAACAATCTTATAGAATCGACAGTTACCAATGGCTATGAACTTAACGATATTTTAGAGGGAATAAAGAAACTTGAAATTGTCGAGATTATTTTGGATAAGCTTCAAGGAGACGAGCCCCAAAAAATTTTTGAATCCATCAACTCCACTGGATTGGAACTTTCGCTTGCTGATTTGATTAGAAATTATTTACTGATGGATGATGAAAATCAGGATGAACTCTATGAGGAGTACTGGCTTGAAATCGAAAAAAATGTCGGATACCGTAATCTTGGAGATTTTGTGATTAACTTTTTGAACGCTCAGATAACGGGAACCGTCAACAGTAAGAATGCATATCGTTTGTTTAAAGAACACTGTCAGAATAATAGATTTAGTCATAAAGATGTACTGACGGCTCTTAGAAGAACATCGAAATATTATGGAGCGTTTATTGGGGAAATTGGATGTTATAGTACAAGAGTGACGAAATATCTGAATGCATTTAATATGATAAAACAGACAACAGTTTTACCGTTGTTGTTTAGGATATTTGATGATTTTGAAGCAGGAAACATTGATGAGAATACATTATGTAATGTATTGGAATGCTTGCTTACTTATTTTGTAAGAACAAATGCCTGTGAAATAAATAAAAACATGGCAAAATTCATGAAGTCACTTTATGATAGGGTAATTGATGGAAGTTACGAGAATTATTATGAACGATTTGTAATGTTCCTTAATGACATCAGGGCTAACGATAGAATGCCTACTGATAAAGAATTTAGGGAAGCTTTAATCTATAGACCGTTGTATAAAAAGAACATCTGTAAGTATCTTTTGTCTGTAATTGAGAATTCAACGAAGGAACATATCGATGTTAGAAATTTAACGATTGAACATATTCTTCCTCAGAAAGAAAACGCAGCAGTATGGAAAAAAGAGGTTGGAGCAGATTATGGTCGTGTATATGAAACATATTTGCATACACTTGGAAATCTTACAATCACGGGTCATAACAGCGAACTTGGAACCAAGGCCTTCGAAGAGAAAAAGAAGATAATCAGACAAAACTCTAAAGCAAATATTCTTAACAGAGAAGTTTTATCTGCTGATACATGGACGGAAGAATCTATTTTACATAGAGCAGAGATATTGGCAGATATATTAATATCAGAATTTAAGTATATTGAGATTCACTCTGATACAAACGAAAGGACGGAGTTATCTTTCGATGTAAATAGTAATATTGATTTTTCGAATACGAAACCGGGTGAGATGATATTTGTTGGAGAGCATACAAAGGTTTCTAGTTGGGCAGATCTGTTAGCAAAGACAATGAATACTGCTTTTGATCTTGATGCTGAAACGATTACGGATCTTGCTATAAAGAATTATTCTATTCCGAATGCTACACGGATTTATATTTCAAATGATGAGAGAAATATTCGTAAGCCAAAGCAGATAGATAATAGCGGTATCTATTTTGAAGCAAACTTATCAGCTAATGGAATTATCGCTTTTATAAAGGATCTGCTTGAAAAATTGCAGTTGGATACGGATGATTTTAGCTTTTCCTTATCAGAGGTGCCGTTCGACATTGATAATGAAGATACATGGGCAGAGGGATTAATTCCTGTAGCAAAACTTTTTTATAATTTTGTAGAAGATTTGGTGAAAAAAGGATTGATTGATGCTACTGAATTAGAAAGTCTAAAAACTAAAGAATACACAAAGAATCTATTCCAAGCTACGGATTATCCAGCAATTGCAAATAGCAGAACGGATAATATGGGAAATTCTCTTCAAAAGAGATACAGAGCTAAAGCCATAAATTTCAATGGTACTGAAATTTATGTATCAACACAGTTCTTTGACTCGGACAGGGATGCCGTAATTGATTGGTATAGAAGTCATTTATGTCACTTATAATGTATAGAAACGAGGTGTTATAAAATGGAAGAAGTATACTGTGCCCAAGGATGTGGACACGAAGAAAGAAGGCACCTGGCTTGCCTTCCCTTCGTGCGACAGATTGCTATCTCAAATTATAGGAGAGATCAGGGTCAAAGTGGCGCACTTTTATATTAGCATTTACAGACACCTACCGTATACTTTCGCCAGAGTACTGTATTACTCGCGGAGCAATGTAGCGCGAAGTCGTCAGGCGCGAGACGGTTTTCGGCGATACGAAGCGCATGCCAAGTGTAGGGAATCACATGACGGCGAACACGTAGTGCGAGATAGGAAGGGGCAATGCCGCTAAAGCCGTACTGCGGGCAGTCCCGCGCGTGTCGCTCGCGCTGCTCGGCGTCGTGGGCGCGCTCTCGCACAACGTGGGTCAGCTTCTTGCCGCCGCTTTCTGGCTCGGCACGCTCGACGTCTTTTACTATGCGCCCATGCTCTTTGTTCTGGCCGTTTTCACGGGCTTTGCCACGGGTTTCCTCGCGCAGGAGATCTTGCGGCGGCTGCCTTTGAAAAATAAGAAAATTCCTCAAAAACTGTAACAAATGTTCCCGTCGCGAAGATTTCCCTGTGCTATACTAGGAAACGGAAAGAGAGGAGATGACAGCCATGAAAGGTCAGGCAGGCAGGGTGCTTCGCCCCGCCGAGGAAATGGCGCCCGTCCCGGGCTGCACGGTGTCGGAAGCCATCAGCGCGGCGGGCGGCAACAACGTCGTCTGGTTCTCGCTCGCAGAAGCGACGGACATCAGTGCGGAGAGCTACGAGCGCCGCCGCCTCTGGTACGTCGCTTCGGGCGCGATGGAAGCGGTCGAGGAAAGCGGGAATACGCCGCTCGCCGCAGGAGATTTCTTCGTCGTGCCCGTCGGTACGCCCGTGGGCGTCAAGACTGAGCGCGGTGCCGTATATCTTGAGATCAGTTTGCAGGAGGGAAAGACCATGAACAAGGCAATCGAGGACAAGAAGGTATTTCAGCTGGCAGAGCTTCTGCCGTGCCAGGAGGGCAAGATCGTCAACATGGATCTCGTGCAGAGCCCGAACCTCAAGTTCGTGCTCATGAGCTTCGGCGCGGGCACGGGGCTTGACGAGCACGCGGCGCCGGGCGAGGCTCTCGTCTTCGCGCTCGAAGGCGAGGCCGTCATCGGCTACGAGGGCAAGGAGTACACGGTTCACGCGGGCGAGAACTTCAAGTTCGCGAAGAACGGCAGACATTATGTGCGTGCCGTGAAGAATTTCAAGATGGCGCTGATGCTGGAGCTTGCTTAAACCGATACGAATACAGGCATGTTTGTGCCTGTACGGCTTCGGCAAGTGGAAAAAGCGTGCGGGCAGGACGAAGCCCGTGCGCTTTTTTTTATGAAAGCGGCGACAAATGCGAATTGCTTTCAGCAAAAGGCTTGACATCCGCCGCTTTCGTGATAAGCTAAGAGTATAGTGTTTCATTAGATTTACAAGGAGTGGATACGATGAGGAACAGCAAGATCAAATGCATCCATGCACGCGAAATCGTTGACTCGCGCAGCAACCCGACGGTGGAAGTCGATGTCGTCCTGGAGGACGGCAGCTTCGGTCGTGCGGCATCGCCGTCGGGCGCATCGACGGGCCAGTTTGAAGCGCTTGAGCTGCGTGACGGCGACAAGGCTCGCTACCTCGGCAAGGGCGTCCTGAAGGCGGTCGAGAACGTCAACACGACGCTCGCCAAGGCGGTCGTCGGCGTCGACGCTGCGGATACGGCTCTCGTCGACCGCACGATGCTCGAAGCGGACGGCACGGAAGACAAGTCGAAGCTCGGCGCGAACGCCATCCTCGCCGTTTCCATGGCGGCGGCGAAGGCAGCCGCTGCGAGCGAGGAGACGCCGCTCTATCGCTTCTTGGGCGGCAGCCAGGGCGGCCTTTTGCCCGTGCCGATGATGAACATCCTGAACGGCGGCGCCCATGCGGCGAACAGCATCGACGTGCAGGAATTCATGATCATGCCGGTCGGCGCTCCCGATTTCCGCACGTGCATCCAGTGGTCGTCGGAAGTCTTCCATGCGCTGCAGAGCCTCTTGAAGGCGGACGGCCATGCGACGGGCGTCGGCGACGAGGGCGGCTTCGCACCGAACCTCAAGTCGGACGACGAGGCGATCGACTACATCATGCGTGCCATTGAGAAGGCAGGCCACAAGCCCGGCAAGGACTTCGTGCTCGCGATGGACGCGGCCGCCAGCGAATGGAAGGGATCGAAGAAGGGCGAGTACAAGCAGCCCAAGTCCGGTCAGGTCTTCACGACGGCAGAGCTCGTCGAGCATTGGAAGAAGCTCGTCGATAAGTATCCGATCATCTCTCTCGAGGATCCGCTTGATGAAGAGGATTGGGAGGGCTGGCAGCTCATCACGAAGGAGCTTGGCGACCGCCTGCAGATCGTCGGCGACGACCTCTTCGTGACGAACACGAAGCGCCTCAAGAAGGGCATCGACATGAAGGCCGCGAACGCCATTCTCATCAAGGTCAACCAGATCGGCACGCTGAGCGAGACGCTCGCCGCCGTCGCCATGGCGCACAATGCGGGCTTCAAGGCCGTCGTATCGCATCGCTCGGGCGAGACGGAAGACACGACGATCGCCGACCTCGTCGTCGCGCTGAACGCCGGGCAGATCAAGACGGGCGCACCGAACCGCAGCGAGCGCGTCGCGAAGTACAACCAGCTCCTGCGCATCGAGGAAGAGCTGGGCAAGAACGCCGTCTTCGCGGGCAAGAACGCCTTCAACGTGCCTCTGCCGTGAATTTGAACGGAAAGTTTCAGTGATTCCCAAGATTTACAGCCTCCCCGACGGGGAGGCTGTTTTCGTCCCAAGGCACATTGTCAACACTAAGAATCACTATTGACAAGCCGATAAAGCGCGGGTAGAATAGAGCGGTAGCATGGTATATAGGGGCTGTTGCCCTTGCTCAAGGAAAGAAGGAGAAATCATGGCAACGTATATTCTAGGCGCAGTTCTCTTGGCGGCGCTTTTCTTCGCCGTGCGCGGCATGGTGCGCCACTTCGGCGGCGGCGGTGCGTGCTGCGGCGGGGGCGGCAGCATCGAGGGCGGCCCGAAGAAGAAGCTCTATCACGACGTCATCGGCGAGAAGGTGCTGCATATCGAGGGCATGCACTGTGACAACTGCAAGAACGCCGTCGAGCGTATGCTCAACGGCATCGACGGCGCGG
>ERZ773083.2058-NODE-2058-length-12883-cov-13.665965_pt1 | contig 12883 bp, 22 predicted proteins | sample MGYA00511465_ERZ773083 | MGnify/ENA primary metagenome ERZ773083 (study PRJEB29015, sample SAMEA2738001) | human oral metagenome | biome: human oral; feature: human-associated habitat; material: dental | place: China | collected 2060 ... | reverse complement strand
TTCCAGATGATGAAGGTCCTGCTATAAGTATCATCTTAACATCTTTTTTCTTTAATATTTCTGATGATAATTCTGCAATTTTCTTTTCATGTAATGCTTCTGATAATAATATAACATCTTTCATATTTTCTTTTATCTTTGTATTTAATTGATGTATTGTACTTACTTTTAATAATGAATATATATTATTATATTCATCTAATGCACTTTTTAATTTATTGTTTTCTTTAAATTCCCCTACTTTACTTAAGTCTACTTCTGAATCTGGATATCTAAGTAATATTCCTTCTTGATATTTTTCAAGTTTAAATACACCTACTCTATTTGTAGATATTGGCATTACACCATAAAAATAATTGAAATATCCGGTCACAAAAATACAATTTAACTTCATTTTTTACATCTTTTTGAAGCATTCCTCTAAGTGATCTATTTTTCATATAAAATTCTTCTGCCTCTTCTTTAGTAAATGCTTTTTTTATTATTTCATAATTTTTATCAACAATATCTTTCATTTCTTCTTCAATGTCTTTTACCATATCATCTGTTAACTCTAAATTCGTAATATTTATATACATTGCATTATGAAGTTGATATTCTGTACGTATTTTAGCATTTGGATATAATCTATTTATTGCCATACATAATATATATAGTAATCCTCTTATATATATCATTTTACCATCTTCTGATGTCATATCTAAAAATTTAAATTCACCTGATTTTTTAGGTCTATGTTTTAATGATTTTATACTATTTCTATATCTTATAGCAAGTATATTCTTATCTTTTTCTATAACATCTTTAAATCTATCTAATATTGATTCTGTACCATCAAATATATATTCTTTATCTTTATATGTAACTACTATTTCTTCATCTTCAATTATTTCTTCTTTAGATGTCTTATTTTTTATATCTTTTATTTCTCTTATATCTTTTTTTATCTTTAAACTCTTTTTTCTTTTGTCCATTTTTCTCCTTATCTTTATCTTACACTTTTTTAATATATTACAAACATCTTTACTAAAAATATTGATATTATGATTGATATATAACCTATAATCCTTAATTTAAATACCATATCATTTCTATCTTCATTCATAAAATACCTTTTTACTATATTTCTAGTATCAAAAACTAATAATGTAGATATTGCAAATATAACTGCAATTAATAATTTTATAAATATCATATCTTACCTTTTCTAATTCACTTTATATTTTTATATCTTTATATTTTTATCTTTTTCTTTATTCTTTTGTATTTCTTTCTTTTCCAATTTTCTTAGATATATTAATACTGATATATCTATTATAATTGCTATTATTAATATCACAAAATTTATTGTATTTATAATATCTATCTGCCTTTTTAATACACATTCTAATATATTTATAATTATACATATAATTGTTATAACTAAAATAACCTTAAAACTATGTTTCCTATTTTTTATTTCATCATTAATATTTCTATTATTATTTTCCTTTTTTTTCATATTTTTTCTCCAAATATATTATACTTATTTAATATATATTTATAATACACAAATTCATTAATATGATATCACATATATATCTTTTTTTAAAGCAATTGATATTTAAAAAAGAACATATTTAAAAAACCTTCTAAATTCTAGTTTTATTAAGTTTTTATATATGTTCTATAATATTTATACTATTATTATATCTCTATTTATTCTCTATCTTTTTTTGTTCTTTTTCATATATTTTATCTACCTTTTTATAGAAATATTCTTTATCACATACAAGTGATATTGTTCCAATTATTAAATAAAATACGATTTGTATTAAGAAATAATTCATTTCTATATTATAATTATTAATATATTCTAAATTTCTACTACTTATATTTCTTATATGTGTATATAATGGCATTACCATAATTTGTTCTAAATAATTTCCGTGCTCCCCCTATGAATACAAATGTTAATATATACATAATAATATCATATGGAATTAACAAGCAAAAAGTATATATTATATATACATATAATGAATTAATACCTACTAAACAAATAAACTGTTTTATATAATCTACATTATATAACATGGATTCAGCACTTCTTTCTGTAATCCCGATTATATTTAAATTATGTCCCATTGTATTATATGTATTTTTTAAAATCTCAATTGTTATTAAATAACCTATAATTCCTATTATAATTGAAACTATCATAACAATAATTACAGAAAATATTTTAGATATATGAATTTTTAAATGACCATATTTCTTCATTTTCTTTGTTATTTCTTTATTCTTAATATCATATAATGCTATCACTACAGTATATATTCCTACTAATACAAGTATTGTTGTTGCCATTATATATAAATATCTATTTATAGCATTTTTTTCAATTAATCCTTGTTTATATTCCTTATATTCCTTAATATCATTTTCTAATATCTTATAATTTATATTTTCTGTAATTCTTGCAGTACCTATTATATTATTATATGATTCTTTAACTTTAATAACTTGAAAACATCCTGTTAAGATACTAATTAATAATATTACTATTAATAATACTTTTATATATCCTTTTTCCCATTGTTTTTTCATTTCTTCTAAAATAATATTTACCATTTTAAGACCTCCTCTAAAAAAATAAAGGAATAAAAAATATATGCAAATTTTATTCCTTAATTTAAACTTAATTACTAAAATCTATTTATTATGTTATAAAATCTTTTTTTATTAAACAACATAAGTAATGTTAATATTCCTATTAAAGTCATTATTGTAATTATAGTATGGGCTGCTAAATTATTATCAATTATGATCTTTGATAATGAAAAGCTTTCTTTAGAACCCTTAACTATGTTAAAAATTATATTAACCCTTTGATTCTTTATATCCCAAACGCCTAAATTAGGAATCACAAAAAAATATACTAACAAAAATATATATGATATAGTCTTATTGGCAAATAACTGTGATATTATATATGCTATATATGCAAATAATATTGCATAACTATAAACATATAATAATTGATATAATATATCTAAATAATTAATATTCTCTATAATTCTTTCTTTAATTCCAATTTTAACTAAACTCATGTTATTAAAATTAATAATATATTTTAAACATTCAGTAGTTGCAATATATGTTAATATAGAAATAGCCACTCCTAATATAACCATTATTCCTATAGAAATTAATTTTGATTCATTTAATTTTCCGTATCCTATATTTATCAGTTTATATTTTATCGTTCTTTTCTCAAAATCATAAAGACTTACTGTAATTGCATATACACATATTGATATTATTAACAATTCTATTACAAATGATGATATATATGTTCCTAAATGATTCTTCATCTCTATCTTATATTTATCATTATAATAAACACTTTTATTAATCATTCTCTCTATTGAATCTTTATTATCTTCTAACGAAATCTCTTTATTCAATCTTATTATTCCATCATAAGAAGTTTTTATGCTATATATCTGAATGCTACTAATTAGAATACTACTAATAATTATAAACACTAAAAAACTAAATATAAGTCCACTTTTCCATTGATAATATAGTTCTCTTTTTATGTTTTTAAACATCTACCATTCCTTCCTATAATTAGTACTACAATTTATAATTGGTTATTCTTTCCACGCCTTTCCATTAGCATTTATATTTAAAAAAGCTAATACTGCCATTATAATTATTACCGCAAAATATATTTTTTTATTTATTTTTTTCTTATCCATTTTAAATTCCTTTCTAGTAAATCTTAGCTTCGATTCACCATCCTAAATAATTTCTTTTTACCTAATATTAGTAATAATGTAGTTATCATAATTATCATTAATATAGTTATTGTCATATGTTTAAAAATATCTCTATCTAGTTTAAACATTTCACCTATTATAAATGTACTTGAAGATAAATCAAATATATTCATCGAAACATTAAACATCTGATTTCTTATATCCCAAACAGTAAATATTGGGCACAAGATAAAGTATATAATAAGTGTTCCACTAATTAAAAATTTTGCTTTTGTTATTAATACAAGTGAATATACAAGATATATAAATAATGCATTTATTCCTATTATATATATTAATTGTTTAAAATAATTTATATTATAATATATATTTAGAGTGCTTTGCTCTTTCAGTCCCAAATCATTTAAGGTTATACTTAATACCTGTTTTTTTAATATCTCAACCGTTAGTATATATGATATTATACCAATAATAATCATTAATATCATTATAATTATGCATGATATTATTTTTGACATATTATACTTAAAATACCCATTTCTTATAAGTTTTATTTTTATAATATTATTATTAATATCATATAATCCGTACAGACATTGTATAAATAGACATTATAATTATAATACCAAATAACATAACTGAAGAAAAATATTGATTTATCGAATTTTCCTTGTTCAAAGCAACCTTACTTGAATAGTATTTTTGTATAACTTCATTCAATACATTTTCTGCACTCTTTTTTGAAAATTCTTCATTTTCATTTTCAAATTGAGTTTTAACTGTCTTAACTATATTATATGAATTTTCCACATTTTTTATTTGTGTATACCCCACATAAACACTACAAACTATTACAGCAATCATGCAAACAAATATCATATAACTTTTTGTCTGATAATATAACTCATTTTTTATTTCTTTTAACATATTATTTATCCTATCTTTTCTATTTCCTCATATAATATTTTTTTATCTATTCTTTTCAAATTCATATTATCTAATTTAAAAATTTCATCTGCAAATTCTATATACTGTATATCATGTCCTGATAAAAGTATAAGACTATCTTCTTTTATTTCTTTTAAAAATTTTTTCAATTTCACAAAATTTTCAAAATCAAGTCCATTTTTAAATTCATCTAAAATTATCAATTTAGGTCGCAATATCTTTAGTATTATTAGTGAAAGTAGTTTTTTTTGTCCCAAAGAATATGTACCAACTTTCCTTCTTAAAATATCTTCCCCTAAATATTCTCCGACTTATAATTAGTATTTCATTTTTATTATATACAGAGGTTAATAATTTAATATTATCTAAACCTGATAAATTATTATAGAGTGGATTACTCTCTTCTATATAATATATTTCTTTTTTGTCAGGAAGTCCTTTTATTTTTCCTTCAAAATCTTCTAATCCTACTATACATTTAAAAAGTGTCGTCTTCCCTATACCGTTTTTACCATATATATAATTAATTCTATTTTCTTTAAATTCTACATTTAAATCTTTTAAAATATCTCTATCATATTTTTTACAAACATTCTCTAATTTTAACATTTTCACCTACTTCAGTTTAATAATTATAATAAATTTCTTATTCATAATTTTTTTAATACAATTCATACTATTTTTAATTCCTTAACCTTAAAAACAATATATAGTCTTTCTTTTTATCTAGCAAATAGCACAAAAAAGCCACAAGAAATTTTAAACATTTCCATGGCTTTTATCAAATCCATTAATATTCTATTTAATCTAAAGACTTTAAAATTTCTCATAGCCCTCCTCCTTATTAATAGAATTTTATTTTATCTATATACATGATATAACTTTTTCTATCTATTTTCAATCTCAATAAATAATTGAAACACTTTTTTAATCAAATTTTTATAATCTAGTAAAAAAACTAATATGAAATAATATCATATTAGTTTTAATACACTTTAATTTTATTCTATTTAATTTAATTATCAAATATACTTTCAAAGAAATTCTTTTTCTTTGGCGGAATATCTTCTCCCATTGTTTTTGCAAGTTCTTCTAAAAGTTCTCTTTGATTTTTAGTTAACTTAGTTGGAACATCTATTTCTACTATAAAATATAAATCCCCTTGAGTATTTGAATTTGGATGTTTAAATCCTTTCCCTTTAATCTTATACTTAGATCCATTTTTTGTTCCTTCTTTAATCTTATATCTTTCTTTTTCTCCTGTTACAAGTGGTACTTCTATATCACCTCCGAAGTACTGCTTTTGTATATGATACAGGAATTGTCATATATATATCATTACCTTTTCTTTCAAAAACCCTGTCACTCTTAACAGATATTACAACTTCTAGATCTCCGGTTTGGTCCTCCGTTTTTTCCGAACTTCTCCTTTTCCTTTTAGGATTATAATATTTTTATCATCGACACCTGCTGGTATTTCTACTTCAAGTTCTACTTGTTTTCTTATAACCCCACTTCCTGAACATTTATGACAATGTTCATGTATTATTTTACCTTTTCCGATTACATTTTGAACATGTTTTTTGAGTTACTGCATCTCCGAAGTATTGTTCTTGTAACCTCTTGTACTACTCCTTTTCCATTACATGTAGTGCAAGTTTCTACCTTACTTCCTTTTTCTGCTCCTGTTCCATCACATTCATCACATTTTTCCATTCTAGAATATGTTATATCTTTCTTAACTCCTTCATATGCTTCTTTAAATGTAATAGTTATACCTATTTGCATATTTCTTCCAGATTGTGGTGCATTTGGATCTTGTCTACTTGTTCTTCTTGATCCAAATCCTCCTCCGAATATATCAAATATATCTTCTATACCACCAAATCCATTAGTAAATGAAGAAAAATCAAAATCAGAAAATCCGGCTTGCTCCTCCATATGAATAATATCCTCCGAGCACCTCCTCCGATCTGTTCCTGCATGTCCGAAATTATCATATTGTTTTCTCTTTGTATCATCTGATAATACTTCATATGCTTCTGCTATTTCTTTAAATTTCTTTTCTGCTTCTTCCTTATTATCACTATTTGCATCTGGGTGATATTTTTTTGCAAGTTTTCTATATGCTTTTTTTATCTCATCTGCTGTTGCTGTTTTTTCAACCCCTAATACTTCATAATAATCTTTCTTACTCATATTAACCTTTCCCTTGCATCTATATTTCTAATACTCATAAAATATAACTATTGGAAGGGAACATCCCTTCCTCTAGTTTTTATCATATATATTTTTATATATTCTAATTCAATTATTAGTTATTATCATCAGATTGTTCAGCATCATAGATTGTTTCTTCTCCAGCATTACCTGCTGCATTTCCTTGATTTGGATTTACTCCTGCATCTTTATATAATTTTTCAGATATTTGGTAAAATGCTTTTGTTAATTTTTCTGTTGCTTCTTTTATTTTTTCAACATCTTCTGTTGCAAGTTCTTTTCTTAAATTAGCTATTTCTGTTTCTACACTTGCTTTTTCTTCTGAAGATATCTTGTCTCCTAATTCTTGAAGTGTTTTTTCACTTGAATATATTAAACTTTCTGCATTATTTTTAGCTTCAATTTGTTCTTTTCTCTTATTATCTTCTGCTTGATGTGCTTCTGCTTCTTTTATAGCTTTATCTATATCTTCTTCACTAAGGTTAGTACTTGAAGTTATAGTTATTTTTTGTTCTGTTCCTGTTCCTTTATCTTTAGCTGAAACGTGAACTATACCATTTGCGTCAATATCAAATGTAACTTCGATTTGTGGAACACCTTTTGGTGCTGGTACTATTCCTGATAATTGGAATCTTCCTAATGTTTTATTATTTGCAGCCATTTGTCTTTCACCTTGAAGTACATGAACATCAACAGATGTTTGTCCATCTTCTGCAGTTGAGAATACTTGTGATTTCTTAGCTGGTATTGTTGTATTTCTTTCAATTAATTTAGTAAATATTCCACCATATGTTTCAATTCCAAGTGATAATGGAGTAACATCTAGAAGTACTAAATCTTTAACTTCTCCTGATAATACACCACCTTGTATTGATGCACCAAGTGATACACATTCATCAGGGTTTATACCTTTATGTGGTTCTTTTCCTGTTATCTTTTTAACTTCTTCTTGTACTAATGGTACTCTTGTTGATCCACCAACAAGTAATACTTGATCAATATCTGATGAAGATAGTTTAGCATCTTTTAATGCTTGGTTAACTGGTTCTAATGTTTTTTCTACTAATGGTCTAATTAATTCTTCAAATTTAGCTCTTGTTAAAGTTATATTCATATGTTTTGGACCATTTGCATCTGCTGTTATAAATGGTAAGTTTATTGTTGTTTGACCTGCTTGTGATAATTCTTTTTTAGCATTTTCTGCAGCTTCTTTTAATCTTTGCATTGCCATATTATCTTTTGAAAGATCTATTCCTTGTTCTTTCTTAAATTCTGACACTAAATATTCAATTATCTTTTCATCAAAGTCATCACCACCAAGTTTATTATTACCACTTGTTGCTAAAACTTCAAATACACCATCACCTATTTCTAGTATTGATACGTCAAATGTACCACCACCTAAGTCATAGATTAATACTTTTTGTTCTTTATTTTCTTTATCTACACCATATGCAAGTGCTGCTGCTGTAGGTTCGTTTATTATTCTAAGTACATTTAATCCTGCAATCTTACCTGCATCTTTTGTTGCTTGTCTTTGGCTATCACTAAAATATGCTGGTACTGTTATAACAGCTTCTGTAACTTTTTGTCCTAAATAGTTTTCAGCATCTGTTTTTAATTTTTGAAGTATCATTGCAGATATTTCTTGTGGTGTAAATTCTTCACCATTTATTGTTACTTTTTTATTTGTTCCCATATCTCTTTTTATAGATATTACTGTATTTTCTGGATTTGTAACAGCTTGTCTTTTAGCTATTTGTCCTACAAGTCTTTCTCCATTTTTTGTAAATGCTACTACAGATGGTGTAGTTCTATCTCCTTCAGCATTTGGTATTACTACTGCTTCTCCACCTTCCATAACAGATACACATGAATTTGTTGTTCCTAAGTCTATTCCTATTATTTTTCCCATATTAATTATCTCCTTTTCTTTTTATTTTTGTTTTTATTATTTATTTATTTATCTTATTTTATATCTAGTTTAACATTATATCTTATTGTTCATATTATATTTATTTATATATCATTTCATTTATCTTTTGTAAATATTTAACAATACATATATATACCATATATACATATATTATTATTTAGCTACAATTACCATAGCATGTCTTATTATTCTATCTTTAATCTTATATCCTTTCCTAAATACTGAAATTATCTCTCCTGAATTTGCATCTTCTGTTTCTTGTATTGAAATTGCATCATGAACTTCTGGATCAAACATTTCTCCGCACCTTTCCTATTTCTTGAACTTCATTTTTCTTCAAAAATATCTTAATTTGTTCAAACATAAGACCAATACCTTGTTTTAAGTTTTCATCTTCTGTTTCTATAGATATTGCATTTTCCATTGAATCAATTACAGGAAGGAGCATTTCTAAAACATCTGCTTTTGCATATAATTTAGTATTTTGTTTTTCTTTTTCTGTCCTCTTCTTATAATTTTCGAATTCTGCATACATTCTTAAATACCTTTCTTCTTTTTCTTTAAGAAGTTTATCTTTTTCTTCAAGTTCTGTAAGCATTTCATTTTCTATTTTTTCATCTAGCTCTACCGCCATCTTTTCCTCATCTGTCATTCTTAAACTTTGCCTCCTTCTTCTTCAATTTTCTTTAGTAATTCTTTCATGGTAAGCACAACCTTCTTATAATCCATTCTTTTTGGTGCTATAACAGTAATCTTACCAATATTCTTGCCTTCAAGACTTGGTCTTGCTGTTATAATACTAAAATTCTTAAGATCATTTGTACCTTCTCCTGCTATTTTAACTGTTATTTTTCCGAAGTTGTTCATCTTCTAAATATTTATCTATTTCATCAATATTATTAAGAATATTTAGATATTCATGCTTAACTTCATCATCTGAAAGTTCTGGAAGTTTAAATGATTCTGTTGCACCTTCTATATATATCATATTTTGCAATATAACCTTATTTATCTCTTCTATTATCTTAGATATTATTTCTATTCCTATCTTTACTTCTTCTTTAATATATTCTTCAATAGATTTTGGTATAACTTCTAAAGGTTTTCCAATTATCTTTTTTGAAAATAGCTTTCTTAAATCTGTTAATACATCATCTGAAAGTTCTTTATCAAATTTAATAATTGTTTCTTTTACTCTTCCTTTATCTGTTATTATAAGTACCATAATTGTATCTAAGCCTATCCTTATAAACTCTACAGATGTTATCACCTCTTTTATATCTTTAGATGTTATCGCAATACTTGTGTAATGTGTTATCTCAGATATAGTTGCAGTTGTAATCTTTGTAAGTTCTTCCAAATTTATAACCTTTTGTCCTAAATTTTTTTTAATAAGTTTTAAATCTGATGAACTAAGTTTTTCATCAAGTATAAGCTTATCAACATAATACCTATATCCCATCTTTGATGGTACCCTTCCAGAAGAGGAATATGGTTTTTCTAAATATCCCATTTTTTCAAGTTCTAACATTTCATTTCTTACTGTTGCACTTGAAATATTAAGTGGATATTTTGATATAAGGCCTGCAGAGCTTACTGGATCTGCTGTTTCTATATATTCATCTATCAAAGATTTCAGTATCTTTTCTTTCCTATTATCTAGTTCCATTCTCCTCCTTTTAGCAGTCTTCCTTTCTAACTGCTATTATTTTATACCCTAGTTAGCAGTCTGTCAAGTAGTTTGCTAAAAAAAAATTAAGTTTTTTTCAAAAAGTCTCTAACACCTTGATATAACTAGATTCAATTGTACAATTTTTCCTAAAAAAATGATATTTTACCATTAAAATACCATTTAAATACATAAAACACATAAAAAAATATACATATAGATATCTTAAATATCTATATGTACATTTAAAACTAACATTTCGCTTTATTAAACCATCTTATTTCTTTTATAGCAATAAATCCAAAAATAATTAATAATACTATTAATGCAACTATTCTATAAGAGGCAAAATTATTTATTACTTCTAAAATTATATTAATTAATAATATAATAATCATTATACAATTAATTGCCTTTTTATAGATTGTATTAAACCTCATTATACTGATAGAATAATCACAAATAATAATTATTATAGTATAAATACTCAAATCAATTTTTGTAAGTACAATGCTTATAACTAAGCATATGTTTTTTATTGCCATTAACTTAAAAAAAATATTTATATTCTTTTCTTTTTCTAATCTTTGATGCCGTTTTTTTAAATTTTCCATTTCATATCACCACCAATTCATATATCTAACTTATACAAAAACATGGAGCAGCCGCCCCATGTTTCTATATATAATCAATCTAGTATTAGTACTATTGTACATACTAATACTATTACGAGGATAAAATATAACACACCAATGATACATTCAAACAAATCATAGAAATTTATTCTCATATTATCACCACCTTATTTATCATTCCACTACTAAATCCTTATATGTAATGTATTCTAAACTTTGTGAAATAATAATAATTAAAAAACAAAATATTACTTTTAGCACATTTACAGTGCTAAAGTCTTGCATTAAATCCAACTGAGCTATTGGACCCAATACCCAATAACTTGATATATTCACTACCATTTTTAGCATTTTGTTTCTCAAAACTACTAACAATAAAATATCTATTACGCACACTATTAACAATATAATAAGTTCGATCGAATTTATACCTAATATCGCCGAAACTATAAAAATCACTATCCATTTTATGATATTCACTATAACGTTTTTAGAAAACGCTTTAATTTTTTCAAATGTTTCCATTATGATCACTCCAATCAGACTTTATTATACCTTTTCAATATATATTGAAAAGTCTACAACAATGCTAATAATTACGATAAGTACATACAATAAGCTACTAAATATTGTCTCTGGGCTCTTCATATTCTGTAGAGGAACACATAACATTATTGCATACAATTCAAATATTATTATGCTCCATTTAATTCCACTCTTTTTATAATTAGTAGCCAAAATTTCTATAGCACTAATTATTAAGAGTACATTCAACAGCAATATATCAACATTTAGTCCCAAAGCCAAAATTAATGCAAACATTACAAAAACCTTAGAGATTGTCAAAGTCGGAATATAATCTTTCTCCTTCTTCCTATTCTTCATCAGTATCACCTCCTAGGTTTTTAAATTTATCATAATTTTTGATATATTTTTGATTAAAAATATATATCAAAAATATAACTAATATTGCTTCGACAACATTCCTAGCGATAAATAACTTTAGATTCAATATGAATAAAAAGATTATTAATGCATTCATTAAATATTTCAAATATTTAAACCATTTTAGGTTACATAAATATTTGGTTTGTAGTAAATCAAGAACCAGTGCAATCAGCAATAAATATTTCAGATGTCTAAAACATCCAAACACCAATAAAACACAACTAAGAAATATCCACTTTAATGTTTCTAACTGAAACAGGGTATCTATTAGATACCGTCTCTTTTCTTGCATTTCTCTTGCCTTTCTCTTTCTTGCATTTGCTTCTTTTTTCTTGTTTCTCATTTTGGATCATCCTTTCCTTCTTCTACCACTATTATTAGGTAGAATTTTAAAATAATTAGTTTACATATATAGTATAACATAATTTTAATATATTTTCAAAGTTTTCTTTTCTTCTTTTTCTTCTTATATTTTTTTCTTTTAATCTTTCTTAATGGTATTGTATAGTTTTCTTTTAAATATATTAAAGTGACACCTGGATTTAATGATGGAACAATCTTTTCTATCCTATTATGTTTTAAATCATTTCGTATTCCTTTTAATAATATACTTCCTGTAGAATATCCATGTATTACTACTATTACTCTTATTCCATATTCTAGAATATCTAATGTATTTTGTATTGTTATTATAGCTTCTTCTAATGTATATGAATGTATATCCATCCTATATCTTTGTTCTTCTGGTATTAATAAAAAA
>ERZ773083.2050-NODE-2050-length-12910-cov-3.421470_pt1 | contig 12910 bp, 11 predicted proteins | sample MGYA00511465_ERZ773083 | MGnify/ENA primary metagenome ERZ773083 (study PRJEB29015, sample SAMEA2738001) | human oral metagenome | biome: human oral; feature: human-associated habitat; material: dental | place: China | collected 2060 ... | reverse complement strand
AATTGCTATTATAAATGCTAATGCAATATAAAGAGTTATCTTAATAGTAGCAAGTGTTTTATACTCTTTATAATGTATATAGTTTTCATAAGCATATATTAATAGTATTATAGGTACTACTACTGCTATTATTGTATATAAAAGATTTTTATGTAATATTAATCCTATTATTCCTAATACTATTAATAAAGCACCAATTACTATTTCAGTAATATTATTTTTCTGTTCTTGTTTAACATATTCTTTTTGAAATTTATCACCATCTATTATTTTCATATTATTTCTCCTACATATATTATAATATAAATTTTCATTTTTAAAAACTTGTAATATAATATAATTATGAATTTTATTACTGGAGAATTTAAAAAAGATATATTTAGTGGTACTAATGGTTACTTAGTAGCACTTTTTAAAGTTAAAGATACTGATTTATTAGAATATAAAAACAAGACTATTACGGTAGTAGGTAATTTTGTTGAAAACAGGGAATTTGAAAATTTTAAGTTATATGGTAACTTGGTAGAACATAATAAATTTGGTGAACAGTTTAATGTAGTAAAGTATGAAAAATTAAAAAAAGAAGGTAAAGAAAATATAGTAAATTTTTTATCTTCTGATTTATTTAAAGGTATAGGAATAACAAAAGCAGTTAATATTTATAAAAAATTTAAAGATGATAGTTTAGATATTATTAAAAATAATAGTGAAAAACTATTTGAAGTAAAAGGTATAAGTATAAAAGATGTTAATATTCTTCATGATACATTATTATCTTACGAAAATACTTATAATAATATTTTAAAACTTACTGATATTGGTTTTTCTATGTCTGATGCTTTAAAAATCACGACAGTTTATTTATCGAATATAGAAGAATTAATAGAAAAAAACTTATATGAATTGTATTTTAACTTAGACATTTCTTTTAATACAATTGATAAAATAGCTTTAATGAATAAATATTCAAAAACAGATAAACTTCGTTTAAAATCTCTTATTATTTATAGTTTTAAATTAATTACAGAAAGTATAGGGCATGTTTTTTTATATTTAGATGAGTTATACAAATATGTTATAAAAATTAACAAAGAAGAAATAGATACAAAAATATTTTTATCTGTCATATCAAATCTTATAGAAGAAAAGTTAATTACTAAAGAAGATAAAAGATATTATTTAACTGAAGATTATTTAGATGAAAAATTTATTGCTAAATCTATTGTTTTAAGATTAAAAGAAACAAATATTACTAAAAAAGAACTAGATATAGTAGAAGACATAGAAAACAATTTAAATATTACTTACAATGTTCATCAAAAAGAAGCTATCCTTAAAAGTTTAAAAAATAATTTTTTAGTTATAACAGGTGGACCTGGTACTGGAAAGACTACTGTAGTATATGGTATATATAAAGCTTTAAAAAAACAAAATCATAAAACTAAGATAAAGTTATTAGCACCAACTGGTAGAGCTAGTAAGCGTCTTAGTGAATTAACTTTAGAAGAAGCATCTACTATTCATAGATTTCTAGAATGGAATAAAGATAGTAATACTTTTAGTTTAAACGAAAATAATCAATCAGATGCTTCAGTTGTCATAGTAGATGAATTTTCTATGGTAAATAATAGTTTATTTGCATCATTACTACGAGCATTGAAAAAAGATACAAAAATTATCTTAGTAGGTGATAAAGATCAATTACCTAGTGTTGGAAGTGGTAATTTACTTTCTGATATTATAGCTTCTATAGATAATGTAGTGTATTTAAAAGAACTTTATAGACAAGCTAAAGAATCTACTATAGTTAAACTTGCATATGCAGTTAATGAAGATAAAGATATAGATTTTATTAGTGATAATGAACTTAATATTTTAGAAGATGATGACATTTTAGATTCATTAAAAGAAATAGCTAATAGTCATATAAATGATGATTATAAAGAATTTCAAGTATTAGTACCACTTTATAAAGGAAGTTATGGAATAAATAATATAAATAAAATTTTACAAGAAGTGTTTAATAAAAAAGATATATTGAAAAATGAAAAGATAATAAATGATGTTATTTATAGAGAAAAAGATAAAGTTATACAACTTGTAAATATGCCAGATAACAATGTATTTAATGGAGATATTGGAATAATTGAAAGAATTACTGATAAAGAAATAATAATAGATTTTGATAATAATAAAGTTAAATATACATCTAGTACATATAATTCATTTGCTTTAGCATATGCTATATCTATTCATAAATCTCAAGGAAGTGAATTTAAAACCTGTATAATACCATTAAGTACATCGTATAGTATTATGTTATATAGAAAACTTTATTATACTGCTATTACTAGAGCTAAAAAGAAACTATATTTACTTGGTAATAAAAATATTTTAAAAGTAGCATCTAAAAATAATAATTCTAGTATAAGAAATACTTATTTAAAAGATGAAATTTTAAAACTTAGGGAGGAAAATTATGATATGTAGTGAATGTTATAGCGATAAACCAAGAATAACACCTTTAATTAATCCATTAGAATGTTTAAAAAATCATACTCAATATATTTGTGGTACTTGTAAAAGAGCAATATGTATAGATGAAAATAAAAATGGTTTAAGAAGATATAATTTTCCTTTTAAAACTTTAGAAATAGCTAAATTATATTTAAGGACAGCAGATTATATAAATAAAACTAATTGTGGAATATATAAATTAGAAAGTAAAAAAAATAGGGTATTTTATAAAATATTTAAAGATGATAAAGAAATGGAAGAATATGTTAAAAAACATAGTATAATTAATACATCTTTAGAGTTTCAAATGCCTTTTTATAAAGAATACGAAAATACTGTAATAAAAAGGTTAAAAATGGCAGAAATATCTAAATATATGAATGAAAGGAAATAATTTTGTGATAAACTAAAAAAGAGGTAAATATATGGAGAAAGAAAAATTAATACATCTAGCAGTTAAGTGCTTAAAAGCTTTATTTATTATATTGTGTGTTGCTATAGCACTTATTATTATCTATATAGCTAAAGAAATTAAGTTAGTTAAAATAATTCAATATATTATTGGTATTTTATCCCCAGTATTTTTTGGATTTTTAATAGCTTGGTTATTTGATCCACTAGTAGGATTTTTAACAAAGAAAAAGATATCGAGATTTGTTGCAACTATAATAGTATATTTGCTTATTATTCTTTTCTTTGTATTCATAATAAATATTTTCTTACCTGTTTTATATGATCAAATAAAAGATTTTGCAAACTTATCTCCAAAACTTTTGGATACTGGTAAATCTAATTTGGATATGATTATTAAACATTTTACTTCTAGATTCCATCTAGATTTTGAAAATATTAGAACTATTGTTTATAAAACTATAATATCTAATTTTTCTAAAGTATCTAACTTTAATCCTGATTTTGTTTTAAATGTAGTTAAATCATTACTTAAAACTAGTATAGAAAGCTTTTTATCATTTATTATAGGATTTTATATTTTAATTGATTTACCTAATATTAGATCAAGAGCAAGAAAATTAATTAAAGGTAAAAGAACAGTGTTTATCGTTAAAACTATAAAAGAGTTAGAAGATACATTTAGACAATATGTTAAAAGTACATTTATAGTTGTTATATTACTATGTATATGTCAAAGTTTAGCTTTTAAAATATCTGGATTACCATCACCTCTTGCATTTGGATTTTTCTGTGCATTCACAAATATGATTCCATATATTGGACCATATATTGGTGGTATTCCTGCTGTTGTAGTAGGATTTACAATTTCTCCTTCTGTTGGAGTAGCAAGTTTAATAAGTGTTATTTTATGTCAATTTATAGAAAGTTACTTAATTACGCCTAATATTATGAGTAAGACTATGAAATTGCATCCAGTTTTAATAATTTTAGGATTATCTGTAGGAGCAACTTTTGGTATAGTTGGTATGATATTTGCAACACCAATAATGGCATGTTTAAGAGTTATATATTTAAGTGTGAAAGGAGAATTTAAATGGAAGTCATTTTAATAGCAGGTAAAGGAAGACATGGTAAAGATACTACTGGAAATATAATAGAAGAATATTTAAAAGAAAAAGGTTTTAAAGTAGCAAGGGCACAAATTTCTAGACCCTTAAAAGAATATGCAAGATATTATTTTGGATGGGATGGAAGAGAAGAAACCAAACCTAGAGATTTACTTCAACAACTTGGTACAGAAATAATAAGAGAAAAACTAGGAAAAGAAGATTTTTTTGTTAACAGAATTATAGAAGATATAGAAGTTTTATCTTACTTTTTTGATTTTTTAATTATTACTGATATAAGACTTATTATAGAAATAGAAAAAATATCTAAAGTGACTAAACCATTAAAATTAAAAATTGTAAGAAAAGATTTTGATAATGGATTTAGTGAAGAACAAAAACATCATAGAACAGAAGTAGAACTAGATAATTATGATAATTTTGATTATATAATTGAAAATACAACATTAGATAAATTAAAAGAAGATACAATTAAAATTATAAAGGAGTATTATAATGAATTACTTAACTCATAATGAAATAAGACAAAAATGGTATGACTTTTTTGAAAGTAAAGGACATTTGAAAATGCCTAGTGCTTCTTTAGTACCGCTTGATGATGATAGTTTATTGTTTAATAATGCTGGGGTTACACCACTTAAAAAATATTTAGATGGATCATCAATTCCAGAATCTAGAAGAATAGTTAACATTCAAAAGTGTATAAGAACAAATGATATAGAAAATGTAGGTGTTACTAAAAGACATTTAACTTTTTTTGAAATGATGGGAAACTTTTCAATAGGAGATTACTTTAAAAATGAAGCTATAGAGTATGCTTATGAATTTTTAATTGATTATATGAAAATTCCTAAAGAAAAGCTTTATATGACAGTATATACTCATGATATTGAAACTAAAAACAAATGGATGAGTTTGGGTATAGAAGAATCACATTTAGTTTTATTAGATGGAAATTATTGGGAAATAGGAGAAGGACCAAGTGGACCTGATACAGAAATATTCTTTGATAGAGGAGAAGAATACGGTGGAGAGGAAGCAATAGATGCTTTCTTTAATGATGAAGAACAAGAAAGATTTATTGAAATATGGAATAATGTGTTTTCTCAATACAATGCTAAAAAAGGTGTTAAAAGAGAAGATTATGAAGAATTACCATCTAAAAATATTGATACAGGAGCAGGTCTTGAAAGATGGTGTTTAATATTTCAAAATGTTAATTCTATTTTTGATACTGATTTATTTCAACCTATTATTAAAGAAATAGAGAAAATATCTAAAAAAACTTATGATAATTCTACTCCATTTAAAGTAATAGCAGATCATATTAGATGTATTACTATGGCATTATCAGATAAAGCTAATTTTGGTAATACAGGAAGAGATTATGTATTAAGAAGATTACTTAGAAGAAGTGTTAGAATGGTTAAAAAATTAGGTATTAATGATCCATTCTTATATAGAATAGTTAATGAAGTAGTTGATGTAATGAAACAAAGTTATCCAGAACTTGAAGGAAATTTAAAAGATATTCAAGAAAGTATCTATAGAGAAGAAAGATTATTTAAAGATACCTTAGAAACTGGATTAAGAAAGTTAGAAGAATTAATATTTGCAGCAAAAGAAAATAATAAAAAAATAGATGCTTTAGATGTTTATAAATTATATGATACTTATGGGTTTCCAATAGATTTTACTTTAGAATACTTAGATGAAGAAAATATTACTACAGATATAGATAAAGTAAATGAATTTATCAAAGAACATAGAGAAAAATCAAGAAGCTTTAATCAATCTACATCTATGAATATTCAAAATGATCAATTATTAAACTTTCAAGAAGAAAGTAAGTTTATAGAAGATACTTTTGAACTTGAAAGTGAAGTAATAGGAATATTTGATAATAACATAATCTTAAAAGAAACATGTTTTTATGGTGAAAGCGGAGGACAAGTAGGAGATACTGGAACAGTAGAAAATAATCACTTTAAAGCTAAAGTTATAGATACAAAGAAAGCTCCATATAAACAAAATTTACTTATATTATCTGATATAGAAGGTTCAATTAATGTAGGAGATAAATTAATACAAAAAGTAAATAAAAAGAGAAGAGAAAATATTACTAAAAATCATACATTAACTCATTTACTTCAAAAAGAATTACAAAATGTTTTAGGAGATGTTAAACAAGCAGGTAGTTATGTAAGTGATGATTATTTGAGGTTTGATTTTACCTATATTAAAAAAATAGGTGATGAAGAAATCATCGAAGTAGAAAAAAGAGTAAATGAAAGAATTAAAGAAAGTATTAAAAGAGATATTAAATATTTACCTAAAGAAGAAGCTTTTAAACTTAATTCTATGCATCTATTTGGAGAAAAGTATTCAGATATAGTAAGAGTAGTAAGCTTTAATGATTCTATTGAACTATGTGGAGGATGTCATGTAGAAAACACTTCTTTAATAGGAAAATGTGCTATTTTATCTATAGAATCTAAAGGAAGTAATATTTATAGAATAGAAGCAACTCATGAAGAATTTATTAAAACTAAAGTAAAAGAAAAAGTAAATAATTATCTAGAAGAAATAGAAAAAATAGTTAAAAAATCTAGAAATATTATAGATAGTGCTAATACTAAAAATATTACTTTAGATTTTAAGCTATATTTTGAAGAAAAAGAACTAAATTCTTATGAATCTATAGTATATTACAAAAATATAACAGAATCTTTAAAAAATGATGTTATTGAACTAGAAAAAGAGTATAAAGAAAAAGTAAAAATAAAAGTACTTGATCAAACTGATAAATATATTTCAGAAATTAAAGAAGTCAAAAACATTAAATATTTAATTTTTGGTGTTAAAGAAATAGATGTAAAAACTGCTAAAGAATTACTAGATAATATATCTAATCAAATAGGTGAAATTTTTATATTTATAGTAATTAAAAACGAAGATTCATTAACATTTGTAGCTAAATCAACCAATAAGCTATCTGCAGTAGATTATTTAAAATACTTTGCAAATATTACAAGTGGTAATGGTGGAGGTAATAATTTACTTGCAACAGGTGGTACTAAAGAAGCTATTAATATAGAAAAAGTAAGAAAACAATTAGAAGAAAAATTATTAGAAGATATTAATAAATAAAAGTATATAACTTTACTAAAGTGATAATTTATTATGAAAAAAGATTCAAATTTTAATATTTTTAATGAAAAAGAAAATAAAATAGAATATTGTTTTGCTAGACTTTTATATTATGGAGAATATTTAAATATTAATCTAGAATATAAACATATAAATTATGAAACATCTATTGTTTTAATTTATATAAAAAAATGGTTGAAAACTTATATAAAATTTAAATCTTTAAAAGATATAGATATTAGCGATATAGATAAAGTTTTAAAGATTATAGATGATTTATTTGAAACTAAAAAAATAAACCAAAAATGTGTAGAAATACTAGAATTATATAATTGTGTAAAAGAATTAATTATATTGAAAACTAACTAGGAGGTTTCAGATGAGTGGTGAGACAACACTAAAGAAATTAAAAGAAGATCCAACTTTCAATATACCAGTAATAGCAGTAACGGCAGATGCTGTTGCTAATGCAGAAGAAAAATATTTAAGTGAAGGATTTGCAGCATATATTGCTAAACCATTTACTAAAGATCAAATAAAAGATAAGTTAAAAAAAATAATATAGTAAAGGAAATTTTAATTATCTAATAATAAGGATGTGATAAAATGAACAATTTTGAAATAAATTTGAATCTATATAGAAGTTTTTATTATGTAGCTAAGTATGGTGGATTTACCAAAGCAAGTAAAATAGCCATGATATCTCAGTCAGCTTTAAGTAGTAATATTAAAAATCTTGAAGAATGTTTAAATAAAAAATTGTTTGATAGAAAAATTTCGGAAATATCATTAACTCAAGATGGAAAAGAATTATTCTTAAAAGTAGAAGAAGTATTTAATATTTTAAACAGTAGCATTGAGAAAAATGAAATTAATATAGGATGTGTTAGGTTTATAGCTGATAATTATTTGGATACTGCAATTATTGAATTCAAGAAAGAATTTCCAAATATAAAGTTAAATTTTGATTTTCAAAATGTCACAGAATTATATCAATTATTAAAGAAGGACGAATTGGATTTAATTATTTCAAGATATCCACTATTTTACAAATTTGAACAACATATTCAAGTTGAAAAAATAAAAGATGTTGAAAACATATTTGCATGTTCTAAAAATTTTTATGAAAATGAAAAAGAAAAAATGAAATTAGATAACTATGTGTACCCACTAATATTGCCAAATAGTTCTGAAAAAAGAAGAAATATAGAACAATATTTAATTGATAAAAATATTATTTATAATATTGAAGTTGAAATACCTAATTCTAACTTATTAAAAAAGTTAATAATGAGTGGAACTGGGATTGGATATATTAACAAAAAATTTATTCAACAAGAAATTGATAATGGCGATGTTATAGAACTTAAAAATTTTAAAAATCTTCCCATTGATAACATATCAATAATTTATAATTCTAAAAGAAATAATGAAATAGTTATTAAATTAATAGATATTTTAAAAGATACTATTAAAAAAACTAATAATTAGTATTTAAATATTATATGATATAAATAAGAAAAATAGTGTTATTATTGTATGCAAGGGAGTGAGAAATTATGACAAGATATAAATTTAATATATTTAAAAATAAATTAAATGAATTTCTTTCATCATCTTTTATTAGCTTCACGTATGGCGATTAAAAATCTACGGATTTTTTGTCGCCTTTTTTATTGGAGGAAAAAATGTTAGAAGATTTTGAAAAAATTGCAAGCGAACACAATTTAACTTTATCAAATGTATTATCAATAGCTTTAAACCGCTATGGTTTAAATATTGAAAATTTTGAAGACAAAAGGATCAGATTTAATTAAATCTATTAGGGTCTCCAAACAGCACATATTTTGCGGTCTGTGTAAACACTTTTAAAAGTTCACCATTCGTTTTAAAAGACAATATTATCTATTTAGAAAATACCCCTGTTGGAAAAGTTTCAGGAATTGAAAAAGACACATGCTTATCAACATATTTTAGAAACAATAAAAAAGTTATAACTTTTAATTCAAATTCAAGAAGTAAATGTGTTGGTTGTAAATTTTGTGGAACTTATAGTTTGACTGATGAAGATGTTTATGACTTCTCTAACAAAGGAGATATTAAGAATTATTTTGAAAAGTTATTAAAAGACAACAACATAGAAAGTATGAAAGATATTGAAAATGTCACAATTTGTACAGGTTGCTTTAAAAACGAGGATGAATTAATTAAACACTTATTAATGGTAAATGAAGCATTCAAAGAAATGAATTTTGATGGAAGTTTAAATTATATTGGATCACAATTAAGAGATTACAAAAAAATTGAAATGTTATCTAAAGAAATTAATGATTTTGGAATATACTTAACTATTGAAAAATTTCTTGATAGGGAAAAATTTATGAGACCGGAAAAAGCTCAATTAACACTTCCTAAAGCTAAAGAACTTTTAAGTTATTGTTCATCATTAGGAATAACAACAACTTTTCTATACATTTTAGGATTAGAAAATTTAGAAACAATAAAATATTATTTCAATTATTTTAAAGATAGTATAAATAAGTACCCTATAGTACAAGTATATCAAAATTATACTGAAGAACAAGAAAATTATCGGTGCGATGAAGGAAAAAATATTGAATATTACATTAATGCTAGAGAAATAATTGAAGAAATATATAATAATAAAAATCTAAGCCCAAAATTATGGGAATGTTTTAGAAGCTTATATTATGAAGATAGGGACAAGAAAGGAGTTGGAAGATGTCTGAAAAAAAATTAATAGAAAATTATTTTAAAACTGCCAATTCCGTAGTAATTTATCTGATGTATTTAAAAAGTTATCCACATGAAAAAAACATAAAAGATAATTTAAAAAAATATAATCCCGGACATTTAGGAACCAGTTTATCAGTAAATTTTATATTAGCAAATCTATACTATTTTTTAAATAAGCATAATATAAAAAGTCAGCAGATAATTGGAACAGGCCATAGTGCTGCTGGTCTTATATCGAATTTATGGTTAAATGGCACATTGCAAAAATATTATAATGAATATTCACAAGACATTAGGGGACTTAATAATTTAATAACTGATTTTGGTACTAAAATAAGATCAGAAATAAATCCACAATATCCCGAAACCATATATGACGGTGGTGAATTAGGTTATTCATTAGGTGTTGCATACGGTTATGCTCTTGATAATGATACAGCATTAGTACCTTGTATAATTGGTGATGGCGAAGCTGAAACCGGTACATTAAGTTCAGCATGGCAATTAAATAAAATACTAAAAACAAAAAGTAAGGTTTTGCCTATTATTAATTTAAATAAAATGAAAATGGGATCTAATTCATATCTTTCACTTTTAACAGACGAAGAATTAATTAGATTGTTTAGTTCTTTTGGATATAATGTCAATATTATAAATTGTACTAATGAAAAAAACATAAAATTAGGAATAGAAAAATTTCAAAGAAGTTTAGAACAAACTTTAATACAAGAATCACCTTTGATAATTTTTAAATCACATAAAGGATTTACTCTACCAAGTATAAGTGGTATTGATTTTCAAGATTTAATAGACGTGCATAAAAATCCATTGCAAAAATATGATGATTTAGAAAAAGCAAATATTATAACAATATTCTTAAATAATTGGAATTGTGAATTGTTTGATAAAACTGGAACACTTTTACCTTTTTTTGATAAATTTAAACCAATTTATAATGAATATTTAACAAAATCAAATGAAAATATTGATTATATTTATGATGAACATATAGGAAATATTAAAAATTTAGAAAAATATTTAACTATAAAGTTATCTAAAAATAATAATATGATTTTTTCGCCAGATGAATTGCGATCTAATATGTTAGGAAGTTTAAATAATAGTACTGTAGAAATTTTAAATGAGAATTTACTGCAAGCATTATATCAAGGTTATATTAATGCGGGAAATAATGGAGTTTATATTGCTTATGAAGGATTTATGCCAATAATAAATAGTATGATAGCTCAATATTATAAATACTTAAAACAAAAGGAATCATCTATAAACCAAATCCCACGAAGATCTTTGAATTATATTTTAACATCAACAAGTTTGGAAAATTGCTTTTCACATCAAAATCCGGAATTTGTAAATGGTCTTTTGATGAAATATGATAATTATTATAATGTGTTGTATCCTAAAGATAGTAAAGAATTAATAAAAATATTGGAGTTTGCTTTCAATAGCAACGATATGATTAATGTTATCACTACTTCTAAAAGACACACTACTCAATATTGTAAATATGAAAGTTCTAATAATTATATAGATGTTCTTATAAATAATGATGAGCCGGAAATGGTTTTATGTGCGACAGGTGATTATATGCTTGATTATACATTTAAAATATATGAAAAGCTAAAAGATAAATATAAAATTAAACTTCTATATATTACTAATCCTAAAATATTGGATGTTAATAGTAAAAATGCTTTGTCTGATGATAAATTTAAATACTACTTTTCAACCGGAAAATCAATTATATATTTCTTTATGGGTTATCCAAATATAATAAAAGCTTTGTTATATGATCGGAATGTAGATTGCAATGTAATTGGATATAAAGACGGAATATCAATTACAGGAAGATTAGAAGAAACATTAGAAAAAAATGATTTTAATTATGAAAATATAATCAATTATTGTGAAAAAAAATTAGTAAAAAAATTAGGAGGTGCTAGATAAATTGAATAATTATGAATTTTGGGAAGAATATTTAAAAAAAGTTAAAAAGAAAATATTAAATCTATGTTATAAAAAAGAAAAATTACTTATTGATATACATATTCATTCAAATTATAGTGCTGACGGTAAACAAAGTGTAGCACAAATTTTAGAAAGTACCAAAAACAAAGGATTTGATATAATTGCAATTACTGATCACGATACTTTAGAAGCATATAAAGAATTATTTGATATTGTTAAAGAAGGAAATTTAACTAATCCAATAGTAATTCCTGGAATTGAGTTTACTATTGATAATAGAAAATATGGTAATCAATGTCATTTACTTCAATTATTTATTAATCCTAAAGATAATACAATAACAAAAAATGTAGAAACAAATTATTGTGCAATGTTTAATAGAAGTAAGATTCAGTTTTCTAGGTTAAAAGAAAATAAGGCAATTCAAGATATTTTTAAAAATCATAGAATATCAATATCTTATGAGGAATACAAAAATTATTTAACATCAAATCAATTACCACCAGAATATGATACATTATGTTTCTATTTAATTGAAAAGTTTAAAGCAAAAAAAATAACAACTTTTGATGTTTTAGACAAGTTGGAAAAATATAATGAATATGATTGCTACGAAGATAGAAAAACTTTTAAAAATAAAAGATATAGGCAATTAAGAGAAAAATATGAAGTAAATCAAAATAATTATTACAATTCACGTTTCTTGTTATCTATGTTAGCTGTTAGGGAGGTAGACGATGATTGGTGGGATAAACCAAGTTCAGGTAGTTTATCAGTAAATTCATTCGGACAATTAAAATTAAAAGATATAAATGAAAAATATAAAATATTTTTTGCACATCCAACAGAAAAAAGTCTTGAAGTTGTTGAAGAAATGATTAAAAGCAAAAAAAACATTGTTGGATTAGAATTAAATATAAGAAACAAATATGAAAATATAAATAATTTTTATAATT